>Ga0182021_10004259_pt1 | contig 16796 bp, 14 predicted proteins | sample 612E3MmetaG_FD_120493 | JGI IMG/M metagenome (GOLD analysis project Ga0182021, IMG submission 120493) | Permafrost microbial communities from Stordalen Mire, Sweden - 612E3M metaG (Illumina Assembly) | ecosystem: Environmental > Terrestrial > Soil > Wetlands > Permafrost | place: Sweden...
CCGGTGAGAAACTGGAATGGTCCACTCTCTACCGGGATTTTGCAGAGATTGCGAGAGCCGAAGGGTTCCCTGAGATCGCAGACTCATTTGCTGAGATCGCAAAAGTGGAAATGTTCCATGAGGGGAGATACAGAAAGCTTATAAAGAACATCGAGAACAAAGAAGTATTTAAGAAGAAAACACCCGCGAAATGGCACTGCACGAACTGCGGTTACATCTCTGAGGGTACAGAGGCGCCGGCCCAATGTCCGGCGTGCAAACATCCGCAATCGTACTACGAAATATTGGCGGAAAATTATTAACAGGGAATGCATAAGTCCTATGACAGGCGTTATTTTATCAGGCGGGAAAAGTGCGAGGATGGGGATGAACAAGGCTTTCCTCGAGTTCGAAGGCAAGCGCCTGATCGATAGAACCGTTACGATGTTCAGGGACATTTTCCAGGAAGTGATACTCGTGACAAATTCTCCCTTAGAATATCTTGACCAGGATTGCATCATCGTCTCCGACATATTCAAGAATAAGGGTGCGCTGGGAGGTATTTATACAGGAATTTTTTATGCCTCCTGTGATCAGGTCTTTGTTTCTGCCTGCGATATGCCCTTCTTGAACAGGTCGTTCATCGGGCATATGATTAAATGCGCAGACAGATATGACATCGTGGTGCCGGAACTTCCCGACGGTCTGCAACCGCTGCACGCTATTTACTCGAAGAGATGCCTTAATCATATCAAAAAACTTATGGACATAGATGACCTGAAGATCACCGGTTTTTATAGAGGCCTGAAGACCCTGAAGATCGAGAAAGAGACGATCAAATCTTTCGATCCGGAAGGAAAGATGTTCATAAATGTGAACACGAGAAAGGACCTCGAACATATTTCATCGCTCTGATACCTTTTAATATGCAAAGGTGAATGAGAAAACCTCCTACGGAAATCCGAAAGCGGCGTCAGGCAAATGGATAAGTTCGATGTGATCATAGTAGGCGCTGGACTGGCCGGCCTCGGTGCGGCATATACGCTTGCAGGGAGCGGTCTTGAGGTGCTGGTCCTGGAGCGGGGGGACTACCCCGGCGCAAAAAACATGACCGGCGGCCGCCTTTACTTAAACCCCGTTCGCGATCTGTTTCCCGGCCTCTTCGAAAATGCCCCCCTCGAGCGCTTCATAGCCTATGAAGGAATATCAATCATGGCAAAAGACCGCTCGGTGACTCTGAATTACACCGGCAATGAACTACGTGACGAACCCCGCCAGAGTTACAGTGTACTCCGGTCCAAATTCGACAGATGGCTCTCCGAGCACGTGGAAGAAAAAGGGGTCTCCATTTTATCCAAGATCAGAGTCGACGATGTCATCAAGGATAACGGGAAGATCGTCGGCGTCCTTGCAGGCGCCGATGAACTGCGCGCCGACGTTGTGCTTGCCTGTGACGGAGCATTATCCATCACCTCCGAAAAAGCCGGCCTGCGCTTGCCCGTGGCGCTTGGCGACTTCGCACTCGGGATCAAAGAAGTCATCTCCCTCGATTCCGGGGTCATCAATGAACGTTTCAATCTGGAAGGCGACGAGGGTGCGGCGCGCCTCTTTGTGGGAGAAGTAACCCAGGGAAAATTCGGAGGAGGCTTTCTCTATACGAACAGGGAGAGTGTCAGTCTCGGCATTGTCGTCGGCATCGAAGACGCTGCAGCGGACAGCCTCCCCCTCGAAGTGCCTGCTCTCATGGACTCATTTAAGGGACGGCCTGAGATCGCCCCGCTAATCAGCGGCGGCAGCACCGTAGAGTATTCGGCCCACGTCATTCCCGAGGGCGGCTTCAAGGCGCTGGGCAACCTGTACGGAAACGGCATCCTGGTTGCGGGCGACGCTGCCGGGCTCGCACTGAACATCGGCTTCACGGTGAGGGGCATGGAATTTGCGCTGGCCTCCGGCCACTTCGCCGCGCAGACCGTCATGAAAGCGAAGGAAGCCGGGAATTATGATGCGTCGACCCTGAGCATGTACAAGAGGCTCCTCGAAGACAGCTTTGTCCTTAAGGATTTGCGAAGCTTCCAGGAAACTCCCGCCGTGGTCGGAAATCCGCGCTTCTTCAGCCATTACCCGGAACTGATTGGAGCAATCATGAAAGACGTCTACTCCGTTCCCGCAGGCGCCAAGGAAAGGTTGTACCCGACCATCAGAAAGCGCCTGACTCTCGGCGAATTGTGGGGCCTATTCATGGATCTGAAAGGGGTAATGAAGATATGAGCGAGATACCGGACTTGAAGGCTAAACTGGGGCTCGATGTGTTCAAGCCGGCCGCTGAACCCCACATCAGGATCAGACAAGGCATGGAGAAAGACCCGCGCCTGAAACCCGCTATCCGCGTATGTCCCGCCGGCCTCTACAGCGAGAACGAAAGGGGCGAGGTCATCCTCACGATAGACGGCTGTCTCGAATGCGGCACCTGTCGCCTCGTCTGCGGCACCGAGATTCTCGATTGGAATTATCCGCCCGGGGGAAACGGCGTGCAGTATCGTTTCGGTTAGACATGATATATTTTTCCTGGCGGCAGCACCAACTGCATGGTTGAATTTTTTTGATTCCACGTCATCACGGCTGAGAACCCCTGCTGTAACTCAATGCGACAGCAAATCTCGGCCACAGTGGTGGTCCGGAGAATAAAATCGAGGGGATGAATATTATGGATTTCAAATTTACTGAGGAACAAGAACTGATTCGCAATAATGTGCGGGAATTCTGCGTGAAGAACGTGGAACCTATTGCCGCGGAAATTGATGAGAACAGCCGTCATCCGGCAGAGCTGTTCGAGAAACTCTCCGCCGGGGGCTGGATGGGCATACCTATTCCGCAGGAGTATGGGGGAGCCGGGGCGGACTTTTTGACGAGCATCATTGTAGTGGAAGAACTTTCCCGGTCATGCGCCTCCACGGGGTTTACCATATCGACCCATGCCGGCATCGTGTGCACGATGATACATCTATTCGGCACGGAAGAGCAGAAGAATAATTACCTGACGCCCATGGCTGAAGGCAGGCATTTGGGGGCTTTCGCCCTGACCGAGCCCGGTGCAGGCACCGACGTGATGGCCGTAACCACCGCCGCAGTTTTAGACGGCAATGATTATGTCATCAACGGCACCAAGACCTTCACGTCCAACGGCCCCACTGCGGGGACATACCTGGTTTTCGCGTGGACGGACAAATCGGCAGGACGCAAAGGCATGAGCGCATTCATAGTCCCCAGGGAAGCCCCCGGGTTCCGGGTGGGCGAGCATTTCAAAAAAATGGGCCTCCGGTCTTCGCAGACATCGGAGCTGATCTTCAAGGACTGCCGTGTGCCGAAGAATAATCTGCTCGGTAAGGAAGGGGCGGGGCTCCCGATGGCCATGGCCGGCTTCGATGGCGGCCGGATAGGAATCGCCGCCCAATGCATCGGCATCCTCCAGGCGGCGCTCGACGAATCTATCCGGTATTCCAAAGAGAGGATACAATTCGGTTCCCCGATAGCCCGCAACCAGGCCATTGCCTGGATGATAGCGGATATGGCTACGGACCTCTCCGCCGCCCGATTCCTTGCCTATCATGCGGCCTGGCTCAAAGACCAAAAATTGCCATTCAGTAAGGAAGCGGCGATGGCGAAACTCTATGCATCCGAAGCAGCCATGCGGCATACCGTGAAGGCCGTCCAGATACATGGCGGATACGGCTACTGCAAGGGCGCCAAGGTGGAGCGCCTGATGCGCGATGCCAAGATAACGGAGATATACGAGGGCACAAGCGAAGCAATGCGGATGGTCATCTCCGGGACCGTGCTCCGCTGAGCACCCGCTCATCGAAGCCCAGCTTTTTAGTATGAGGTGCACATTTATGCCCACTGTAATTGCCTGTTTCAAATGGGTCATCGACGAGGCCTACATCCGGCGCAGCCCATCCGGCGATTTGGACTTCTCCTCAGTGGATTACAAGATCGGCGAGTACGACCGCAATGCCATCGAGGAAGCCGTCCGGCTGAAGGAAACCGCGGGAGCGAAGGCCATCGCCGTCACCGTCGGCATGCCCGAGGCCGCAAAAGGCGTCAAGGATGCCCTCTCGCGCGGGATCGACGAGGCCTATTTTATAGCCGATAGTTCTTTCGGCAATCTGGATTCCTCCCAGACTGCCCTCATCCTGGGAGAGGTCATCCGCAACAGGATAGAACAATATGACGTCATCCTCTGCGGTGAGGGGTCCAGTGATCTTTACGCCCAGCAGGTAGGCCCGCGCCTGGCAGAACAACTCGGGATACCCTGCATTTCCTTCGTACAGAAGCTCTCCCTTGCAAAGGACCAACTCGTCGCGGAGCGTCGCGTCGAAGAGGGTATTGAAGTGATTACGTCGCCGCTGCCTGCCCTGGTGACGGTTCTCCCCGATATCAATGTCCCGAGGATCCCCGGTGTTAAGGATACCCTGATGGCGGGAAAGAAGCCCACCGTGAAGATTACCAAGGATGACCTTCCGCCGCTGAGTGAGCCGCTCTTGCGCACGATCAGCCTCACGTCTTCGAGATTGGAACGGAGCTGCGAGAGGTTCGGCACGGACGCCGCAGAAATAGCCCGGTTTGTGGGATCATTGCGCAAGAAAGGCGCCATCGGTTAAAGGAGATCATATGTCAGGAGTATGGATAATTTCGGAAAACCGCAGGCAATCACTGGAGCTTTTGAACATCGGCCGGCAGTTGGCCGATAAGATGGGAACGCATGCAGCCGCGCTTCTCTACCAGGACCGCGAACACGCGGGGGACTGCGTCAGCCATGGAGCGGATGAAGTCATGCTTCTTCCCCCGCTAAGCAGCGAACAGCCTGCGGAAAGTTGCATCCCCGTTATCTTAGAAGAAGCAAAAAAAGGAGACCCCGAACTGATCCTCCTTTCCGCCACGCCGCGAGGGAAAAATATGGCCGCCCTGCTTGCGGCACGGCTGAATGCGGGTCTCGTGAGCAGTTGCACGCAAATCGATTATGACGAGGGAAGCAAAACGCTGGTGATGGAACGCCTGGCATATGGGGGAGCAGCGGTGCAGAAGGCGGTTTGCTCCGCCCGACCCGCCATGGCTACCATCCCACCGAGGACTTACGAGACGGCGATGCCTAAGACAGGACGACAAGGTAATATCCGCGAACTCCCTTCACCACCACCTTCCGCAATTAAGGTCATCGAGAGAAAGGTGAAAGCAAAGGAAGCGAAAGACATCTCCGAAGCGCGGGTCGTTGTCTGCGTAGGAAGAGGGATAGAGAAGGCGGAAGACCTGACCATTGCCCGTCAATTGGCCGAAGCCGTGAGCGGTTCCATAGGCTGCACGAGGCCGATTGCCGAAGAGCTCCACTGGCTGCCCGAAGAGCTCTGCATCGGTCTTTCCGGCATACAGGTGAAACCGGATCTCTACCTGGGCATCGGGGTTTCGGGCCAGGTTCAGCATGTTACCGGCATACGCAACGCCAAGGTGATCGCAGCCGTAAATAAGGATGAGAATGCCCCCATATTCAAGGCGGCAGACTTCGGCATCGTCGGCGATCTCTACGATGTCGTGCCGAAACTCATCTCTGAGTTAAAGAAATGAATGGAAATAATGACTTACGATACGTTACTACAGCCCGCCGCACCGTGATGAGACTACAAGCCAAGTGATGCAGCAGAGCAGCGAGCGATGCTGTTATGCATCACAGGCATATTCCTTGTGCTTTATGACCAAGTCTCTATTTTTATTGCCCTATTATTCATTATTCTTCAAAAGCGATCTGTTTTCCCTCTTGTAATGTCAGACCTTCGTATCGGAGTTTTTATGTGGTACGGGACAAATACTTTGCCTTGCTTTCTCCCTATGGCGACATAAACAAATAGACATAATAATTGTCGTGTACCGTGATGCTAACTGTGAAAGAAGCCGCCTGTCCAGATGTATGGAAGGGCATCTAATTAGAACTATCCATAGCTGTCTACTAATTTATGTCGTATATCACGTCGGCGATGACACTATACATATCCCGGTTAGCCCTTGTCAGGTTGTTGGCATGCATATTGCGCTATGAACGAAAGGGATAGGTGAAGTTGAAGAATATTGTCCAATCTATGTAAAAACATTGGAGGTGGGGCCGTGGCAAAATTTATGACTGCAGAAGAGGCGATTAAGCTGATCAAGAATGGGGACACTGTGGCGACTTCCGGATTTGTCGGAATGGGTCATCCGGAAGAACTTTCGAGAGCGGTTGAAAAGAGCTTTTTGGAGACAGGTCAACCGAACAACTTAACGCTTACATTTGGCGCAAGCCAGAATGACGGAAAATCAAACTGGGGACTGAATCGCTGGGCAAAAGAAGGTCTGGTGAGAAAGGTCGTATCCGGCCACTGGGGATTACAGCCTGATTTAATCAAGATGGCTGTTGCCAACAAGATCGAAGCTTACAATATCCCCCAGGGCGTAATTCTCCATGTCTTTCGAGCGACTGCCGGCAAGAAACCGGGCATCATTACACACGTTGGCCTGAGGACATTTGTCGATCCGAGAGAAACCGGCGGAAAACTAAACAGCATCAGTCACGAAGAGTACGTCCGGTTGATGGAGATTGACGGCAAGGAATACCTTTTCTATAAAGCCATCCCCATCAATGTTGCCATAGTGCGCGGAACCACGGCGGATGAAAATGGCAATGTATCCATTGAAAGAGAAGCCATATCCCTGGAATTTGCCTTATTGGCGCTCGCTGCCAAGGGCTCCGGCGGTAAAGTCATCGTGCAGGTGGAACGGGTGACTAAAGCAGGTACGATTCATCCGATGATGGTCAAGATACCTAAGATATGGGTGGATGCAATCGTCGTCGCGAAGCCTGAGAACCACTGGCAGGTTCCCATGGCCGAACAATACAATCCAAGCCTTTGCGGTGAAACCAGGGTTCCCCTGAGCCGCATAGCGCCCTTGCCGATGAGCGAAAGAAAAGTAATTTGCCGAAGGTGCGCCATGGAACTTATCCCGAACGCAGTCGTGAATATGGGAATCGGCATGCCGGAAAGCGTCGGGGCGGTTGCAGCCGAAGAGGACCTGATCGAACTGATGACATTCACGGTTGAGCCGGGAGCGATAGGCGGTATGCCTGGAGGCAAGCTCTATTTCGGATCGGCAGTCAATCCGGAAGCCCTGGTTGACCATCCCCTGATGTTTGATTTTTATGACGGCGGCGGACTCGACCTGGCCGTCCTCGGAATGGCGGAAATGGATCAGTTCGGAAATGTGAATGTCAGTAAGTTCGGCCCGCGTATAGCCGGAGCGGGGGGATTCATTAATATCACCCAGAGTACAAAGAGGGTGGTCTTCTGCGGAACGCTGACGGCAAGCGGTCTTGAGTTAGGGATCAGCGATGGAAAGCTCAAGATAGTAAAAGAAGGAAAAGTGAAGAAATTAGTAAAGAAGGTAGAGCATATCACGTTCAGCGGTGAATACGGAAAGACAAGCGGTCAGACGGTCCTATATGTCACGGAACGGGCCGTTTTTCAGCTCACACCTGAAGGCGTCATGCTGACGGAAATTGCTCCCGGCCTCGATATGGAAAAGGATGTATTAGCTCAGATGGAATACAGGCCGCTCATCGCTCCTAAGGTTAAATTGATGGATGCACGCCTCTTTAAGGAAGGACCGATGGGCATCAAACCCGACATATTGAAGAAGGCTAGTCTCTAAAACATTAACATTTAGATTAAAGAAAAGAATTTAAAGGAGAACAACAAATGGCATTAAAGACGAGAGAGGAATACAAAAAATCATTGAAGGCTATGAAGCCGAATATCTACAAATTTGGAGAGTTGATCGAAGACGTGACGAGTCATCCGGCGACCAAGAGGGTGGTCGAAAGCCATGCAAGGGCATTTGACGCGTCGCATGACCCAAAGCTCGCGGAGGATTTCACTGCTACCTCCACTTTCGTAAGCGGCGAAAAGATACACAGATGGAATTCCATGATGGAAACCCTTGAAGACATCATGGGCAATTCCAAGATGAAGAGATGGATGTACCGCCTGACGGGAAGCTGCAGCGGCGGCGTGTGCGTCGGCTGGAACGCCCAGAACGTTATGTGGAACATCACGGCGCAAATGGACAAGGAGCTCGGAACCAAGTACCAGGAGCGTCTCAAGAAGTGGATCATCAATACCCAGAAGAACGGGCTCGTCGTATCCGGGGCACTTACGGACGCCAAAGGCGACCGCAGCCTGAGACCGTCACAGCAGGCGAATCCGGACAGCAGCGTGCACATTACGGAAGTCCGGGAAGACGGCATCGTAATCAGCGGCATGAAGGCGATGATATGCGGAGTGGCCGCCTCTAATGAGATATTCCTTCTGCCGGGAAGCGGCTACAGGGAAGAGGATCAGGATTATGCCGTTAGCTGCGTCGTGCCGCGGGATATAAAGGGTCTGACAATCGTAGAGGCACGCAGGCCGAGCGATACGAGGGAGATGGAAGGTGGATTCGACATTCCGGATTCCGGCATCACCCAGTCTTTCCTGTTTTTCAAGGACTGCTTTGTCCCCAATGACAGGGTTTTCATGTGCAAAGAATCCAAGTATTCAGGGAAAATAATAGAATATTTTACAGCCAACTACCGTGCATGTATCGGTGCATGTGTCGCCGGTCAGGGAGACGTGATGATCGGCGCTGCGGCCCTTATGGCGAGGACGAACGGATTGGCGGCAGGTACATTTGCCGGCAAGATGGTGGAGATGGCGGTTAATAATGAAACCACATACTGTATGGGAATCGGCTCGATGGCCCTTGGTAAGAAAGGTCCCGGTGGCATGTGGGTTTCAGATTCGCTGACGGCCCATGCCAATAAGGTCCATGTGGCGACCCTCCCCTACGAAACAAAGCGCATCTGCCAGGACATCGGCGGTGGTATCGTTGAGACAGGATGTTTCCCCTCTTCGAAGGATTTTAACGACCAGAAGATAGGTGCCATGGTTCAGGCGGCTATGAAAGCCTCCCCCAAGTTCACCGCTGAATCACGGGCGCGCGCAGCAAGGCTTTCTGAATGGTTGACGCTTGGCGCAGGTGTACCCGGATGTATGCACGGCGGCGGTTCCCCTGACGGCGCAAAACTGGTTGTCAGGGCTCTTACGCCTGTTGACCAGTTTGCCGAATACGCGAGAAAGATTGCCGGTATCACGGAAGAAATTCCTGAGCCGGAAAAGAAGAAGAAATAATAAGCTGACGCGAGCTGCCCCGCCCGCAGGGCGGGGCAGCCGGCTCAAGGAAGACGTGGAATTTCAAGGATGGTTCCCGGACAATCGCAGCCCATGCGGAATCTGACAATAGGGAGAAAGAGGTCGATATTGCGGCGTGATTGTGGTATTCAGCCTGCGCGGAGTCGGTCTGTAAATCTTTCAAAACAGGCTCAGTCAGGATTCTGATTTTTTTGTCAATTAAAGCCCGAGATGAAGACTAATTGCACCAAAGAGGCAAATAAATAAATTTAAGGAGGAGGGTTGTATGAGCGCAAAGGTAGCCGCGGGAGTTGATCCTGTAAAGGCCAAGAAGATGATCACGTATCGTTGGATCACTTATGGAATGTTCTTGTTAACGTATATTTTTGTCTATTTCGACCGTGTTTCACCGGCGGTTGTTGCGCCGGAACTGATGAAGGAATTCGGCCTTACAGCGACGACCCTTGGTATTTTATCATCGATGTACTTTTATCCTTATGCAGCAATGCAGTTCCCGTCGGGAGTCCTATCCGACAAAATCGGCCCCAGGCTTTCGGTGAGTTTCTTTTTCGTCATAGCGGCAATCGGTACCGCATTGTTTGGTCTGGCCCAGACGTTCGGCTGGTGTATCTTCGGCCGTTTTTTAATGGGTGTCGGCGTCGCGGTTGTTTGGATGCCGTGTATGAAGATCCTGTACAACTGGTTCCGGCCGAATGAATTAGCGACACTTACAGGTGTGATGCTAACACTGGGCAACGTCGGCGCAATACTCGCGTCCGCGCCGCTTGCGTTTCTGGTGGGTATCGTCGGATGGCGGAATGCATTCTTATGGCTGGGCGGTTTTATGATCCTCATATCTATCGTTGACTACCTGATCATCCGAAATAAACCGGCCGATATGGGTTATCCGACGGTTTCGGAGATCGACGGCATCGACTACTACCCGGCACAGACTGCCGCGCAGAAGACGACATTCAAAGAGAATTTTGTTAAACTGCTAAAAATGAAAAACTACTGGTTGATATCCCTTTACGCCTTTGTTATCTACGGCACGGTCATGGGATTTCAGGGGCTCTGGTTCATTCCCTATGCACAGCAGATATACGGATTGCCCAAGCAGCAGGCCGCCAACATGCTCATGTTCTGGCCAATAGGGATGGCTCTCGGATGCTTTGCGGCCGGTTACGCTTCAGACCGTATTCTTAAATCACGCAGGAACACGTCTTTCTACGGCATGCTTATCTACGTTGCCACCTGGATACCGATAGCGTTCTTTACCGGATCAATTCCCGTCGCGTGGTTTTACCCCTTGTTGTTTGTCATGGGCTTTTTCTGTGGCGCATATGTGCCCAACTATGCACACATCGCCGACGGTCAGCCGACCAGCTTCATGGCAACGTCCAACGGGATGCTGAATATATGGTACTTCGTAGGAGGGGCTTTATATCAGGCATTGATGGGCGTTGTGCTTGACTACTATGGAAAGGTTAACGGCAAATTCCCGGTGGAAGCATACCAGGCAACCTTTATGTTCTGTGCGGCATCGCTCGTAGTAGGTGCCATAGCGATGTACTTCACAACGGATTCGAAGCCAATCATCGTAAAGAAATAGGCGCAAGAATAGCACGAATTATCCACATGGGGGGCATGGCAGGCGGTATGTAAGGTACAGGTTGGGTTTCGGTGAATATCGGAAGCCCCCATGCCCCCTTTAATGTTAACGTCCTTGACTGTTCTTTGAAAAAGCCGACGCAAATGGTGCGTATAACAATCCCGCGAGATATTTTTCCCCTTGCAGGGATTTTATTTTGCGGCGGCCACCGAGATGCACCGCTTCGGCAATTTAGCCATTTGCTTAATTTTTTTTTGCCGTGTGGATTAATCTCTCGAAAAAGAATGGAAGATGTGCTGCATTGAATGGCTGAATGGTGCATCGAAGAGAAAGAAGTATTGTTGCATCTGATGCAATGCCTTACGGCGTTTGCCCTGTATTCTGCGCAGCTGTCGGCCCAATCGCAGAAAGATGGAAGCCGAAAAGGCATAATCGTATGTTCTATGGGAAATAATTTATAACATAGCCAGGAGTGAAAATTTATATGGAAATTGTTGTATGTGTCAAACAGGTACCTGATACCACAGAAGTCAAAATTGATCCTGTCACCAATACATTGATCAGGGAGGGAGTGCCGAGCATTGTTAATCCCTTCGACAAATTTGCCCTGGAGATGGCGCTGCAGCTTAGGGATAAACACGGAGGAAAGGTTACAGTGATCAGCATGGGACCGCCGCAGGCCGCAGCGGCCCTGCGGGAATGTATCGCCATGGGCGCCGATGAAGCCGTTCTTCTAAGCGATAGGGCGTTTGCGGGTTCGGATACGCTCGCCACATCCTACACATTATCCCAGGCAGTGCGTAAAATGGGAAACGTCGATTTGGTCATTTGCGGCAAGCAGGCGATTGACGGAGACACGGCCCAGGTCGGACCGGAAATGGCGGAACATCTTGGCATCGGCCAGTTGACTTACATAAGCACGATCGAATTTGACGGTGAAAAGCTCATTGCCCACCGCGAACAGGATGAGGGATATGACGTTATAGAGGCCAAACCCCCCCTTGTAGTTACCATCATAAAACTGGCCATGGATCCACGCCTCCCCACGGTGAAAGGCACGGCGAAGGCATACCGCACGGAAGTCCCTGTATGGACTGCCGCCGACATTGCCATCGATCCTAAATTTGCAGGCCTCGAAGGCTCGCCTACGCTCGTAAAGCGCATATTTACGCCGGAGCGGCGCGGTAAGGGTGAAATTATTCAGGGCGACAGCAAAGAAGCCGTCGATGTGCTTGTCGATAAGCTGAGGCAGGCCAAGATACTATAGTCTTAGGAGGAAGCAGTTTCATATGTCTGTTAAAATTTTATCGGAAGAATGCATTGGTTGTCAAACGTGCATCGACAGTTGCCCTTATGGCGCAATTGTCATGAAAGACGATAAGGCCGTTCTGACGGAAGCTTGCACATTCTGCGGCGCTTGCGAAAGCAGCTGTCCCTCATCCGCCATCGTGGTGGAGAGGGAAAAAGCGGAAGAGGCACAAGATATCAGCGCCTATAAGGGCGTCTGGGTATTCATAGAACATCGCGACGGCCGCATACGCAACGTTTCACTGGAACTTGTTGGCGAGGGCAGGAAGCTGGCCCAGGAGCTTGGCGAGGAGCTGTCTGCCGTCCTTATCGGCGACAATGTGGCGGAAATGAGCAAGGAGCTCTTTGCGAGCGGCGCCGACAACGTATACTTGGTTGAAGGCAGCGCGTTTCATAACTATTCGACGGACGCGTATTCAATCGCTTTTACGTACCTGATCAGGAAACATCTGCCGTCCGTAATATTATTGGGCGCGACCAATGACGGCCGTGATTTAGGCCCCCGCGTGTCCGCCAGGGTGAAGACTGGCCTGACGGCCGACTGCACGAATCTTTCCATAGATCCGGAAACCAGGCTCGTCGCATGGACAAGACCCGCTTTCGGCGGCAACATCATGGCAACGATCTTTTGCCCGGACAACCGTCCGCAGATGGGAACAGTAAGGCCCAAGGTCTTCAAGAAGCCCGTACCGGACTACAACAGGACGGGAAAAATTATCCGCGAAGAACTGGCAATCAATGAGAAAGACATTCGAACAAAACTTATCGATGTTGTCAAGGTCTGCACTTTCTCATGCAATCTCGAAGACGCAGAGATCATCGTCTCCGGAGGACGGGGACTTGGAAAGCCGGAGGGCTTCAGGATGGTTGAGGAGCTTGCACAAGTTTTGAAAGGCACCGTCGGATCGTCCCGTGCTGCTGTTGACGCGGGCTGGATGCCTTATCCGCACCAGGTCGGTCAAACAGGAAAAACGGTGGCGCCAAAAATATATATCGCTTGCGGTATATCCGGCGCCATTCAGCATCTTGCCGGGATGCAGACATCCGATGTCATAATTGCAATCAATAAAGACCCTGATGCGCCCATCTTCAAGGTGGCAACTTACGGAATAGTCGGCGATGTGTACGAGGTTGTGCCGGCCTTGACCGCAAAATTCAGGGAAATTCTACAATAAGAAAATAATCGCCGTGCATAGTCAGCACGTCGGCAAGGTTCATGACAACAATAAATATCTATTTTAAGAGGAGGGCGATCTATGAATTTTACAGTATCACCGGAAAATGAAGGCATCCGCAAGATGGTGCGGGAATTTGCAGAGAAGAAACTGGCTCCGACTATTGTGGAGCGTGATGAAAAGGAGCTATTCGACCGAAGCATATTTGATGAAATGGGTAAGTTGGGCCTTATGGGTCTGCCGTATCCCGAAAAGTATGGTGGAGGCGGTATGGACTTCGTCGCTTATGCCATTGCAATTGAGGAAATTTCGCGTGTGGACGCATCAACTTCCATCGGTATGTCGGTGCACACTTCACTGTGTTCATGGCCGATCTACAAATACGGCACCGAAGAGCAAAAGCAGAAGTACCTGGTGCCGCTCGCCCAGGGCATAAAGTTAGGCGCATTCGGGCTAACGGAGCCCAATGCCGGCACGGACGTAGGCAACGCCTCGACATTCGCCGTCAAAGAAGGGGATTCATATCTTATCACCGGGACCAAGGTTTTCAACACGAACGGCGGAGAGGCTGAAGTAGAGGTTGTCTTTACCAAAACGAATAAAGAGGCCGGTCTTAAGGGTATGAGCGCGTTTATTGTCGAGAAGGGTTCACCGGGCCTGACCTTCGGCAAGAAAGAAACCAAAATGGGTATTCGCGCAGCGGTACAGCGCGAAGTGATCATGGTCAACGCAAAAACCCCCGCCTCCAACATCCTTGGCAAGGAAGGCGATGGGTTCAGAATTGCCATGACGACTTTGGATGGGGGCCGTATCGGTATAGCTGCCCAGGCGGTCGGCATTGCTCAGGGCGCTCTCGATCACGCAATCAAATATGCAAAACAGCGTGTTCAGTTCGGAAAACCCATAGCGACCCAGCAGGGCATCAGCTTTATGCTCGCCAACATGGCAACAAAGATCGAGGCAGCTCGTCTCATGACGTATCGAGCCGCTTTTAACAAATCAAACGATCTGCCTTATTCCAAGGAGGCGGCTATGGCTAAGCTGTTTGCTTCCGATGTCGCGATGTCTGTTACAACCGACGCCGTGCAGGTATTTGGAGGCTACGGGTACAGCCGCGAGTATCCTGTGGAGCGCCTGATGCGAGATGCGAAGATTACGCAGATCTATGAAGGCACAAGCGAGGCAATGCGCATGGTCATCGCCGGCAGTATTCTGAGATAACCTGTACCGGCACACTTGATGATGTTTGCATAGATTTATAAATTGGGGGGAGACGAATAACTCGTCTCCCCTTTAATTTTAAAACGCTATCGACGCATACCAATCCTCCAGGAACATCCCGACACGTCGCATAAGTTTCCGCTTACATTCCAATATGCCAGCGAACGTTTCGTACATCATTTAATTGTTAAGGTGTCATATCGACCGAAATGCACTTAGTCCTCTTTGTAAGCTTTCTGCATCAACAAATAAACGACATATATAAGTAGACATTGCAGAAAGTCTTTGCTATGCTGCCCCTAAAGAAAGACGCAGGGGGAGAAACATGAAGGCATTGACGTTAGATCATCCAGGTCTTACCGGAAAGGCCCTGCTTCGTATAGCCGACCGAACGCCGGGGGTCTGGGTGGGCATACGAATAGCCGTTCTGCTCCTGATTTTGGCAGGGTGGAAATCGGCCCGTGCAGCGGAGCTTTTCGGCCTAAGCCGCTGGACGGTCGTGAAATGGATTCAGAGGGCAAACAAGGAAGGAACCGAAGCGGTGCTCGACCGGGAGCGCGTGGGCAGGCCGCCCCGCATTAATAAGGAAGTGATGAAAACACTCGCAGCCGTCTTAGCAAATTCGCCGCGCGCAGCCGGAATTCCCCGTAACCGCTGGGACGGCAACGTCCTCGCTGCATATCTGAAAAAAAACCATCACATAGAAATTCATGTCCGCCACGCCCAGCGCATCATGAAGAGCCTTGCGCATTCTTCGAAGATGCCCGTTTGCCGATAGAGCATGCCGCAGGGGAAGCAGCAAAGATATTTGGTAAGTTGTTGAATTCGGTAGCGAGCGAATGCCAAACGATGGTGTTCGTTAAGAATCGAAGATTCTCCGCCGCTCGCTGCGGCGAAATTCAATATTCCTTATTGTTTTGAAAAGCCCGATGCGAGAACACCCTTGATTAAGAAATGACAGAATGCTAAATAACAATATAATTATGACAATACGATAAATTAAAAGAGGAGGTCATTGAATGAATAAGAAGCTAATTTATGTACTGGTGGGTTTGATAATTATCTCGTTGGCTACAGTTTGTTTTGCGGCTCCAAAGGATGATGCGGTGGCGCTGGTCAAGAAGGCAGCGGCCTTTTACAAGGCTAACGGAAAGGACAAGCTTGTTGCCGAAATAAATAAACCAAATGGGCAATTTGTCAAGGGTGACGTCTACGTCTTCATTTGGACTCTTAATTATTCTGTATTGGCCCATCCGGCAAATCCTAAACTGATCGGAATGGATATGACAGAACTTAAAGATCCTGATGGCAAACGATTCGTATATGAAGCCGTGGAACTCGCGAAAGCAAAGGGATCGGGCTGGGTTGACTACAGATATACCAATCCTGTCAAGAAGAAGGTTGAGGCCAAAACTACATACGTGCTCAAGGTGGATGACTTGATTCTCGCTTGCGGCATTTACAAGTGATTTATCATAAGCAAGCTTAGGTACTAATATCGGAAGCAATTGATCTTTTCAGATGGATGAATCCCGCTCATCGATGTCATGGTTCCATGACATCGATGAGCGGTAATATCCATTATTTCTGCGGTTCGTTAGCCGGGGATGGACAGAGGTTATATTTCTTCAGCTTGCGCACGACTGTGGATTGATTGATTTTCATCGCCTTGGCGATCTCCCTCGTGCCCTTGTGATTCTGGAGCGCCTGTTTGAGGAGTTGCTTCTCCGCCTGCTCAATTGTTTTTTTGAAGCTGCCTTCCCCGATGACGCTGATTGTCTCAGCAGATATCTGGCTTTTGATCTGAATCGGCAGATGCTTCATGGATATCTCATCACCCTCCGTCATGATGATCATCCTCTCCACAACGTTTTCCAATTCCCGCACATTGCCGGGCCAGGAGTAGAGCATCAGAACATCGATAACCTCCGGTGAAATGCGTTTGTTGTACTGATGTTTCTTGTTCATCTTATCGAGAAAGTGCAGGACGAACATAGGTATGTCCTCTCTGCGCTCACGCAGAGGAGGAATATCAATTGCAACGACGTTAAGGCGATAATAAAGGTCGTCGCGAAAAGTGCCTTTTTTTACCATTTCTTCAAGATTCTTGTTTGTCGCCGCAACGATGCGCACATCGACGGGGGTGGGCTTCACGCCGCCAATCCGCATGATCTCACGATCCTGCAGGGCCCTTAAAAGCTTTCCCTGGAGACTGTATGGGATATCGCCAATTTCGTCCAGGAACAGGGTCCCCTC
>Ga0182021_10004260_pt1 | contig 16795 bp, 15 predicted proteins | sample 612E3MmetaG_FD_120493 | JGI IMG/M metagenome (GOLD analysis project Ga0182021, IMG submission 120493) | Permafrost microbial communities from Stordalen Mire, Sweden - 612E3M metaG (Illumina Assembly) | ecosystem: Environmental > Terrestrial > Soil > Wetlands > Permafrost | place: Sweden...
GCTCCGTCCTGTAAAGAGGGGGATGTCACAGAATATAAGATCGTTATGGCCCCCTCTTTGCGAAGCAGAGAGGGGGAAGGGGGTGAGTTCATGGGAACAATAGAAGAAGCCGGGATGATGTGTAAATAAACTTTTATGCAACTTCTTCATCAGGTTATTCTTTTGGGGGCCATATAAGCCAGCGTCACACACTGAGAAATAATAATCACTTATGAGTCGAACATAACTTGGTATTATGGTGTTCTCACTTAATAAAAGATTGATTAAATTTGAAAAAAAACTTATGGCAAAAATTACATTTAAAGGGATTCCGGTAAATACCTCCGGAAATCTTCCTGCAAAAGGTACCAAAGCCCCTGATTTTACTCTTGTTAAATCAGATTTGGGATCATTGTCGTTATCAGAACTTAAAGGGAAAAAAGTCATCCTTAATATATTCCCCAGTCTCGACACATCAGTTTGTGCAAACTCGGTCAGAAAGTTCAATCAGATGGCCGCAGGAATGAAGAATGTGATAGTGCTCGGAATATCAAAAGACCTTCCTTTTGCACATGGACGTTTCTGCACAACGGAAGGAATTGCAAATCTTATCACACTATCAGGTTTTCGTGACAAAGAGTTCGGAAAAGCTTACGGAATTGATTATTTCGACGGTCCTATGCTCGGACTCTATGCAAGAGGGATAGTCATTGTTGATGAAAATGGAATGGTAATTTATACCCAGCTTGTTCCTGAACATACTCAGGAGCCAGATTATGAAGCTGCACTTAAAGCTGTACAATAAAATAACCCGGGACATAAACTAAACATTCCATTTTTTTGCTTGCGACAGACATATGAATTTCTCACAGATTCCGGGTCAGAAAGAGACCATCGGTAAGCTTCTAAGGTCAGTTCATGAAGAGAGAGTAAGTCATGCTCAGTTATTTGCCGGCCCTGAAGGATGCGGCAGTATGGCTCTGGCATTAGCTTATGCCAGATATATAAGTTGTGAGAACCGGACAGAAAGTGACTCTTGCGGTATCTGCAAGTCCTGCGTCAAGTATGAAAAACTGATCCACCCCGATCTGCATTTTGTCTTTCCCGTAATAAAAGGGAAAAAAGCAATTGACCCTGTAAGTGACACTTATATAGAAGAATGGAGAGAGTTTGTTATAAAGTCTCCCTATTTTACCATTAATAACTGGCTTGATTCAATCGAAGTTGGCAATGCCCAGGGAATGATATTTGCCTCTGAAGCTTCTGAAATAATAAAAAAGCTGAGTCTTAAAACATTTGAGTCCGAATATAAAATAATGATCATCTGGCTTCCTGAAAAAATGCATCAGGCTACTGCCAATAAGCTATTGAAAATGATTGAGGAACCTCCCGAAAAAACACTTTTCCTCCTTGTTTCGGAAGAACCGGATAAGGTCATCCCTACCATACTTTCAAGATGCCAGCTTGTAAAGATCCCATCTTTTACAAGTGATAATATCGAAGAATATATTACCCGGCAGTTTAATATGTCAGCAGATAAAGCTGCAGATATTTCCCGTGTTTCCAATGGAAACATAATTAGGGCTGTTGAGCATTGCAAAAACGAAAATTTCTCAATTGCCAATCTCGGCCGTTTTAAAAGCCTGATGAGATTTGCCTGGAAAAGGGATATCATTTCACTTATCGACTGGGCAGAGGAGGTTGCGTCTACCGGCAGGGAAGCTCAGAAAACATTTATATCCTATTCTATGAGAATGCTCCGGGAAAACCTGATGCTGTCTCTTGATCAGGAAAAGAACAGACTGGTGTTCCTTACCGGTGACGAAGCAACATTCTCAGGAAAATTCCACCCTTTTATCAATGAGAAAAATATCTATCCGCTTACAGATGAGTTAAATCTGGTCTACTCCCACATAGAAGCAAACGGCAATGCCAAAATCATATTTCTCGATCTCGCACTGAAAGTTACAAGGCTTATTCGCTGATAGAAACCGCTATTCTTGAATTTAATGCATTTATTCACTATTTTTGCGGTGTAATTTTAGTAGCTTATTAATTTTATGACAGATAACGAAGATATTCAAGGGCAGACCGGTGATGAGATCCGGATGCCTCCTGTTACATATAAACCCGGATACAATAAACTGGATTCATTCAACTGGCTGAAGGATATTCCATCCGTTACTGATGAAAATGATATTGTAGAGATCCGCTTCAAAAATACCAGGAAAGGGTTTTTCAGAAATGTCAATAGCCTGCGGCTTGAGATAGGTGATATAGTTGCAGTAGAAGCTTCGCCTGGGCACGATATCGGAAGAGTTTCGATGACGGGACCACTGATTATTGAACAGCTGAAAGAACTTAAAGCACCTCCTGCCCCCGATGACCTTAAGAAAGTATACCGCAAAGCAAAAGCTGCAGATATCCAGAAGTGGGAAGAAGCAAAAAAACTTGAGACTCCGACCATGTTGCGTTCACGAAAGATTTCTGAGGAACTCAAACTAAATATGAAGATCGGAGATGTTGAATACCAGGGCGATAAAACAAAAGCGATCTTCTATTATATTGCAGATGAAAGGGTTGATTTCCGCCAACTGATAAAAGTCCTTGCCGATGAGTTCAGGGTCAGGATTGAGATGCGCCAGATAGGAGCCCGCCAGGAAGCAGGAAGAATAGGAGGAATAGGCTCCTGCGGAAGAGAGCTGTGCTGTGCCACCTTCATTACTAATTTCATATCAGTTTCGACAACTCATGCAAAATACCAGGAGCTGTCTCTGAACCCGCAAAAACTTGCTGGACAATGCAGTAAACTGAAATGTTGCCTGAATTATGAGCTCGACTGCTATGTCGACGCACAAAGATCCTTCCCTCCGAAAGATGTTCCTCTTCAGGCACTCGATTGTACAGCCTGGTTCCAGAAAATGGAAGTACATAAAGGCCTTTACTGGTATTCAACTGATCCTCATTCAAATATGAATCTTGTCGCTTTGCCTGTTCAAAGGGTAAGGGAGATACAATCAATGAACAGGAAAGGGAAAAAGGCCGACCGTCTTCAGGCAATTGACGAATCATGGGAATCTGCTCCTGTTTCCCAGGACCTTTTAAAGAATAATAGTCTCACACGATTCGATTCCGCGGAAAATAAAAACAAGCAGCCCGGGCAACAAAACAAAAGAAAAAAAAAGAGATTCAATGATAAACGGAATAAATAGATATTCTTACGTTTTAATACTAACATCCTTATTTATAATTCAATCCTGTGACAGAAATGTTGTTTTCACCGATTCGAAAGCGATGACGGAACAGACCTGGAGATTGCTGGATATTCCTGATTTCAAAGTCCCGGTGAATGATACCATAAACAGCAATTATGTCTTTTTTACAATAAGAACCGGTTCAAAATATCCCTTTCGCAATATCTACCTTTTTGTTACTGCTATTTCACCAGATGGAAAAACTATTGGAGATACTCTTCAATACAACCTTTCTGATGAAAAAGGTAAATGGTACGGTAAAGGTTTCGGAGATATACACGAACTGAAACTTCCATATAAATCAAATGTGTATTTCCCGTTGAAAGGTATATATCAGTTTAAAATTCAGCATGGTATGAGGGTTGAAGATCTCAAGGGAGTATATGATTTCGGCTTGAGAATAGAAAAGATCAGCAAATAAGTTCCGAAGTGGGAAAGAATAAACTTGCCAGATGGACCGAACTCGGATCATACCCTAATGTTATTCAACCGGAAATCGGTGATGTTTCCGGAAAAGATCATACTGTAAAAGGAAGATGGAACAGTGAGATTTTCAGAAACGGGAATCCTGTTATTCTTGAACTCGGATGCGGAAAAGGGGAATATACTATAGGCCTTGCCACAAGGTTTCCAACTAATAATTATATCGGAATAGATATTAAGGGGGCCCGAATGTGGCGTGGTGCTAAAACAGCTGACGAACAGAAGTTATCAAATGTTGCCTTCCTCCGTACCAGGATTGAATTTATAAATTCCTTCTTCAAAGAAGATGAGGTTGATGAGATATGGATCACATTTCCTGATCCACATCCCGGCGGAAGAAATTCGAATAAGAGACTCACATCCCCCTGGTTCCTGAATATTTATCGTTCATTCGTGAAAAACTATGGGTCAGTACACCTCAAAACAGATAACGATGAACTGTATAACTATACTAAAAGTGTCGTTACCAATAATAATCTGAGAATGGTTCGCTGCACAACCGACCTGTATTCGGAAAATGTTGCCATTAAAAATAATTTCGACCAGATCAAGTCCTCCGGGATACCAGTTGTGAAAAATTCAATTTCCTCTGAAATTCTTTCGATTCAAACTCATTATGAAAAGATTTTCCTGAATGAAGGGGTAAAAATAAATTACCTCACTTTTATGCTGGAAAAAGAAAAGTTTATAGAAGATGCCCTACGGAAAGCAAAAAGCAAATAACGATTTTTTCTCAAAGGTATATGATGTCACAAAAGCAATACCTTACGGAAGAGTTACATCGTATGGCGCCATTGCCCGTTTTCTTGGATCCGGCAGGTCTGCCAGGATGGTCGGCTGGGCCCTCAATGTATGTCACAATAATCAGGAATTCATTCCTGCTCACAGAGTTGTCAACCGTAATGGCCTCCTGACGGGAAAGCATCATTTTGGAAACTCCTCAACAATGGAACAACTGCTCAGAAATGAAGGTATGATAATTGGAAACGATATAATCGTAAATTTCAGAGAAAAATTCTGGGACCCCTCTGTAGAATTGATGTAGAAATTTTGCTATCTGAACGAAAATTACTAAACTTGCATCCTTGTTTATATTTAAATTAAATAAAAATAGACTAATAATGTTTTCAAAAGATAAGATATTAAAGGCCCTGTCGGCAATCAAACACCCCGAGAAAGGAAAAGACATAGTTTCACTGGGGATGATATCGGAAATATATTCTGATGAAAGCGGTATTTCTATTACAATAGCTCCGGAGAAGTCAAACGATCCTTTTATTTCATCAATCAGAAGTACAATAGTAAAGACATTAAAAGAGGCTCTGGGATCAGATGCAGTCATTAAAGAAATAAAAGTTCAGCCAAAAGTTATTGTTGGAAAACACCAGGAAAAACAACAGGAGGTTTTACCTGGTGTAGCAAATATAATTGCAGTGGCATCGGGCAAAGGCGGTGTTGGAAAGACAACAATAGCAGTAAATCTGGCAATTTCACTTGCACGAAAAGGATTTAATACCGGACTACTGGATGCCGATATCTTCGGACCTTCAGTTCCAAAAATGTTCGATGCCGAAACTTACAGACCTGAAGTGAGGAATGAAAACAATGTTGATCGCATTATTCCATTATTTAAATATGGTGTGAAAGTTCTGTCGACAGGATTTTTTGTGGACCCGGCCGATGCTGTTATATGGAGAGGTCCGATGGCTTCAAATTTCCTGAAGCAGCTTATAATTAACGGAGAATGGGGAATACTCGATTATCTGATTGTTGATCTCCCTCCAGGAACAAGTGACATTCATCTGACCCTTGTTCAGGAGGTGCCTGTTACGGGAGCAATTGTTGTAACAACACCACAGGATATAGCTCTGGCTGATGCTGTTAAAGGAATCGCAATGTTCCGGAGCGATAAAATTGATGTCCCTGTTCTGGGCCTTGTTGAGAACATGTCATGGTTTACGCCTGCAGAACTGCCTCTGAATAAATATTACATTTTTGGAAAAGACGGAGGTAAAAAACTGGCTGAAAAAATGAATGTACCTCTTCTCGGCCAGATTCCCCTGGTTCAGAGTATCTGTGAAGGAAGTGATAATGGACAGCCTGTGGCGTTCGGAGATTCCGTAACTGGAAATGCCTTTATGGAACTGGCCGGTGAGATTATTGTTAAGACCGAAACACGGAATAAAAATCAGAGACCAACTGTTAAACTTCAGGTAACAAAATAACGCCACCTCACCCCTGACCTTCTTCGGGGAAGAGGGGCTATAACATAGTAATTCAAATATTTAGTCAGACATTATTTGAAATGGAATTGAGTAATACAGAATAAAACCGAACAGTATTAAAAAATTGAATAAACGAAAAAAATAATTTAATAAATAACTAAGAGATGTCAGAAACAATTAGCATTAAAGACCGCGTTTTGAAAGCGCTTGAACGTGTCAGACCTTATCTTCAGGCTGATGGAGGCGATATAGACCTTCTTGAGGTAACCGACGATATGACAGTAAAGGTAAAATTAACAGGCGCCTGTCACGGATGCCCTTACAGCATGCAGACGTTAAAAGCAGGTGTTGAACAGGCGATTATCAAGGAAGTTCCCGAAATCAGGAGAGTAATTTCAGCCTGAAAAACAGATCGGTTCAATTTTATTTATCTTTGAAACCTGCATGTTATACTTACAAACACTCATAAATATAACTTTATCAACATGTATGGTTTCATCATACATTTAAAATCAAAAATTTGTAAGCCTGAAATACTATACCTGAATATAGTCAGTTATAGTATAAAAAGTCTGTTGTTGGCTTTAAGAAAAGCATCATATAATTATCTGGTATTATTAGGATTATCCCTGATTCTTACTAACTGTTCGGTCGAGAAAAACACGGAAACAACAAGGTTTTATCAGGGCCTTACTTCCAAGTATAATATCTATTTTAATGGTTATGAGAGTTATAAGGCTGGCATATTAAAAATAAACAACGGCTATCGGGATGATTACGCTGAAATACTGAAAGTATTTGAATTCAGTGATCCTTCAACAGTTTCACTCTGTTCCTCCGATATGGAAAGAGCTATTCAGAAAGCTTCAAAACTAATTACCCTGAAATCCATCACTGCTAAACCGGAAATCAAGGGGAATGGAGAACCCTCTGAAAAAGATAAGAAATTACTCGAAAAGAAGGAATATAATCAATGGGTGGATGACAGTTATCTCCTGATTGGCAAAGCCCGGTTTTATAAGCACGAATTCAATGAAGCAACAGCTGTCTTCAATTATTGCATTACTGAAGCAAACGATTCATTAATCAAAACAGAAGCCTCTATCTGGCTGGCAAGAATTTATAATGAGACCGCTAATTACAGTGAGTCATTAAGATTATTAAGTGAACTGCAAATCACACCTGATTTCACAAAGGCCTTAAAATCTATGTACTATACTACACTGGCGGATCTCTTCATAAAGCAAAAGAGATATTCTGAAGGTATAGATCCGCTGATTAAATCAATTGAATTCGTTTCGGGAAAAAGGACAAGATACAGAATAACCTACCTTGCTGCTCAGTTATATGAGAAGACAGGAGATGCAACCAGGGCAATTTCATGTTACAAGCAGGTTGTTAATATGAACCCGCCTTATGATGTAGAATTTAACGCAAGGATAAATATTGCAGGTGTTTTTGACGTTAACTCCGGTAATCCAAAGGAAATCAGGAAAGAGCTTGAAAAGATGTTGAGAGATTCAAAGAATAAAGAGTTTCTGGATCAGATTTATTATGCCCTGGGGAATCTGTCGATCAAGGAGGGGAATGAGGCAGATGCTATTGAATTATTCAGAAAATCAGCAACTACTGTTTCCGGGAATCAGAATCAGAAAGGAAGATCCTACCTTGCCCTTGCCAGCCATTATTTCGACAAACCCGACTATATGAAAGCCGGGAAGTATTATGACAGCGCTGTCTTTTTTATTGATCCTAAATATCCCGATTACCAGGCATTAAAAACCAAATCACAAAACCTGAATGTTCTTGTATCGCAATTAACTGTCATCCAGAGAGAAGACAGCCTGCAAAGAATTGCATCTCTTACTGTACCCGAAAGAAATGCATTGATTTCCAATATAATAGAAAAAATAGTTAAAGCTGAAAGTGAAGGAAAGGTTTCTGAATATTCCGACAGGTATAATATGGGCCAGTTTTACGAGAACGAGAGACGCTTTCAGGGTAATATTGATCAGGAAGGAAAATGGTATTTCTACAATCAGTCGGCTCTTACATTCGGCCGCACGGAATTCCGTAGAAGATGGGGAGACAGAAAACCTGAAGACAACTGGAGAAGGTCAAATAAGACCAGGGTGAACACATCGCAGACAACAGGCAACCAGGAAGAGGCTTCAAAGAATGGAGCGGACACTGCAGCTGCATTACGGGATTACAAAAAGCCCGAGTTTTATCTGAAAAACCTTCCATTGAATGATTCCCTGCTCAAGGTTTCTAACGAAAAGATAGTATTGGCCCTGATGAATGCAGGAAGAGCATACTCCGAAAGATTTTCAGACCAGGTAAGAGCAACTCAAACATATGAATCATTGATTTCCCGTTTCCCGGGAAGTGAGCTGGTGCCTGAAGCGTTATACAACATGTATAATGTTAATAAAGAAAAAAATAGTGTAAAATCGGAAGCTTACAGACAGAGGTTACTCGAAAAGTATCCTGAGAGCGAGTTTGCGAAGATACTGTCAGATCCCTCCTATTTTGAAAAGAAGATGGCAGATCTGAAAACAATTGAAAATCTATACCAGGAAGCATATAATGAATACATCAGCGAGAAATTTAACAATGCAATCACACTATGCGATGCGGCTTATGCTAAATATCCGCAGGGTTTTCTTGCTCCAAAATTCAAACTTCTTCGTGCTTATTCTGTCGCCCGTATAAGTGATGAAAGAAGCTTCAGGGATGAATTGAACGGCATAACAAAAGCATGGCCTGAAAGTCCGGAAAGCAAAAAGGCACAGGAGATTATCGCCTTTCTTGACAATAAAACCCCTGAGCTGAAAATTGAAGAAGATAAAAAAATAGCTACAGTTTTGTATACAGTTGATACCACGGCAACTCATGTCTTTGCTTTGATCATAATGGATCCTAAATTCAACATTAACCTGGCTACTTTTGATGTGATCAGTAATAATATTGACAATTACACAAATAAAAACTACCGGACTGAAGGGGTTCCTGTTGATAATAAATATTTAATGATAACAGTTTCAGGCTTTTCTAATTATCCCGATGCAATGGCATATTTCAAAGCTTTCAAAATTGAGAAGATTGTCAGAAATGCTGCCACAGCGAAAATGATGACTTTTATAATCAGCGATTCAAACCTTAAAGTCCTCGCCAGCGATAAAAATCCGGAACGTTATCATCTTTTCTTCATGGAAAATTATTTGAAATGAGAAAAATAAAAATACTTTGGACTGATGATGAGATAGAAGGCCTTACTCCACACATCTTGTTTCTGAAAGAAAAAGGTTATGAAATCGACACCTGTTCAAATGGTATTGATACTGTTGACCTTGTCAGACAAAATACATACGATCTTATCTTTCTTGATGAAAATATGCCCGGACTGAGCGGAATTGAAACTCTGAAACTTATTAAAGAGGTAAGAACAGATATACCTGTTGTAATGGTCACGAAAAGTGATGAAGAAGAGTTGATGGAGACTGCTATCGGATCGGAAATTTCAGATTTTCTGATTAAACCTGTAAAACCAAAACAGGTTCTGCTCGCGATCAAAAAAATACTCGACCAGCGACGTCTCATTACAGAAAAAACAACAACCGATTACAGGCTGGAATTCAGCAGGATCACCAGCATGATATCGCTGGCTTCGACATTTTCCGACTGGACAGAACTTTATAAAAAGCTGGTGTTCTGGGAATCGGAACTTGAAAAATCGTCCGACCCGGGCATGTCTGAAATCCTGAAAACACAGGAGAATGAAGCTAACAATTCCTTTTCCAAATTCATGATTAATAATTACTCCGGATGGCTTTCTCCTGAAAATAAAAATAAACCAATATTATCTCCCGCTCTATTCCAGAAAAAAATATTTCCCCAGATCCGTGAACATAATCCTCTGTTTTTCATCCTTATAGATAATATGAGATATGATCAGTGGAAAACCATTTCTGCAGAATTATCCGGATTGTACAGGGTCATTGATGAAGATATTTATTTCAGTATTTTACCAACTGCAACGCAATTCAGCAGGAACTCGATTTTTGCCGGACTGATGCCCTCCACAATTGCTGAAACTTTACCTCAGTTTTGGGTAAATGAAGAAGAAGAGGAAGGTAAAAATAATTTTGAAGAAGAGTTGTTCAGAAACCAGTTGAAACGTAAGGGACTGAAATATAAGTGGTCGTATAATAAGATCACCAACAGTCAGCAGGGTAAGAAGCTGAATGAAAAGATAAATCAAATGCTTGAAAATGATATCAACATTCTGGTTTTTAATTTTGTTGATATGCTTTCCCATGCCAGAACTGAGGTAGGAGTGATCCGCGATCTTGCAAGTGATGAGCCGGCTTACAGAAGTCTGACCCGGTCATGGTTTCTGCATTCATCACTGTTCGAATTGCTGAAAACCCTTGCATCGTATTCAGTTAAGCTGATATTCAGCACTGATCATGGGACAATCAGAGTTCAGAATCCGGTGAAAATAATCGGTGACAGGAGCACTTCCTCCAACCTCAGGTATAAAATGGGCAGAAACCTTGACTACGATCCTAAAAAAGTGTTTGAGCTGATAAATCCCGAAAAAGCCATGCTGCCTAAAACAAACATAAGTTCAAGATATATTTTTGCACTTAATAAGGACTTCCTCGTTTACCAGAATAATTATAACTACTATGCAGGTTATTACAAGGATACATTCCAGCACGGAGGGATTTCCATGCAGGAAATGATGTTACCGGTTGCATGTCTTGTACCACTTTAAAATAATGGTTTTCCGATCACCATGAAGATCTTCATTAAGGATAAAAGGAATTTGCCTTCCGCTGCAAAAAAAATTCTGAAATATTCCGGAGAGAGTAAAATATTTGCCTTTTATGGCGCCATGGGTGCAGGGAAAACAACCATCATCAAAGCCTTATGCAAATTACTGGGTGCCATGGATATTATAAGTAGTCCTTCATTCACTCTTGTAAATGAGTACAGGACTGCAGGGGGAGAGTCAATCTATCATATAGATTTTTACAGGATCAGGAAGCAGGAAGAGGTATTTGATTTTGGTGTCGAGGAGTACCTTACCGGTGATTCATACTGTTTTATGGAATGGCCCGAACTTGTGGAGGAAATTATTCCCCCGGGTACGGTGAAAATCAGAATCACCGTTGACGAAGACGAACAGCGTACTCTTTTATTATCATAATAATGTCTGATTTTGTGCAGAACTGCAATTTATTTACCTTTGAGAAAATATCAATCTCCTTATGATGAATGACAAGGGTAGTAGCAGAAAAGTAAGTTTCGGGAATACAGCTTTCATGCCAAAGGAAGAACACCTCGAAACTGCTGTCAAGAACCGCAGGATATCTATAGGGATACCGAGCGATAATAAAGATGAAGAAAAGAGAGTTGCTCTCACTCCTGAGTCTGTCAACCTGCTTGTTGAAAGTAATAATGAGGTTATTGTTCAAAAGGGTGCGGGTCTGGGAGCAAACTATACCGATAAAGATTACAGTGAGAACGGTGCAATAATAACTGACTCTTCTGCAAGGGTTTATAGTGCCGATGCAGTAATTAAGGTTGCTCCGTTTACAGAACAGGAGACCGAATATCTTAAAGGTAACCAGGTTGTGTTTTCCTGCCTGAATGTCCTTAGACTTAATGAAGAAACTCTCAATAAACTCATCAGAAAAAAAGTAACGGCTATTGCGTTTGAAAAGATACGCGACAACAACGGGGTAATGCCTGTAGTTGAGTCAATGAGCGAAATTTCAGGGATAACTTCTCTCCTTGTAGCTTCAGAATACCTGAGCAATATGCACGGGGGAAAAGGTGTGATGCTTGGTGGAATTACCGGTGTCACGCCAACAGAAGTGGTAATAATCGGTGCAAATACTGCCGGGGAATATGCTGCAAGAGCAGCCATAGGACTGGGATCGACAGTCAGAATATTTGACAATTCATTACACAGGTTAAGAAGATTTCAGAATCTCCTTGGTCAGCGGCTTCAGACATCCGTTTTTCACCCGCAGGTTTTGAGAAAAGCTCTAAAATCAGCAGATGTTCTCATTGGCGCCATAGAGCTTGAAGATCTGCGGCCATGGTATTACATAACTGAAGATATGGTCCGTAATATGAAAAAGGGGGCAGTGGTTATCGATCTTAGTATTGACCGGGGCGGATGCATAGAAACAACTGAATGCCGCGCCCTGAATGATCCTGCATACGAAAAATTTGGTGTGGTACATTTTTCAGCATGGAATCTTCCTTCGCGGGTTGCCCGGACCGCATCAATAGCTCTCAGCAATATATTTACTCCGTTGCTTCAGAGTATGGCTGACGCAGGGGGGATTACCCATTTACTCAAATACGATGAAGGTGTCCGCAACGGAGCTTACTTATTCAATGGTATTCTTACAAATGAAACATTGGGACAGAAATTCGGAGTAATTTCCAAAGACCTCGACCTGCTTATATCAGCATTCTGATATTCAGTTAAATGAAAGCCTTGCTGTTTTGCCATTGACATTAATACTGGCCTGTTTCCCGATAAAGAAAGCCCTGTTATCCGCAACATGTCCCGCTGGAAAATTAAAAAAAACAGGATAGTTATATTCGCTTACTATTTCCAGAATGGTCTCTTCAATGCTCTTTCCCCATGGTATTTTTGAATCAGCAACCTCATTCATTCCACCGACTACCAATGCGGATAATCCTTCCAGCTTCCCGGCCAGCTTAAGTGAAGTCATCATTCTGTCGATGTGGTAGTAATACTCTCCTGCCTCCTCAATAAACAGAATCTTTCCGTCTGTCATTGGCTCAGCCGGAGTTCCAATGAGGCTATAGATAAGTGACAGGTTCCCTCCCGTCATTTCACCGCACACCTCTTTTGTCCTGAAAAAGGTGCCATCCCACTGACAAGACTGAAATTCACCAAATAATAACTGACGGAGGGAGCTGAAAGTATTCCCTGTTTTCTTCTGATTAGTAAAGTTCACAGGCATTTCGCCATGCACGGATATAATACCGCAAACTTCGCTTAACCAAAGGTGTAATACAGTAATATCGCTGAATCCGATGTACCATTTCGGATTTGTTTTCAAAGCTGAAAAATCAATTTTGTTTATAATTTTTGAAACGCCATACCCTCCACGTGAACAAAAAACAGCTTTGACCGCAGGATCATCTGTCATCGCCTGTAAATCTACTAACCTCTCTTCATCTGTTCCCGCAAACGGGCCGTTAAATTTAAGGGCGTTTCCCCCGATCCGTACCTTAAGACCCCACTTCGCAAGAAATACTGCTGCCTCAGTGATTTTGTTCTCCCCAATAAAGAACGAAGGTGATATTATAGCCACCTCATCCCCGGGTCTCAGATAATCAGGTTGTATCTTATTTTCAGCCATAAATATAGTATAACATGTAAATGTAATCGATATTGTCTCCTTTTACAACTTCAGATTTTTATCATCCCCTAATTTCCCGGTGAAACTCTGAGTCCTCGCTGCCTGGCAGCAAATGAATTCTAACTTGATAACCGTCAGGGTCCTGAGTTACGGATAAACTTCGGATCATTATGTTTATGTCCGTATCGGTCAGAGCTTTAAATTATTATATTTGTGCAGTTTTTTAACATCCAAATTTTCATTACCGGAATCATGAAGAATTTTAAAAGATATCTTGTCACCTCTGCTCTTCCCTATGCCAACGGACCAATACATATCGGTCATCTTGCAGGGGTTTATATACCTTCGGATATTTACACCAGGTATCTGAGAATGAAGGGCGTTGATGTGATATCAGTGTGCGGGTCCGATGAACATGGAGTTCCGATCACACTTAAAGCCCGCAGGGAAGGTGTCACACCACAGGAAATTGTAGACAGGTATCATGTACTTATAAAAAAAGCTTTTGAAGATTTTGGAATTGCATTCGATATCTATTCACGAACTTCGAATAAAGTTCATTACGAAACGGCTTCCGGGTTTTTCAAAACACTTTATGATAAAGGTGAATTCATTGAAAAAACTTCTGACCAGTATTATGATATGGAGGCAGGATGCTTTCTCGCCGACAGGTATATAATGGGTACCTGCCCGCATTGCGGTAATGAAAATGCATATGGCGACCAGTGCGAAAAATGTGGTACTTCACTCAGTCCAAACGAACTGATCAATCCTCACTCAACGGTCAGCGGCAGCAAACCGGTGCTGCGCGAAACACTTCACTGGTATCTTCCCCTCGACAAGTATGAACCCTGGCTTAGAAAATGGATCCTCGAAGATCATAAGGAATGGAAAACAAATGTGTACGGACAATGTAAATCGTGGCTTGATCAGGGTCTTCAGCCCAGAGCTGTCAGCCGTGATCTTGACTGGGGAATCCCGGTGCCTGTCGAGGGAGCAGAAGGAAAAGTGCTCTATGTTTGGTTCGATGCACCAATTGGTTATATTTCCGCTACTAAAGAACTTACTCCCGAATGGGAAAAATACTGGAAGGATAGCGATACCAAGCTGATCCACTTCATAGGGAAGGACAACATCGTTTTCCATTGCATAATATTTCCTGCAATCCTGAAAGCTGAAGGAAGTTACATTCTACCTGAAAACGTTCCCGCCAATGAATTTCTGAATCTTGAAAATGACAAGATCTCGACTTCAAGAAACTGGGCTGTATGGTTGCATGAATACCTCGAGGATTTCCCCGGAAAGCAGGATGTGCTGAGATATTCGCTTTGTGCAAATGCTCCCGAGACAAAAGACAATGATTTCACATGGAAAGATTTTCAGGCACGTAACAACAATGAGCTGGTGGCTATTCTTGGTAACTTTGTTAACCGCACCCTTGTTCTCACCAATAATTACTATGAAGGAAAAGTGCCTGAACCCGGAAAAACAGATTCAAATGATGATTTTGTTTTAAAAGAGATAACGCGTATCAGGCAAAATGTGGAAGTCAGCATTGAAACATTCAGGTTCCGCGAAGCTCTCAAAGAGGCAATGAATCTTGCACGGCTTGGCAATAAATATCTTGCCGACGCAGAACCCTGGAAGGTAATTAAAACCGACCCTGAAAGGGTTAAAACAATATTGAATATCGCCCTGCAAATAACTGCTAACCTGACAATAATCTTTGAGCCTTTTCTTCCTTTCTCGATGAAAAAATTACGAGGTTGGATAAATTTCAATGAGTTAAAATGGAGCGAAGCCGGAAAGACCGATCTCCTGACTCCCGGTCACCTCATCAATAAACCCGGGCTTCTTTTTGATAAAATTGAAGATGAAGAGATTAACAGGCAGATAGAGAAGCTTCTTGCAACAAAAAAAGCTAATGAAACTGCTGAAGCAAAAATAACTCCCGGAAAAGAGCCCATAACTTACGATGATTTCATAAAAATAGATATCCGGACAGCTACAATTCTCGAAGCTGAAAAAATTCCAAAAACAACCAAACTCCTGAAACTCAAAATCGACACAGGTCTTGATATCCGTACAATAGTTTCGGGAATTGCAGAATATTATGATCCTGAGACAATTATCGGCCGGCAAATATCAATAGTTGCCAATCTTGAACCACGAAAGATAAAAGGAATTGAGTCGAAGGGAATGATTCTGATGGCTGAGGACAGCGACGGGAAATTAGTGATGGTTGCTCCTTCTGAAAAGGTGAACAACGGTAGTATGATAAAATAGTAAACCCATCTGAAATTATTGTAATATCCCTTCAGACAACCAGTTAGGAATTGCGGAAAAGCGTATCTTAATTATTTCTTTTTGGAAATCCAGGCTCCGGGGAATTTTTTCGCGATGCTGTCCCTCTTATATACTGCAGTATTCAGATCACTGAAGGCCATTGCACATACCCTGTAGAAATCATTGGAGGTAGTCACGATTTCAGGAGTAAATCCCTCAGTTTTAAGCATATTTACCTGGGAAACAGCATTTTCTTCAGATTTGAAACTTCCCGTAATAAGAAAATAGGTTTTGCTTTCAGCAGTTACAGATATAACAGCAACGGGTGCCGCTGTTTTTTCAGGAACCGGTTCAATCTTCGTTTCAACCTTAGCAGAATCAACTTTAATTCCTCCGTCCATTACCTGAGCATTGTGTTCAAACTCAGCTGAAGCAAGAGGATTCATAGTAGTTGATTCAATCTTTGTCCTGATCCGGTCTATTTTTAAAGGAACAACAATAAGCAAAGAAAGAAGTGGAATAATTATGGCTGCTCTCCAGAGGTTCTTTCTTGTGAAAGTCACTCTTACAGGATCCTTGCCAGTATGCGGGAGGACTCTTTTTCGAACATCATAACCTTCAAGTGGTAAACACTGAAAAGATTCAAGCCCGTATGAATCAAGATGATAGTTTGCATTCTTGTCAGGTTCAAACTGAATATTTCCTTCCTGATTATTGACAAAGCTTCCGATATTGTCAAAAAGAACTTTTTCTCCACTTTCCAGTTTTCTGCGAACCTCACCGACAAACTCATCAACCAGAATCTTGGAATTTCCATAGCTGAGATTAGCAGATTCCGAGATCTTACCAACCAGAAGACCGTCATTATGATTCAGATTCCTGTTGAATGATATTTGTTTTACAGGAGGGTAGAACATACCGGCATTTTTGTCAATATGCGCAGGAGTATAATTCCCGATAAAACCTCCAAAGCCAGGAACAATAACACAATCGTGCCCGAATAACAATTCCCGAATGAATGCAATTATATCCAATTTAATCTCCCGTTATGTTAATACAAAAATAGTAAAAATCTTTGAACCCTTAATATCCCGTTCACAAATATTACCTCAATCCATCTGATCCGGGAAATGTGCCTGAATACAAA
>Ga0182021_10004261_pt1 | contig 16792 bp, 12 predicted proteins | sample 612E3MmetaG_FD_120493 | JGI IMG/M metagenome (GOLD analysis project Ga0182021, IMG submission 120493) | Permafrost microbial communities from Stordalen Mire, Sweden - 612E3M metaG (Illumina Assembly) | ecosystem: Environmental > Terrestrial > Soil > Wetlands > Permafrost | place: Sweden...
GACTACGACGCGATCCTGCTCATCTGCGGAACGCTGGTGATGGTCGTGGCCATGACCTTGGGATTGGTGCCGTCTGTCACCGGGCGCGCGCAAGGGCCATCCTGTAACTAGTGCGAATTCGTGAAACGAAGGAGAGCGTGTATGCAACAAGGGCTGAATGATCGGATGGCAGACGTACTGAAGCGATATGTGGCGTTGTGCGAGTCGCCGGAGAATCAGCGCAACCGCCGCTTCTGGTCAAACGCGGACGACCCGTGGCTGATCGAGCGGTGGCGCGGGATTTCCGCGACTGCGACCGGCGCCTTCACGCTGGCGCTGGATATGGCCGGCTACGCGACGGTGCTGGGGATCGACACCGCGGCCTACTACGGCCAGGCTGAGGCGCAACTGTATGAACAGCTGCGATACCAGCTCTGGGAGCAGGAGAACCTGCGATCCAACCGGTTCTTCGAGAAGAATGCGTTCGTGTCGTTTGGCGCCTGCTATTCAGCCAGTCTGTTCGGCGCGCAAGTTGAGTTTCCGCCCGGCCAGGCGCCCTGGGTGAACATGAAGAAGCCGTTGCTTGCCGAGCGGCGGGATCTGGACAAGATGCACACTATTGAGCTGGACGCGCACGGTCTGGGCCCGCGCACGCATGCCTCCTACCAGCGCATGCGGGAACTGTGCGCCGGTTCGGGCATCACGGTCAGGTATCCGACGGTGATTCGCGGTCCGTTTTCCGTGGCCACGCAACTGCGGGAGACGACCAGCCTGCTGATGGACATGCTCGATGACCCGCCGTTCGTGCATGCGCTGATGCGGCGCATTACCGACGGCTTGAAGCGGCACGCGCAACTGCGGGCGAAGTTCATCGGCGAGCCGATCGCGCCGGCCAAGCTGTTTAACGACGAGGTTGCCACGCCCATGATTTCGCAACAGCTCTACGAGGAATTCGTCCTGCCATACGAGTTGGAGCTGGCGGCCTGGCATGGCCGGGTTCACTACTGGCACAGTTGCGGGGTGACCGACGAGTTTTATGAGTCGGTGCGAACCATCCCGAACCTGCAAATGATGCACATCGGGCCGTGGTCGAGCGTGGCCCGGGCTGCGAAGGTGTTCGAGGGCACGGGGATTGCCCTGGATATCTGCGTGAATGCGACAGCAGATGTGTACGATTGCACGCCGGCTGAAATGCGGCAGAAATTACAGACCATCAAGGATTCATGCGATGGCCGCGTGAAATACGCGGTCCGCGCCGACGGGTTCCAGATCGTGCGGACTGTCGAGCGGGACATGGCAAAGATCCGCGAATGGAACGAGGCGGCGGCGGCGGTATTTGGAACTACAGGCAGAGATCACGAATAGGAGTTCAATATGAGCAAGGCGCATGAGACACGTTTCCCGAAGAATGTTGATTTGATTCCCCATGGCGTCGAGGCGGCGAAGCAGTTCGCCGGCGAGTGGGCCGCGGCGGCGGCCGGCATCGGCGAGGAGGGGCGCGATCCGCGCGGCGTCTTTGTGCGTTGCCTGCGGCAGGGTTGGGGGCAGTTGCGCTACGGCCGCTCGATTGTGAATGAACCGCTGAAGCTCGCGGACAAGGTCTTTGAGCACGGCTTGGGTACGCATGCCGACAGCGATATCAGGATTCGCGCCAACCAGCCGATCCGTGCATTCCGCGCCTGGGCCGGACTGGACAACAACGGGCAGGCCCGCGGCTACGGCAATCAGGGCGCACCGGAACGGCTCTTGTTCTCTGTCGAGGCCAACGGTCGTGAGTTGTGGCGCAGCGCCAAGCTTGGCATCGACAGCCAACCCGCGCGGGTGGAGGTGAATGCGGATGGTGCCAGGGAAATCCTGCTCAAGGTCCGCGAGGTGAAGGGGGATTTTGGCTTTGCCCACGCGGACTGGGCGGATGCCGAGGTGGAGTTGGTCGACGGCACAACGGTACGCCTGACCGGCGGCGGCACCTTCTCCACGGAAACACTGGCCGAAGACTTGTTGCCGTTTTCGTTCCGGTATGGCGGCTGTTCCGCTGCGGAACTGATTCCCGGATGGAAGAAGACGACGCTGACGAATTCGAGCCGCGCAGACGTTACGACCCGGGAGATTACCTGGCGCGATCCGGAGACGGGGCTCGAGTGTGTCCTTGAACTGCAGACCTTCGCCAATTTTCCGGCCGTCGAGTGGGTGATGCGCTTCCGCAACACCGGCAAGCAGGACACCCCGCTGATCGAGAATATTCGGCCGCTGGACATGGACTGGGCGGCCGACGACCAGACGCTGCTTCGTCGCTCCATTGGTTCGCCATGCACGTCGGCCGACTTCCTCTACCGGTCCGACCCGCTGGCCACCGGCGAGACGATTGCCATGGCCGCGGGTGGTGGACGGTCGTCCAATGCTTGGCTGCCGTTCTTTAACCTGCAGACCGGCAGGAACGGGGTCATCATCGGCATTGGCTGGAGCGGGCAGTGGGCCGCCGAGTTTGCCCGTCCGTCATCCAACCGCATCCGGATCTGCGCCGGCCAGGAACTGACCCGGCTGAAGCTGCACCCCGGCGAGGAAATCCGTACGCCGCGCATCGCGTTGCTGTTCTGGGACGGCGCGCCACAGGCCGGCCACAACACGTGGCGGCGCTTTGTCCTCGCGCACCACACGCCACGGCCGAATGGCGAGCTGCTGCGCGGGCCGCTGACCGTCGCGCACTGGGGCGGCATGAAGACGCACGACCAGATCGCCCGGATCGAGGCCTACAAGCGCCAGAATCTTGGCTACGACTACTACTGGATCGACGCCGGTTGGTATGGGCCGAGCAGCAGTTATTCGCCAGACGAATTCACGGGCGACTGGGCTATTCATGTCGGTAACTGGTCCATCAACCCGGCCGCGCACCCGAACGGGCTGCGGCCGGTCAGCGATGCTGCCAAGGCCGCGGGCATGAAGTTCCTGCTCTGGTTCGAGCCCGAGCGCGCTGTCAATGGCACGCCGCTGACAGTCGAGCATCCGGACTGGTTCCTGGGTGAGCGCAAACCCGGCAGTCACCTGTGCTTCAACCTCGGTCTGCCCGAGGCGCGGAAGTGGCTGACCCACTACATCACGACGTTCATGAAGGAGCAGGGGGTGGCGCTCTACCGCCAGGACTTCAATTTCGATCCGTTGCCGTACTGGCGCAACGCTGATGCGCCGGACCGGCAGGGGATGACGGAGATCCGGCATGTGGAGGGGCTGTACGAGTTCTGGGATGCTATTCTGGCGAGCCGGCCGGGCATGGTGATCGACAACTGTGCCAGCGGCGGGCGGCGCATTGACCTCGAGACCATTAGCCGCAGCATTCCGCTCTCGCGCACCGACTGGCAGTGCGGCTGGACCAACGACCCCGCGCCGATGCAGACCCATATCATGGGGCTTAGCCACTGGGTGCCGCTGAGCGGCACGGGCGTGATCGCCGCCTGCCGCCGCGCGGGTGACACGTACAACTTCCGCAGCAGCCTGAGCGCGGCGCTCTCGTTCGGGATCTTCGCCTACGAGAGCGACCCAATCGACGAGAAGTATCCGTGGGATTGGCACCGGCGCATGCTGGCAGATTTCGTGCGCGCCCGGCCGCTCTTCTATGGCGATTACTATCCGCTGGTGGTCAATTCGCCGGACAATGATGTTTGGGCGGCATTCCAGATGCACCGGCCGGATCTGGGCGAGGGGGTGTTGCTGGCCTTCCGGCGCAAGGATGCGCCGTTCATCAGCGCCGATTTCCGGCTGCAGGGGCTCGATCTGGCGGCGGAGTACGAGATGGAGGATGCCGACACCGGCAAGACCTGGAAGCAGAGCGGTAAGGAGCTTGGCGAGCGCGGCGTGCGCGTAGAGATGGAGCAGTCACCGGAGAGCCGGTTGGTGTTTTACCGGAATGCACGCCAATAACCACAGGAAAACATCAATGAAGACAGTTGACTATGCGACCATCGTGACCCCGGACGAAATGCAGGATGCACGCCAGTGGCTGGCGGACAGGCTTGAGTCCTTGACGGCTGAGGGCTCTCCTCACGCCGCAACCATTGTCTGCAAGTCCCAGGGTTGGGGGTCGTTGCAGACAGGCCGCTCCGTTATGGACGGGCCGCTTTGCCTGGAGGGAAAGACATATAAGGCTGGGCTGGGAACTCACGCCGACAGCGAAATCATCGTGCGGCTGCCCATCGGCGTCCGACGGCTGACCGGTTTGTGCGGTGTGAACGACAGCCCGGATACACGCTTGAGGTCCAAGGATCTGGTGTTCAGCGTGGAGGCTGGCGGCAAGGAAGTCTGGCGGAGCGGCCCGCAAACTGTCACCGACAAGCCAGCGCGCGTGGATGTACGGCTCGGCGGCTGCCGGGAGTTCACGTTGAGGGTCAAGGGTGTGGTTGACTGGGGGCATGCGAACTGGGTCGATCTGAAGGTGACCCTGACCGATGGCACGAGCTTGGTCATCGGCAAGGCTCCCGATGTTCACGGATTCAGTTTCACGTACGGCGGAAAATCGTCGGCCACGCTTCTGGCAAAGTGGAAGTTAAAGAAGCAGCGGCTGCCGGAGAAGGATGGCGTCATTCTGCACCGGATCACGCGCACAGACCCGAAGACCGGGCTGGCTGTAAATTGGGAAATCAAGGAATACACGCGGTATCCGGTGGTGGAATGGGGGGTGCGGTTTAAGAATACGTCGAAGCAGAAGATCCCGGTTTTGGAGGATATTCGGTCGCTGGACGTGACGCTGCATATCGGAGCGTTTCCATACTTGAACCACTGGAACGGGGATTACTACTCACCCGACGGCTATGAGCCGTTCCGGGTGTCGCTGGCGCATGGGGAGGAGTATCGGTTCTCGCCGATGGGCGGCCGACCGACGAATCGCGCCTGGCCGTATTACAACCTCGAATGCCCGGATGCCAATCGGGGCGTGATCGTCGTGATCGGCTGGTCGGGCCAATGGACGTCCTGCTTCCGCGGGCTTGACAACCAGTATATTCAGGTCACCGCCGGTCAGGAGCTGACGCACTTCCGGCTGCTGGCGGGCGAAAAGGCGCGGACGCCGCTGTCGGTGCTGATGTTCTACCGCGGCGACCGGACGCGCTCGCAGAACCTATGGCGGCGCTGGTTCCAGGCACATAACATGCCCCGGCCTGATGGCGAGCCAATGAAACCGCATCTGGCCTGCGCGGCGACGGATGAGGGCGAGGAGTTCACGGCTGCCACCGAAGAGAACCAAATCCGGTATATCACGAAGTTCAATGAACACGGCATTCATCCCGATGTCTGGTGGATTGACGCCGGCTGGTATCCGTGTTACGACAGCAACCTGCAACGCAAATGGTCGCATACCGGAACCTGGGAGCCGGACCCCGAAAGATTCCCCAGAGGTCTGAAGCCGGTGTCGGATCATGCCGCCGGAGCTGGCGCCGACCTGCTGCTCTGGTTCGAGCCGGAACGGGTGACGGCGGGCTCGAAGCTTGATCGGGAACATCCCGAATGGCTGCTGAAGAATGGGGAAGACTTCAATCGCCTGTTAAACCTGGGCAATCCCAAATGCCGGAAATGGCTGACAGACCATGTGTGTCGGCTGATCCGGAACAATGGCATCAAAATCTACCGGCAGGACTTCAACTTCGATCCGCTGCCGTTCTGGCGCGCGAATGAAGCGAAGGATCGCCAGGGGATGAACGAGAACCTGTACGTGCAAGGGTACTTGCAGTACTGGACTGATTTGTTGGCGAGAAATCCCGGGTTGTGGATCGATTCGTGCGCGTCCGGTGGCCGTCGCAACGACCTGGAGACCATGCGCCTTGCGGTGCCGTTGCATTATACCGACTATGGCTACGGGGATCATCCGGTGAAGCTGGCCTTCCACCGCACGCTGTGCGAGTGGATCCCTTACTTCAAGGAGTTCACGAGTTCATGGGATATTCGGGGCAATACGCGTTTTGACCCGCAGGTGGATAGCTTCTCGTTCCATTGCGGCATCGCGCCCATGCTGTTTGCGACGCTCGACATCCGCCGGGAGGACTACGACTTTGCGCTGGCCGCGAAGATGATCGCCATCTGGCGTCAGGTGGTCGACTTGTTCCTGACAGGCGACTTCTACCCGCTCACGCCTTATCATCGTTCGCCGGGCCAATGGGTGGCGCGGCAGTTCGACCGGCCGGAGGAAGGACGCGGCTTCATCCAGGGTATCCGGCTTCCGAAAGCGCCGGAGGAAACCTTAGTTGCGTACCCGCGGGGCCTTCGTCCAGACTCCGTGTATCGGTTCGAGAATCCGGAAACCGGCGAGACTCGGGAATTGACTGGTGCCGCAGTACAACAGCACGGTTTTGTTTTTGCGCTGCCGCCCCGTGCGGGCGCCATCTGGCTTTATCAGCAACAGTAGAACCGTCATATGAAGAACCAGAACGAGATGGACTACGCCGCGATTGTGACTGCGGACGAGATGCAGGATCGGGACGCCTGGCTGGCGCCGGTTCTGCAAGCCTTGCGTCAGTCCCCGGCGCGTGGTCAGCGTGTAGCCGCTATCCAGACGGTCAAACAAGGGTGGGGCTCGCTGCAGGTGGGGCGTTCCGTCTTCAAGACCCCGCTCTGCCTGCAGGGCAAACCGTACGCCAACGGGCTTGGCACGCATGCGGACAGCGTGATCCGGGTTCAACTGCCGGATGCAGGCGTGCGGCTGACAGGTCTGGCAGGCGTGGATGACAGCCCGCATACGCGCATCAACTCCAAGGCGATGGTCTTTTCGGTTGAAGCGGAGGGGCGCGAACTCTGGCGGAGCGGCCCTCAGACCGTGGCGGATGCGCCGACGGTGCTGGATGTGGCTCTGAATGGCGCTCGTGAACTTGTCCTGCGCGTGACCGGCAGCGTGCATTGGGCGCATGCGAACTGGGTGGATCTCGAGGCTACGCTTGCCGACGGAACGCGGTTGCCGCTGGCGCGAACGCCCGGCGCCGGCGATTGCTTCTCCTTCACGTACGGGGAACGGCCAGGTGCGGATCTGTGGTGGAGCTGGCCGGTGATTGAGGACGCCTCGTCCCGCGCGACGGACTGGACTCTGCATCGGATTGTCCGGCAGGATCCGGCCACGAAGCTGGCCGTGCAGGTCGAGGTCAAGGAGTATACGGCGTTTCCCGCCGTTGAGTGGATGCTACGGTTCCGGAATGCCGGGGATCGGGAGACCCCGATTCTTGCGGATATTCGCTCCATGGACATTGCGCTGCCGACGGAAGGGGTGCTGCACTATCAGTCTGGCGACTGGGTTTCGCCCGATGCCTATCAGCCGCAGCAGGCTATGCTGACGCCCAGCACGAATCTCTCTTTTGCGCCGACTGGCGGCCGGCCGACGCACCGGGCCTGGCCTTACTACAATTTGGAATATGTGGAGGACCGGCGTGGCGTGATCGCTGTGGTGGGGTGGGCCGGGCAGTGGGCGTCTCGTTTCCAGGCGACGTTGGACCGCATCCGCATCAGCGCCGGGCAGGCGGACGCGCGCTTCAAGCTGCTTCCGGACGAGGAGGTGCGCACGCCGTTGTCGGTGTTGCTGTTCTGGCGCGGTGACCGCGTGCGTTCGCAAAACCTCTGGCGGCGCTGGATGATGGCGTGCAATATGCCGCGCGTGGCAGGTGGGTTGCCACCGCCCATGCTGCCGGCCTATACGGGCGCGCATTTTGCCGAGATGGCCCTGGCCACCACGGAAAACCAGTGTGCGTTCATTGACCGATATCTTGAGGCAGGGATCCGGCCCGACTACTGGTGGATGGATGCCGGCTGGTATCCCTGCGGCGGGCAATGGCAGAACGTCGGCACCTGGGAGCCGGACAAACAGCGGTTCCCGAAGGGGCTCCGCGAAATCTCCGACTATGCGCGGGCGAAAGGGATCCGCTCGATGCTGTGGTTCGAGCCGGAACGCGTCTATCGCGGTTCCTGGCTTGCCTTGAACCACCCGGAGTGGTTGCTGCGGCACGATGGCGGGGACGTTAATGAGTCGCTCCTCGATCTCGGCAACCCGGCAGCATGGAACTGGCTGGTGGAGCATATCTCGCGCACGATCCAGGAGCAGGGGATTGACCTCTATCGGCAGGATTTCAATCTGGATCCGTTGGCGTTCTGGCAGACGCATGACGAGCCGGACCGACAGGGTCTCACGGAAATCCGCTACGTGGAGGGGTACCTGGCCTATTGGTCGGAACTGCGTCGGCGCTTTCCGGATATGGTGATCGACTCCTGCGCCTCGGGCGGGCGGCGGAACGATCTGGAGACCATGCGGCTGGGGGTTCCGATTCATAAGACCGATTACCCGCCCGGCGACGCCGCGGCCAAGCAGGCGTTTCATCATTCGCTGGCGCAGTGGCTCCCTTTCTTCGGCGCGATGGAGTGCTCTGCGAGCCACGGCGTCATTGCTGACGACTACGCTTTTCGAAGCTCCCTGACCCTGGCAACGGCACTTACGGAAGACCTGCGGCGCGGGGATGTGGACTGGCGCCGGTTCAAGCAACTGACGGATGAATGGCGGCAGGTGACGCAGACAGGGTGCTTCTACGGGGATTTCTATCCGCTCACGGACCATACCCGTTCCGAGAGTCACTCCCTGGCGTGGCAGTTCCATCGGCCAGACGGGGGGCAGGGCGTGGTTCAGCTTTTCCGGCGCAAGGAGAGTCCGTTCGTGGCCGCGCGAGTTCGGCTCCGCGGCCTTGAGGCCGGGGCGATCTATCGGATCACGGATTTGGACGAGCCGGCACAGGTCATGGAGATGTCGGGTCGTGAGCTTGAGGAGATTGGGCTGTCGGTGGAGATGCCCCGAGCGCCTCAAGCAAAGGTATTTCTCTATAGCATCAGAAGTTTGGAGTGTCGGGTGTCGAGTGGCGAGTGACGGGTGATAGAGAGGAGTTGGCGAAGATGAGTGGTGCAAGGAAGACTTCACATCTGGTTCTGGTTGCAGTCGTGGCGGTTCAGCTTGCGGCCGTTTGGGCTCAGGCTGCGGATTCAGATGCCGCTTTCGATCTGCCCTCGATCAAGAAGATTGGCGAGCGCTTCATGCAGGCGCCGGGACACCCCGGCCGCACGGTGTATCGTCATGAGCATGAAAGCCGGGATGAGTGGGGGTATGAGACGCCGCAGACCAACTGGTTCAACCTGGTGCTGACAAACACGCTTGTCGCCAAGGCGCCGCTCCTGGTGGTGTTGCATTGCGCCGGCGCGGCGGGGAATGGCGACGCACAGCTTCCCGCGGCCTGCGGGCCGGAGGACAGGAACTTCTACGGCAATGGCAGCTTCTATGTCTTGTGTCTGGATTGCGCGACCAACAAGAACGACTGGTGGTGGGGGTACGACGAAATCGGCCGGAACCGCGATCGCTACAAGGACGAACTTTGTCCGTTGGAAAAGCGGGTGCTGGCGACGATCGAATGGGTGATTCGAACTCGCAACGTGGATCGAAACCGTGTTTACCTCAATGGCTGTTCGATGGGCGGCAGCGGCACGCTGGGAATCGGCTTGAATCACGGCGATATCTTTGCCGCGGTATCCGCGGTGGTGCCTGCCGGGACCGGCCACATGCTACACCGGATGGCCAGCGGCAGGTTTCCTGACGCGCCGGCATGCTTGAAGATTGTGTGATAGGAGCATCTAAAGGGAGACACAGTATGGCTATTGAAGTAACACTACCGCGGCAGGGGTGGTCCATGGAAGAAGCCGCCTTTGTCGAGTGGATCAAGAAGGATGGCGACGAAGTGAAGGCAGGCGAACCGCTGTTCGCGGTCGAAACCGACAAGGCGGTTCTGGAAATCGAATCGCTGGACGGGGGCATCCTGCGGCTGACGTCGAAAGCGCCCCGAAAAGGCGATACGGTGCGGGTGGGGGACGTGCTGGGCTACCTGGTGGCTGCGGGGGAGGCGGTGCCGACGGGGAAGGCGGGACCGCAGGCCGAGGCGGAAGTGTCCGCGCAACCAAGCAGTCCACAAGTAGGGACGGCTGTCCCAGCCGTCCGCGGACGCCTCGGAGAGGCGTCCCTACCCCAAGCCGCCACCGGCCGTCCCGTCTCCCCGCGTGCGGCGCGACGCGCGATGCAGGAAGGTGTAGATCTGCGGAGCGTGCAGGGCACCGGCAAGGGCGGCCGTGTCCGGGAGTCCGATGTCGTGGCGGCCAAGCAGGGGAAAGCCGCGCCAACTCAGGCGGCTTCCGCGCCTGCCATCCCGCCGATTCCGGGTCGCGACGAGAAGGTGACGACGCTGCGTCGGACCATTGCCGAACGTATGCACCGCAGCAAGACGCTCACCGCGCCGGTGACGCTGACGACGCGGGTTGATGCCGGCGCGCTGGTTAAGCTGCGCGAGGGGATGAAGGCCAAGGCCAAGGGCAAGAAGACTGTCCCAGCCTATGGCGATATCATCATGCGGGAAGTGGCGCAGTCCCTTCTGGAACACCCCGCGCTCAACGCGCGGTGGGCGGATGACCACATCCGTTTCCCTGACTTCGTCAACATCGGGTTTGCGGTGGACACGGAGGCCGGGTTGGTGGTGCCGGTGGTGCGCGATGCCGCGAAGCTGGCGCTACAGGAGTTGGCGGATCTCACGCGCGATCTGGCGGAGCGGGCCAAGGTGCGCCGTTTGTCAGCGGAAGAGATGACCGGCGGTACTTTTACCATCACGAACCTGGGCATGGCGGGGATCGACGGATTCACGCCAATCATCAACTGGCCCGAATGCGCCGTGCTGGGCATCGGACGGATCACGAATGAGCCGGTCGTGAAAGGGGCGCAGGTCGTCATAGGCGACCGCCTGTGGCTGAGCCTGACCTTTGATCACGGCATCGTGGACGGCGCGCCCGCCGAACGGTTCCTCGATGCGCTGGGCAAGAAGATCGAAACGGTGGCGTGAGCGGTGAGGCGAAGAGGCGCCGGAGATTACGTGAGAAAGACAGAAAAGAAGGGCGAAGTGGCATGAAAGTCGTCAAGCTTGAAACCATCTTGGCCAATGCCGGGCTGCGCAACTACCTGTTTGTGCGGCTGACCGCGGATAACGGCTTGACCGGCCTCGGCGAGGCGTCGCTCGAATGGCAGGAGAAGACTGTCGAGACGCTTCTGCACGAATGGGTCGAGGACCGGGTACTGGGGTGCGATCCGGCTGACGTGGTGGCGCTGGCTGACGACCTGATCCGGGACCAGTACCAGGGCGGTTCGACGGTGCTGACGGCCATCAGCAGCATCGAGATCGCCATGTGGGACCTGCTCGGTAAGGCCGAGGGTCTGCCCGTGTACCAGTTGCTGGGCGGCCGTGCCCGTGAATCCCTGCCCGTTTACGCCAACGGCTGGTACGGCGGCGCCCGGACGCCGGAAGCGTACGCTCAAAAGGCCGCCGCAGTGAAGGCGGCCGGATATCAGGGGCTCAAGTTCGATCCGTTCGGCGCGGCTTGGAAGGACCTGACGCGCGAGGAATTGGATCGCGCCGAGGCGCTGGTGGCCTCCGTGCGCCGGGCCGTCGGCGACGACGTGGAACTCCTCGTCGAGGGCCATGGCCGCCTGTCCGTGGCCTGCGCCATCGAGGTCGGTCGCCGCCTCGCGCCCTATCGCCCGGCCTTCTTCGAGGAGCCGGTCACGCCGCACAGCCTGGATCAGTTGCTCGCGGTCAAGCAGGCGATGCCCTACCCGGTCGCCGCCGGGGAACGCCTCTATATGCTGGAGGAATTCGAACGCTGCGTCGCGATCAAGGCGGTGGACGTCCTGCAGCCCGATCTGTCGCATTGCGGCGGACTCCATATCGGCCGGCGCATCGCGGCGCTTTGCCGACCCACCGGCATCCGGCTCTCCCCGCACTGTTCCGTCGGGCCGGTGGCCCTGGCGGCGGCCCTTCACTTCGGTTGGGCCACGCCGGAAGTCTGGATGCAGGAGAGTTTCGCCGCCTACGACGTGCCCTGGCGCGCGGCGCTGGTGCGCGGCTGGAACCCTGAGCAACGTGGGACGTTCCGGCTGCCGGACAAGCCCGGGCTCGGGCTGGAGCTGGACGACGCGTTGTGCCTGGACCACCCGTACCGGAAACACAGCTTTCCTTCGCTCTGGGATCAACAATGGCTCACGGATTTCACACAAACAGGAGAACGATAGACATGCAAACCCATTTCAAAGCGGTGCGTTTGAACGCGACAACGTATCCGATCGAATCCGCCGAACGGGACGAACTTGGGCGGGCTGGCGCCGAACTGACGGTCATCGAGGGTCAGGTGCCCGACGATATCCTCCGGGCCGCGGCGGATTGCGATGCGTTGCTGGTCGTCTCCTCGCGCCTGCCGGCGTCTGTGATCGAGGGACTGCGCCGCTGCCGTGTCATCGCACGATTGGGCGCCGGCACGGACCGCATTGATGTCGCGGCGGCCACTCAAGCGGGGATTGTCGTGGCAAACGTGCCTGATTTCTGCACCTACGAACTCGCCGAGCATGCCATGGCCCTGTTGCTGACCTGGGCCCGCCGCCTTCCGTACATGCAGGCGGAGATGCGGCGCGGGAATTGGAGTGCGCGCCACCATCCGGAGGTCCACCGCATCGCGGGGCGCGCGCTTGGATTCATCGGGTTCGGCCTGAGCGCCGCCGCAGTGGCGGAGCGGGCGCGGGGCTTCGGTCTGCGCCTCCTGGCCTGGGTGCGCAACCCCGACAAGTACCGGCAAAAGGCCGATGCGCTTGGAGTCACGCTGGTGGACCTGGACCGGCTCCTCGCGGAATCGGACTTCGTCTCGATTCATGTGCCGCTGACGTCGGACACGCGTCACCTGATCGGCGCCCGGGAACTCGCCCGCATGAAGCCGACGGCCTTGCTCATCAACACCGCCCGGGGCGCGATTGTGAACGAGCGCGCGCTCGTGCAGGCACTGCGGGAACACCAAATCGGGGGCGCCGCGCTGGACGTTTTCGAGGAATTGGATGTTTTTGCGCCGCCGGGTGCGCCGCCTTCGCACCCACTGCTGGAACTCGACGACGTGATTCTCACTCCGCATTCCGGCGGCAGTTCCGTGGAATCCACCCGCGATTCAAAAGTGCGCGGCGCCCGCAACGCTGCGGACGTCCTGATGGGCCGTTGGCCGGAGTACGTGGTAAACCCGGAGGTGACCCCGCGGTTCCCTCTGCAACCGAAAGCGAGGCGGACTGACCCACCAGCCGGGCAGAGCTCGGAATGAAGGCTACAGTAACCATGACTATCTACCTTTCGTACCCCCTGGACCCCGCCGACCCGCGCCCCCCCGCGATACCGGCGCCCGAACTGATCCCTCTCTACACGATCGAGAAGGACGGCGCGAGCGTGCACACCCTGAAGATCGCAAGCCACACGGGGACGCACGTTGATACGCCCGCCCACGTGATCGCGGGCGGAATACCGCTGGAGGCGTTTTCGCCGGACGAGTTTGTCTTCACCCGGCCGGTTGTGGTCGATATTCAGGTGGCGGACGATGAAATTGTCCAACCCGACCAACTCGCCGTTCACGGGCAGGTCCTCAGCAACGCCGATCTGGCGCTGCTGCGCTTCGGCTACGGCGGTGTGCGGCGCGGGGACCCGGACCGTTTCTGCCGCCATTGTCCCGGCCTGGGCGTCGAGTCCGCGCGTTGGCTGCGCCGGACCTGCCCCGAGCTGCGTGCCCTGGGTATGGACGTTCCCTCGCTGGCCTGCATCGCGCACCTCGATCGTACCATGGCGGCCCACAACGAACTGCTCGGCGGCGACGGCCGCCGGTTTCTCGTGATTGAAGACATGAATCTTGACCGCGATCTCACGGCGCTACGCGAGGTTCGGCTGGCGCCCTGGCTGGTGCGCGGCATGGACAGCGCTCCGTGCAGCGTGGTCGGCCTGATGGAGGTAAACTGAGATGCTCGAAGAAACCTACGGTCACTCGCCACTGCGCAAGATGTTCGATCAGGCCGACGTCTACGGCGTCGCCTACGACGAGGAACGTGCCGCTCGGCGCAAGGTCCGTCTCGGCATTATTGGCGCCGGTGCCGTGGCCGTTTCGAAACACTGGCCGGCCATCAAGCGCCTGCAGACGATCTGGGAGCCGGTCGAGGTCGTTGCCTTCGCCCGGCGCGACGAGCGCGCCGGTAAGGCCATCGCCGAGGTCTGGGGCGGGCGCTGGTACCGGGACTACGCGGAAATGCTCGACCGGGAGCCGCTCGACGGCGTCCTGGTCCTCGGCCCCAACGACGCGCACACCGAGCACACCACGGCCTGCATCGAGAAAGGGTTGCCCGTCCTGGTGGAGAAGCCGTTCGCGCTCTCGCTGGCCGACGGACAGCGCGTCTGTCGTCTCGCCGAGCAGCGGCGCGTGCCGCTGATGACCGTGGCAAACAAGCGCTACAGCCCACCGTACCGCCGGGCGAAGCGGCTGCTGGACGAGGGCGCACTCGGCGAGCCCGCCATGTTCGCGGGCAAGTTCAACCTCGGCTACGAGTACGTGACGCATCTGCTCGAGGCCGGCACCATCCATCTGTTCGATCTGACCCGCTTCTTCATGGGCGACGTCAAAACCGTCCATGCCGTCGGGGTCAACAAGTACCGGCAGGATCGGACGCGTTATCCCTTCGACCACGTCATGATCAGCTTCGAGTTCGTCTCCGGAGCTGTGGGCCAGCTCTTTTCCTCCGGCGCCGCCCTGAGTCTCAAGCCCTGGGAGCGCGTGGAGATCTACGGCCGAAACGCCTGGCTGGCCGTCGAGGACCAGTGCGAACTGGTCCTCTATGACAGCGAGAGTGGGCCGGCAAAATCGTGGCGCCCGGTGGTGCCGAACACCCTGCTTTTCGACGAGGAATTCGGTGGATTCATGGGGTTGATCGAGAACTTCCTGCAGGTCATCCGAGGTAATGAAGCGCCGCTGGTCACAGGCTGGGACGGTTATCATGCCTATGAGTTGGATGTCTCCACTCTGCTGGCGGTCAAGCGCGGAGACACGGTGACCTTGCCCCTCGATCCTGTCGCGGCCGACGCCCAACGGCGTGAAGTCGTGGACTACGGGGATCGGAAATGAGTCAGGGATTTCACGTCGACAGGAGAACGTTCGATCAAAACCGAGGACGGGCTGGCGGCGCGGGTCGGCGGCGCGGTTCCTGGAAGCGGTGCGCGGCAGGATCGAACGTCTTTAACAAGCGAATGGCGCTAAACAAAGTTGGGGGTGTCGTATGCCAAGTGTACCAGAATCGGTAACCAAACCATTTCGGACTGCGATCCAGGTCGGCGTGGTCGTGCGAGACATCGAGCAGAGCATGGCGGCCCTGACGTCGATCTTCGGCATCGGTCCGTTTCGAGTGGTGGAGTGTCCGCCGCCGGGGCGCGAACAACAGCAGTTCTATTACGGTCAGCCGACGCGTTTTCGGACGCGGCAGGCGTTTGCCGATCTGGGCTCGGTTGAATTGGAGCTTATTCAGCCGTTAGAGGGACAGACGATCTGGTCCGACTTTCTGGCCGAACACGGGCCTGGCATTCATCACATCCGGTTCAATGTGCCCGATGAGAAGGCGCTCAGCGCCTATTTGCTGGAGCGGCGCATCGGGAAGACGCAGGAGGGCGCGGGGATCCGAGAGGGTTCGTACTGGGCGAATTACGATACGGAGAAGCTGGTCGGTTTTGTGGTTGAGATTCTGCAACCCGCCCTGGGCAGTGATGGGCGCACGCCGGGCGTTGTAAAACAGGAGATGAAAGAATCATGAGCAGCCAACTGTTCGATCTGACGGGTCGTACGGCCCTCGTAACGGGAGCGAGTCGCGGACTCGGGCGGCGTTTCGCCTTGACCTTGGCGCGGGCGGGCGCGGAGGTGGTCGTCACGGCGCGCCGCGCAGATACGTTGGAGCCGGTGGCCAAGGAGATTCAGGCGCTGGGTCGCAAAGCGCTGTGCCTGGAACTGGATGTCACGGATCACGCCAGCATCCGACAGATGGCAGCGGCGGTGGATGCCGCGGGATGGAAGATTGATATCCTTGTGAATAACGCCGGCTGCAATATCCGCAAGCGGGCGTTGGAGATCACCTGGCAGGACTGGAATCAGGTGATGGACACCAATCTGCGCGGCGCGTTCTTTGTGGCCCAGGCCATGGCGCCGGGGATGGTCGCACGCCAGTATGGCCGGATTATCAACATCGGGTCTCTGACTTGCGTGTTCGGCTACTCCGGGATCGCGCCATACTGCGCCAGCCGCGGTGGTATGAAGCAACTCACCATGAGTCTGGCCGACGACTGGGGTGCCTACGGCATCACCGTCAACTGCCTCGCGCCCGGGTGGTTCCAGACCGAGCAGACGGCTGCGCTCTACGAAAATAAGGAATGGCTCGCCTACCTGTGTGATCGTCTGCCGTTGAAGCGGCCGGGGCAGGTGGAGGAAATCGACGGCTCACTGCTGTTCCTGGCGTCGGAGGCGAGTTCCTATGTAACCGGCCAAACCCTGCTGGTGGATGGCGGAATGTCCACCGGCGCGACGAGGGCGATGGTAAAGAAATAAGGATGAAAGGAGGTGTAACATGCGATCACTACTGGCAATACTGGGAGCGCTTCTGGTGACCACAGGTATCTCTTTTGGTGCGGAACAGGAGTCTCGCGCAGTCACATCCGTAACCAAAGAAGAAACGGAAACGATGAACCAGTGGGTTGGCGGACATCTTCTGGATGCCAAAGCAAAGCTTCCTTATTCCTTTGCGTACGACGGGAAGGCGTCGGAGACGCTGTTGGCGGAATGGCCGAAGAAGGTCGAAACGAACAAGCTCGATGCGGCACGCAGCCAGCATATCCTGACGTGGACCGACCCGAACACAGGTCTGGAAGTTCGCTGTGTGGCGGTGACGTATCGTGAC
>Ga0182021_10004262_pt1 | contig 16792 bp, 23 predicted proteins | sample 612E3MmetaG_FD_120493 | JGI IMG/M metagenome (GOLD analysis project Ga0182021, IMG submission 120493) | Permafrost microbial communities from Stordalen Mire, Sweden - 612E3M metaG (Illumina Assembly) | ecosystem: Environmental > Terrestrial > Soil > Wetlands > Permafrost | place: Sweden...
CGGATGCTCCAGCCGGCGGGCTTGTGCTTTTGCTGAAGGCTCACAGCCCTTCGGAAAAAGTCCAGGCCCAGAGTAGTGGGTTCGCCTCCGTGCCACGAGAAGTCAACATCTGTCCCGGAGGCAGCCTCGATGTGCTGGACTATGTATTCTTCGAGCAGGTCTTCCGACATGCGGAATGAGCCCACATCAGGGTAGAGGCTTGTCTTTTCGCGATAATAGCAGTATTGGCAATCGAGATTGCAGGCGGCCCCTGCTGGTTTGACAAAGATTTGAAAATCCCGTGAGGCCTTGCCCATACCTTGTCCCTTTGCCTGCGCTGCCTGCAGCTCGCTACAGTTTGCGAGGCCGAGGCGTTATTTTATTCGCGGACAACGCAAACTTCGACCAGATAATTAGAGATAGGGTAGCAAGGAGCGCGTGAAATGCTAGCCCTGAGAGCTTTTGGGGGTAGAATCGCCGCACAGCTGATGACGGTGGTGACCGCGTTTGTTGCGCTGTGCGGGTTCGTCATCCTTGCCCAGGGCATAGGGCCCAGCCAGAAGCCACCCGATCCGCAGGCCACGGCGGAGCAGAAGGACTTCGAAGCGGTCTATAGCAAGAACCACAACGGGTCTATCGCGGGTCTCGAGGAGATGCTGGACGCGCGGTATATCCGTGAAAATCCTCGATTCGCTGCAGCGCCGGCGAACGGTGGCCGCCGTGCGTCTGCCTTTTTCCCCAGTCCTCGGGTTCCTGATTTCGGAACAGCTTGACTTTCATTTCTTATGTTATTACAGTAATTACATGAAGACAGTGGAACTGAAAGTCTCACGGATCGGAAACTCCCGCGGCGTGCGGTTGCCCGCGGCTTCGTTGCGCCGTTATCGCATTGGTAGTGCGGTCCTCATGGAGGAGCGGAGCGATGGGATATTCCTGCGGCCCGCTGGCCCTGCGGTGGAGAAACTATCCTGGGCCGATACGGCCCGTGAGATGGCAGCCGGCCAGGAGAACTGGGTCGAGTGGGACGTGACGGGCGCGGATGGATTGGAAAACACTCCGTGGGAGGCCGGCAGTAAGGCGGGAAAGAGATCCAGGCAGCGGTCCGTCCCGCAATCGGTCCGGAAATCATGAAGCGCTATGAGATTCGGTGGGCCTCGCTGGATCCGACGCAGGGCGCGGAAATGGCCAGGAAACGCCTTGTGGTTATCGTTAGCCTGGATGCGCTCAATGAGAGATTGCAGACCGTGACCGTCTGCCCTTTGAGCAGCCAGTTGCATCCCACCTGGCGATCCAGGCTGCAAGTCAGATGCAAACGACAGGAGGCTGAGATCGCGGTGGACCAGATTCGAATGGTCAGCAAGTCTAGACTGGGGACCAAGACCGGTGCGCTGACCGAAGACGAAGCCGCCGCGCTAAGGCGGATTATCACCGAGATGTACGGCGAGTGACTCGCACGGCGCAGGCGCATAAAGCTCAGGAAGGCAACCATGAAAGCGCAATAGCCCATGGTTCGGGATTTCCGCATTACGTGTGATGTAGGGGTGACCGGCAGGTCGCCCCTGCGGAGATCGGTCGTGACTCTGTCTTCCGGGACGTTCCTTGGACCCTATCAAATCGATTCACCGCTTGGCGCCGGCGGGATAGGCGAGGTATATCACGCTCGGGACACCCGCTTAAACCGCGAGGTTGCCGTCAATGACGATGATTCCAGCTGATAAGTTCAGGGGGTTCTTGCTTCATCAATTATTGTCTTTTGAACAAACTGCGCCTCCAATTGAATTACAACGCCTTTTTTTCAAAGGGAGATCATCATGACTGCTCGTGGCCGTTTCCTGCAAACCTATCTTACTTTTTCAGTCTTTGTCTTGGGCTTTGCAGTTCATGTGTGTCTTGCTCAAACCTCCGGAAATGCAGACGCGTTGTCACCGAGCCAGAAGCTGGCTCGCGATGTATTCCGCGAGCTGATTGAGATCAACACAACAGTGAACGTCGGAAGCACCAAAGCCGCGGAGGCGATGGCAGCGCGATTGAAGGCGGCGGGCTTTCCGGAGAGCGACATACAGCTTCTGGGTCCCCGGCCGCAAAACAAAAACCTCGTCGTTCGTTACCGAGGCAAGGGCGCTCTCCGGCCCATTCTTCTCATCGGCCATCTCGACGTTGTCGAAGCGCGTCGGGAAGATTGGTCAATGGATCCATTCACCTTCCTTGAAAAGGAAGGGTATTTTTACGGCCGGGGAACGTCGGATATGAAATGCGATGATGCGGATATCGTCGCAAATTTCATTCGTCTCAAGAATGAAGGATTCGTCCCGGATCGCGACCTCATACTGGCATTGACCGAGGACGAAGAGACCGGCGATGCGAATGGGGTGCAATGGCTCCTTGCCAACCGCCGCGATCTCATCGATGCGGAGTTCGCCATCAACCTCGAGGGCGGAAGTGGCGATCTCCAGCACAGCAAGCCCATCTTGGTGGAAGTCCAGACAAGCGAGAAAGTCTTTGTCAGCTTCCAACTCGAGGTGAAAAACGAGGGGGGACATAGTTCGTTACCTGTAAAGGAAAACGCGATTTACCGGCTCGCCGCGGGTCTTATCCGCCTCTCGCAATTTGATTTTCCCGTCCGGCTGAACGAAACAACGCGGACGTTTTTCGAGCGGATCGCCGGAAAGGAGACCGGACAGACGAAGTCCGATATGCTGGCGATTCTCAAGACTCCACTTGATACAGCGGCTGCGGACCGTCTGGCTGCTTCGAGCCCGTATTACAACGCAATGATGCGCACAACATGGGTGCCGACATTGCTGAGTGGCGGCCACGCTGAGAATGCTTTGCCGCAGAGCGCCCGTGCAACCGTGAATTGCCGCATGCTCCCCGACGACACTCCTGAAAATATCCTGGCTACGTTCCATCGCATTCTTGCGGATAGTCAGATCATCGTCACGCAGCTTGCGGAAGCTCGCCCGGCCCCCCTCTCCCCATTGCGAGATGACGTTATGCACAACGTCGAGAAGCTCACCGCGTCGATGTGGCCGGGAGTGCCGGTCACCCCCGTCATGTCCACTGGCGCCACGGACGGCAAATTCCTGCGACAGGCAGGAATCCCGGTATACGGCGTCTCGGGAATGTTTTTCGATATTGACGACATCCGCGCTCACGGCAAAGACGAGCGCATTGGAGTGAAGGAATTCTATGATGGCGTTGTCTTTATGTATCAATTCATCAAATTGATGACTCAGTGAGAGCGTGTTTTAAAATCGGGCGGTTTGCGGAATTTTTGAAACAATTAATAGGTCTCGGGATCGATCGCCGAATTGGTGAGCAGTCATACGACGGTCTGCAATCAAGAAGAGCATCTGAAGTTCCCAGACTCGACATTTCTCGATTCGGAGTCTCGTCCGCACCAGGTAAGCATGGCAGATCACGATCCACCGTGAGCATTCGCCAAGCCTGCGCAGGATTTCAGGCAAATCTATTTCTCGGAGGAATATACCCTGACTCACTTCTTTTCGGCTGCCGGTTTGTTCCGACGGCACCGCAAGTGTGCCAGTCGTCTGTTGACCTCATCGACCGAAAGAGCCTCCGTTCGACCCCCACTCGGATCTGCTCCACTTTTACATCGATGCTGTCCTTTCTCTAATATCGGAATCATGAATGACTCGACCATCGTTGTGGCGGGAGCTACGGGTAATCTCGGCGGACGCATAGCCAGAGCTTTGCTCGAAAGGGGAGCCAGCGTAAGAGCGCTTGTTCGCCACGGCACTGCGCGAGACAAGCTTGAGCGACTGCAGGAGCTCGGTGTAACGGTTGCCAGTGTCGACTTGAGCTGCGCTTCCCAGGTGACACTGGCATGCTCGTGTGCGTCCTGCGTGGTGTCCGCGCTGCAGGGATTGCAGGACGTGATTGTGGAAACGCAAACGGTTCTGCTCGACGCTGCGATCAAGGCTGGCGTGCCACGTTTCATTCCGTCCGACTACTCGATCGATTTCACCAAGTTTCCACCCGGAGAGAATCGCAATCTCGATCTGCGCCGAGACTTCCACAAGCGCCTCGATAAGACTTCGATTTCAGCGACCACGATCTTCAACGGTGCGTTTGCCGATATGCTGACCGGTCAGATGCCGCTCATTCTCTTCAAACCGAGGCGAGTCCTCTATTGGGGCGACGCGGACCAGCGCATGGACTTCACGACGATGGACGACACGGCTGCATTCACGGCGAGCGCGGCTCTTGATCCATCCACTCCTCGCTTTCTACGAATTGCTGGCGATCAACTCAGCGCCCGGGAACTGACGGCGGCCGTCAGCGAGGTGACCGGAAAGGAGTTCCGCCTGTTCCGCGCCGGAGGTCTAGGAATGCTCAGCGCGCTTATCAAGGTCGCGCGCACGGTCGCTCCCGGAGAGAAGGAACTTTACCCGGCATGGCAGGGCATGCAGTACATGCGTAACATGCTCGCCGGACGGGCTCCTAGAGCCGCTCGACAACGATCGTTATCCTGGTATTCATTGGACGACTGCGCGGCTTGTGCTCTCAGCGCGTCAAGATCGCTAGCCACGATCTGCGGCTTTCCAGAAGGTTCGAGCCGAACTGTGGTCCCAGCGCTTATCGGGCTCGGAAGGGTCACGTGGCATCAGTTTCGCCACATTCATTCTTGGCAACTTCACAATCTGGAGGCGCCGAGCGGATTCGAACCGCTGCATAAAGGTTTTGCAGACCTCTCCCTTAGCCACTTGGGTACGGCGCCCCACATGTTGGAGCGGTTAGATTTTATGCGCTCATGCTGCTGATATTCAAGGGATTTCGCCCTTGCTAGATCGGCGACGCCACCTTTTCTGACTTCCTTTTCTGGGATCCCCTGTGATTACCCACGCAAAAAATGGCGTGGACAATCTCAAGCCATCGTATTGCAGCCTGGAATAGTCCATAATTTGGGGTAGGTATGGCAACGTTACCGCGGGCAGCATCGCAGGCAAGGAACCTCGTTATTCTACTGGCGATCGCCCTGTTCTTGGGCGCGGCCGTATCTCTCTTTGCGAATCTACGGAAACTGGATTCCCAATATCTGGAACTGGCCCGCTTCGTCGGCAGCACCACCTCTGAGACCATGAATGCGATGCGGGACTGGAACACTCTACATGAGGGTGTCTACGTGCCAGTGTCCCCGGATGTGCGCCCCAATGAATACCTGGTGGATCCGCTGAGGGATCTGATCAGCACGCAAGGGATCGAACTCACCAAAATTAATCATGCACAGATGACCCGAATGATTGCGGATCTGCTTGATGCGGAAAGGGGCATCCATGTTCATCTGACGAGCCTGACTCCGATACGGCCCAGGAATTCGGCGGACCCGTGGGAAAGAGTGGCCTTGTCGGGTTTTGCAAAGGGCGAGAAGGAAGCGTATGAGTTGCAGCGCGATCCGACGGGCAGGAGCTGGTTCCGCTATATGGCGCCCCTGAAGGCGCAAAACTCGTGCATGGCCTGCCATCACGAACACAAAAGCGCGGACGAAATCCGGGGTGGCGTCAGCGTATCGTTCGATTTCACTCCCTTTCAGAATCTTATGGATCAGGGCCGGCGCCAGATTTGGCTTTTGCACATCGTGGGGTTATGCGCCTCCATGGTTCCCATCGTATTTCTGGGGCGCAAACTGACGCAAAACGTCAGCGCACTGCAGGCATCACTGCTGCGTGTGCGTCAGTTGGAGGGTTTTGTGCCGATCTGCGCGAGCTGTAAGAAAATTCGCACCGAAGGCGCCGATGCGGATATTCAGATGTCCTGGGTGCCGGTCGAAAGTTACATAAGTGAGCGAACCAACGCAGAATTCAGCCACGGAATCTGCCCAGACTGCAGGGAAAAGCTCTACCCCCAACTGCCATTCAAGAGGAAAATCTGATCCGAAGTTAACGGCATTGATTTGGACCCGCGCACTGGAGATGCAATTCGTTCCCGGGTGCCCGGATAGATCTCTAGGAACTGCCGAATGGATCGTGGCTGCCGGCGCCGAAGTAATTGATGACGTTGACCGATCGAACCACCTTTGGCGGCATATCGACCATATCGAGAACGTGGCCGGGACAGCCCAGTTTCGCGCAGACGCGAATCTTATTTTTGCCGCCGGGCAAAATCAGCTCGATGCTCCAATCGGATCCGCACCCTTTTTGCGCGCACGCGTGGCGCTCCAGCAAGTCCACGTTACAGTAAGGACAGTAGGCCTTGACGAATGTAGGTTCGTCGCTGGAAAACTTCGGAATGAAACTGAAAAGTTTGGCGTGACTTCCCCAGAAAGCATCGACAAAAAGAAGGCCGGACTCTTCGTTGATGACGACCTTCAATTTGATCGCGGCCTCATCGTGGATGCGCACACTGTCAACAATCAAGTTGTGGCCATTGGGACAGAATAGCGATTCCACCAGGAGAAAATCGTGGTCCTTTTTCCTGATCAGCCGAAATCCTTTGGGAATTGTCTGGATGAAAGCATCCGGAACCTTCCGTGCAGTAAGCTTCATAAAGTCCTCACAATGATTTGATGATTTTCTGTGCGCCGCAAAGTCCTATTCTAGCGCATTGGGGCAGCAACGCATCCAAATTCATGGTAGCGCATGTCGTTTAGGGTTCCTAGAAGGGCGAGGTTCAGTAGTCGAAACTTCCAGGGAAAGCGCGCGCCACGTATTCCTTCGACCCGCTCGAGCTCGTATCCACTCTGCCGAAAAAGGTCGCCGATCGTGGATCTGGTGAAAAAGCGCAGATGGGTTCTGTCAAGAATACCGGATTCCTGATACTCCCATTGGCCGTGAAGCACGAGATCATCGACGATCTCGAAATAGCGAATGTTAGGTATGATCGCCACGACTTGTCCCGATGGTCCCAGCTTGGATCGAACCTGGGAAAGGACCAACCATGGGTTTTCGAGATGTTCGAGGACATCGTTGAATACAATGCAGTCGAAATACTGGTCTGGTAACTGATCAATGGCTTTTTCTATTGTAGTATTCAGGACATGCTTGAGCCGAAGCGCGGCCTTCTCTGCTGCAGGCTGGTGAGGTTCAATGCCCCACACCTCGCAGGGTTGTCGTTGCTGAACGGCAGCTCCGAAGGCTCCGTAAGCACAACCAACGTCGAGAAGAACCCGGATGTGCGACAAAACCAGCGCAAGAGCCGGTGTTCGAGGATTATCAGGATAGGGATAGATGTTGTGTGACAACGCGCCGGATTGTTCCATATCCATCAGGAACTCCTGACTAGAATTCCATCTCCCTCTCTCTTCTACTGGGGCCACGACCTTACTTCTTCAAGCCAGCCTGCCAGTTCAGCACCACCGCGTACGGCTCCGGTCCGCTCTTGGCTGCCAGCGTAAGAAAACGCCTGCCGTCCCCTAATGATTATCCGATGAAGCGGCTGTCCAGCGACCAGCAGGGCGTGCCCAAGCCATCCGTTACATCGCTTCTAGGCCCTCGGATCTGGCCGCCCTTTGCAGGTTCCGGCCGGCGGAAAAGAAATCGAGTCTGGTGTTTGTGCGCCGCTGCAGCTGTAGCGCAGAGGCCAGATGAATCGCGTCAAACCCTCGCAGTCTTCTCCGCTTGGCCAATTCTCCTGCCAATTCCACGGTTTGCTGGGAAACCTCGACGATAAAATAGCTGTCCCAGTCGCGCCTGAAATCACGCCGAACCTGCTCATAAATCTTCGACGTGAATTCACGTTCCCTGAGCTTTCGGGCAAAAACCGCCATGGCTTCCGCGTAGGCGATTCTGGATGTGGCGACCACCGAGGAACCGGCAACTGCGGCCCTGGCCTCTGGGGTACCCTGCTCAAGAACATAAAGCTTCACGGCAATACTTGTATCAAGATAGCTGATCATCGACGGTCCTCGATAATCAAGCTCGAGATCTGCCTCCCGTGAACCTTTTGAGGATGCGCGGCGCCGGCAGGTTTGCCACCTTTCCACTCCGCAAGTCCGGCGGTGACCATTTCGGCTAGCTCTTTCGGAACCGTCGCTGATGATGCCGGGGAGAGTATGGCGACCTCACGGCCCCTCTGGGTAACGGCCAGCACTTCACCTTTCCTCACTCTGGCCAGGAAGTGGCTCAATTGATTTTTGAGTTGCCGGACGCCAACTTTGGTCATAACCAGGCTCCCAATATGATGAAGCTACATTTTAGCCTGGATGTGGCTACTTTGCAAGATCGCAGCAAAATCGGTGACATTGTACCCGGTATCCCGGAGGATCGCGAGCCTGCGTTCCGCATTGCCGGCGGTTGCGTCGATAAAGATGTCGATGTCGAGTGTGGCGCGGGCGTAGCCGTGGATTGGGAAAGCAGTGGCGCCGATGATGACATAGCGCACGTTATGTGCGTTTAATGATCTCAAAAGGCTTTCGGTGTCCACGTTTCAGCAGCACCTCTGCAATTTCGCGCGACCTGCCAAAACTCCGGAGTGTTCCCAAACATCCGTGCGACTCGCGGGGCCATTTCCGGGCTTATTGCCCGATGCTCCCGCAGCGGCTTCTTCACGGTCTGGCATGCAATCCTAAGTCAACAGCGAGTTTTGATACGCTCAATTTGTAACCCGATAAAAAATCCTCCAGGAGCATCTTCCCGTAATGCGTTGGGTGTAACTTTATTGCTCTTGTGTTTGCATTGCTCACGTCACACCTCTTGATATCCCAACGTGGCTGTGCGATACAAGGATCCTCCCATGTTGAAAGGAGTGTGCACGGTGACAAATAAAGTCATGATCTGCTGTCTGAGCCTCATGATTGCCGTATGCTCCTGTTCAAGACCAAAGCAGGTGCAAGTTCCGGCGCCGGAACCTAAGACGGCCGCACCGGCAAGGGAGGAAATTATCACTCTGGTGCTGTCTGTTGGAGGAAGCAGGGGACTGACCCATATCGGAGCCATTGATGCCCTGAAACAGAAAGGCGTCAAGATTCACTCTGTCTTCGGAAACAGCATGGGTGCGGTCGTTGGAGGTCTCTACGTCACTGCCCCAAACTCCGATCTGACGGCGCGCTACCGCGCACTGATCGCCGCCTACCAGAAAAGGACTGAGGAGAGTACGCCTCTTTATCGAAAGGTAGCCATCTGGCTGAGGCTCACGGAACCCTCGTTCGAAAACAAGCAGTTCGAGACCGCAATGGGAAATTTGTTCGGACATGCAAAAATCGAGAATCTACCGATAAAATTCGCCACCAGCTACAAAGCCATGGAAGGCGGTACATTGAGAGATGTGGATCGGCTTAGCGGAGATCTTGCCGAAGCCATCGCACGTAGCACGAACAATCCATTCATTTTCAAGAATGCAGATCTGGTTTTTATTGATGCGGGGCTAGACCGGATTTCCGCCGTGCCGGTGGAAGACGCATTCCGGGCATTTCATCCGGATAGAATCATCGCCGTTAATGCGACCGGGGATCCGATATATCAAACGAAGGAAGTCACCTGCAGCGTCGACGAGGTGAAACTCAACATCCCGGAGTTCAAGCCCGGGGATGAGTTAACCGGCGCCGGCAAGAATTTCGATTGGCTCTACAAATTAGGATTCGACGGAATGACGGAAGCTCTGTCGAGGATCCCGCGGAAATAGCGGTCCGGTTATCCATTGGGGCAAGATTATCCAATCTTCAGTCATGCTTGCGACCGAGATCTTTTGCCATCACGCTATTTTGCCTTTGACAATATAGTGGCCTAAATGCAAAAGATGTGGACACCCATAAAACGCGCACAAAACAGTGGGTGTCCACGCTTTGTTTCTCTTCGCATTCTTAATCGCCTGGAGCGGAAGTCAGATCTTCAGATTGATCTTGTAAACTCGGTGACAAGCACCTCTTTCGCCTATTCGCCGGCCGTCGCTTCGAACAAAGCCGTTCCTGAAATTAGGGGAAGAGTTGTCACCGAATTTCCGGGCGCTCGATGACTTCAATGCCCGGAATCAGTCTGAAATGCGCGTCCGCCGCTAGGACTGTAGCGCCGATCTTCCGGGCACAGCAGGCGATAACCACGTCCGGCAGGGGCAGCATCACACCCTTGCGATCCAGCTGCCACAGGGTCTCCTCAACGCTGTTCCAGATCGATTCGTCCGTGGGAACGCAGATCATGGCATTCCAGAAGGCCTGGAAGCGCTTCAACACACGGCGTTCCCGAAGCCCCCTTCCCACTTCGCAGCGCACGACGCCGCAAACGGCGAGGTCCCTCGACGCTGCCGTCAAGGCAAGCGTTCGCAAGGGATCCTGCCCCTTCCGGAGCAGCTGGATGTAAAAACTGCTGTCAACGAGAACGGGACTTACGGCCATAGACCCTTCTTGCCTCCGCGCAACGAAGGGTTGCGTCGGGATCAGAAGCAGGGTTGTATGCGTGTTTCAATTCCTCTGCCGTCAGTCCAAGCCCTTCCCGGGCCAGCCGGATCAATTCGGCGCGGCGGTCAAGCTCGCGTAAAGCAAGGTCGACCGCCTTGGTTTTGCTGCTGACTCCGGTTGCGTTCATAACCCGCTTTAAAAGGGAGTCATCGATGTGCATGGTCATCTTCATACAGAAATAGTATGGCATTAATACCATATCTATGTCCATCTTTGAAATTCCTGGCGTCAGTTGCGGCGAGGCATCTCGCACCCGGACATTATCTAAGCCGGCGCTCCTCATTTTGAGCGAAAGTTTTGGACAGCGATTTGCAGCGAAGTTCGGTGAGGAGCTCGGCGCTGCAGCAGTATCCTATTTTCCGTTGTGAACGTAGTGGATGAGGGGCTTGTCACCGAGTTCTGTAATTCTTCTGTCCCGATGCCAGAAGCGCCAGCAGGCAAAAACGAGTTCGGTGTCACCGAATTTTATTTCAAAACCAGCTTCGGATTGGCGAAGCTCTGTTCGACGAGCGCGAGGCTCGTATGGGCGAAGCTTTAACTGACAATTCAGACCATGGTCTACGCAAACGACACCATTTTCTGTGCGGCCGTGACCGTGGTCCCCGTCGTCGTGAAGATGGTGTGCATCACGCAGACCATGGTCTCGATTCTAAAGACCATGGTTTTTGCGAGCGAGAAGATCTTCTTGACCAGGGAGACCATTTTCCCGGTCGCCAAGAGAATGGTCCCAGGCTTTGATACCACGGTCTTCGTTTCCCACACCAAGGTCCCCGTCACAAAGACCATGGTAAATGCCTCAAAGACCATGGTCGGAGACGATGATCAAAGTATTGAAAACAAAGACTATCCAGCAACGGTCGATTTTTACCATGGTATTTGTCGTTTTTACCATGGTATTTGCCGCTTCGACGATGGTGTTTGTCGTGGCTACCAAGGTCTTTGTTTCTTTGAGCATGGTCTTTACCATCTTGACGATGGTCTTTGCCGCCTTGACGATGGTCTTTGCCATCTTGACCATGGTGTTTGTCGTTTCGACTATGGTCTTTGTTGTTTTGACCACGGTCCTTGTCACTTTGACCATGGTCATTATCACCTTAACCACGGTCTTTGTCGTTCCGACCATGGTCCTTGTCGTTTCGACCATGGTTTTTGGCGGCGAGAAGATGTTCTCCAGCTTCAAGACACAGTCCGCTGAACAGCTCGTTACCATCGCCGGCGCCGTTATCCCCGACCTCACCGGCAACCCCGCTCTTCCTGCTCCAACGGTTGATCTCAAGGCCGTGCAAGCTGCCGCCGACGCGCTCGCGGATTGAACCCATGAAGAAGGTGGCGTGCATGCCGCGGTCCCACAGAGAGCTTTTGCTCACCTGAGTTCGGCCAGGAAGACCGTTTCCCGCGGCGTCATGGAGGGCTTCAACAACCGTCTGAAACTGACTACCAGAAAATCGTACGGGTTCCGAAGGTTCAGGGCTGTTGAAGTCGCTCTGTATCATACGCTGGGCGCTTTACCGGAACCGGAATCTACCCACAGATTCTGCTGACGAGGGCAAATTTCTTAAATCAGGAAAAGGGAGGCAAAAACCGGCGCTAAGCTGCTTCCACGATCGTATTTCTGCGCTCATCCGCACTAGATCGAGTCATTTGTCGTGGTCCGACCCCGATCCCCTTTGAAATCTCCTACCTTATCCCCAAGATCCAATAATCAGTTCAACGGTAGATCGACATTCATGCTCTGGCGCGACCTATCTTGTTGCGCCCAGGCACAAAGCAATGTCGACGCACAGAAGAAGGAAGCTACAGCTCTGGAATTACTCCGGCAGGATTCTACGCTCGCAATCGGCCACAATCGCATTCAAAAGCTCACCTCACGGATCTATGACCTTTTGTTCGAAAGTTGCAAAGGAGGGACAGCGTATTCGCAGCTTCGCTAGATCTGCCTCTTTTGCAATTTCCCTGCATACCTGGGCGGTGTAATTCAAACCTGAGCGACTCAGAACCGCCATGAATTTCTCTTTAGGATCTTGGAGATCCTCCAATGGGTCAGGAACACGAGGAATCGCTTTCCCGCCCCTCGAGGCGGCAACCCTGTTAATGGCTTCTGGATCCGCAAGAAGCCAAGTTTCCATCTCTTGTTTGACGGCGTGGAGACCAACGCCTCCTGGGAACAAAAATCGGTGCCGCGAAACGGACTCCTGCATCTTTGCTTCGATTGCAGCCGCGTCCCTGCAATCCGCATCTCGAATTACCAGCGCCTTTTCGACAGGGCCACCCTGCTGGGTCACATGTTCCAGGCTTCGAAGAAGGGAAGGAAACTTCTTCATTAGTTGGGCACAGCCGCCGGCATCGCGCGCTTTTATGTCATGTGCCTCCGGGCAGATCTGCCTGATGAACTCTTCGTAGACGCCGACATCAAATTGGCCTTCGACGATAACGCCGTAGCTTTCCATCATTCCTCGCTCAGCGCCCCCGAATAGAGGAGATCTCCCAAACCTATTTCCTCGTCCTCGAGCAGCTGGCGCAACTGTGGCTTATCGCCGGGTCGGGTACAGACCGTCTCCCCATTGCGTTTTGAGACGACAATGAGATCATCGAGGTCGACCTTGTCAACCACCTGCGGCGAATGCGTGGTCACGATGACTTGCGCTGCCTTGCCCTCGAGTTCGCGTCGCCTTTGGTCGTGGAGCTTAATCAAAGCGTCTATCAATCTCGGATGAAGATGGTTTTCCAGCTCCTCGACGCAAAAAAGTGTTGCACCAAACTCCTCAGGGCCGAAAATCAGGGATAGCAGAGCAATAAATGCGAGCTCACCGTCAGACATTTGCCATACGGGAACCTGAGTCCGAAGAAAGCGCTCAGATGATGCCATATAAACGGTGGATTGCGGGGTGGGCTTCGTGATGACGTTCGCAACATCCGGAAGGACGTCCTTCACCGCGCTGACAATTCGAGCAAACGATTCAGGGAAGCTTGTTTGGATCATCATCAGCCACGAAGATAAATTCACCCCAACTTCCTCGAGAAATCTGGGAGAGGTCACTGGGTTTGCCTGTTTCATAAGTTGCGGAATCAGCCGATAGAAGCAGAAAGACGCAAAATACTTTCTTAGTTTGTTCCCTTCCCAATCCGGAAGCTCGTATTCAAGCGCCGAGCGGGTAGGATCGTCAACATGCGCAAGTGCGCCTCCCGCTTCATTGGACAAGATCCTGCGTCCAGTGTTTGGATCCTTCCGAATCAATGCGAAGTTTCCTGAGTCGGTGGAGATTGTTAAAGCTTCATCTTGAACCATGATTGACCCCCTGGATCGATCTCCCAGGATGTCAAGACTATATCGCCAGCCTAGCCTCTCGCTGTCAGAACTGCTTCCATCGAAATCACCTTCAAGAGAGAGCGACATGAGATTCGATTCTGATCCCCGCCACGCCAGCTCAGCAAATCCGCCGTTTGTGTTGATCGCGTTTGGCAAACCATATGCGCCTGGAGTGCTCACCACCATTTGTGTCAGGAAGCGAAAAAAGGAAATCAGATTTGTCTTGCCGGCCATGTTCGGCCCGACGAGAACGTTTCGGTGGCCGAGCCTCAAGGAGACACCGTTGAGGCTCTTGAAATTCTTCACGCTAATGTGCGTGATCATGAGATCCTCCGATCTGCACGAGGCTAGCGATTGGCAACGAGACTTATCTTATCAAAGGAAGCCGGCTCGGCGGGCAAAAATTGCGGATAGGATTTATTTTATGGGTCGCGGCCAGCGACCGCGTCAAAAGGCACAAATCGCAAATCTGATTATTGTGAGGGTTTTGGTTATTTGGAGCGGGAAACGGGATTCGAACCCGCGACTTCAACCTTGGCAAGGTTGCACTCTACCACTGAGTTATTCCCGCCCCGTGCTTGAGGCTGAGAGATATTAGCAAAGGGCACAGACGAGGGTCAACGTATTTGCGGCTTCAGAAGGCATTTCGATAGAGTGCAATTTCCTGGCCGCGAGTGCCCGGCGCAATCACGGCCACCACGTCGAAGCGATACGCGTACTGTCCAAGATCGTAGCGCGCGATGAATTCGTCGGCCGCCGCTTGCAGATTCTGTTGCTTTTCCCAGTCCACGAATTCCCATGGATCTCCGAACTCCTTTGATGCGCGTGTCTTGACCTCAATGAAGACAAGTACGCTGCCTTCCAGTGCTACCAGATCCAACTCGCCTCGGCGTGCACGAAATCTGCGTGCCAGGATGTCGAACCCCTGCTTCATGAGGTAGCGGCAGGCGACACGTTCCCCTTTGCGTCCCATGAGGAGGTGAGAAGCGGTCATACCCTTGAAGTTTGTGTGGGGATTTCTTTTTTTCGAAAAAAGCCAACCGCGAAGACGCAAAGACGCCAAGAAACGCTAAGAGCTATTTTCGAAACCGTTCTGGTTGATCAGTGGAGGCGTTTCCAGCGGACTCCGTCTTTGGTGTCTTCCAGCTGAATTCCCTGGGACTGAAGCAAGTTGCGAATCCGGTCCGCTTCCGCGAAATCCCGGCGGCGGCGCGCCGCCTGGCGCTCCTCGATGCGCTTCGCGATCTCGGCGTCCAACAACTCCGGATTGGCTCTCAGAACCGCAAGGACGCGATCGACATCCCTGAGAAAATCGATGGCAGAGCGGGCATCACCCGGTCCGAGCGTGCCCTGCTCATCCAACTGATACGCGGAGCGGACAAAATCAAAAATCGCGGCGAGCGCAGCAGATGTATTTAGATCATCATCCAGCGCGGCGATGAATTTCTCTCGGGTGGCCGACACGCCGGCCGCGAACTCGGGACTAGGTTCACCCGGACCTGCCTTCTCGTTCATGCGCAGCATGAAATCTTCCAGACGCCGGACCGACGCCTCCGCCTGGCGCAGTCCATCGGCGGTGAAATTCAGCTGCCGCCGGTAATTGACAGACAGCAATAGATAGCGAATCGCCTCGGCGGAATGTCCGTCGGCCAGCAGGGAGCGAAGGGTGTAATAATTACCCTTCGACTTGGACATCTTCTCCCCTTCCACGAGCAGAAACTCGGAATGGGCCCAATAGCGCACAAACGGAAGGCCCGTGGACCCTTCACTCTGTGCAATTTCGTTTTCGTGGTGAGGGAAGATTAAATCCACGCCACCGCAATGGATATCAAATGTCGAGCCAAGATATTTCATGCTCATCGCGGAGCACTCGATGTGCCAGCCGGGTCTGCCCGGCCCGAGCTCAGTTTCCCAGAAATCCTCCCCTTCCTTGCGAGCCTTCCAAAGCACGAAATCCCGGGCGTCGTCCTTTTTCTCATACTCGTCGCTATCGACCCTGCCGGCAGCCTGCATCCCGGAGAAATCTTTCTTGCTCAGTTTTCCGTACTCCGGAAAAGTCGAGATGCTGTAATAGATGGAGCCGTCTTTCACATAGGCGTGGCCTTTTTTCTCCAGGTCCCGGATCAGACTCACCATTTCAGGAATGTGGTCCGTGGCCCGCGGGAGCAGCGGCGGCAGCTCAATGTGCAGAACCTTGGCATCTTCCACAAAAGCCTCGGTGTATTTGACGGTGTAATCTTTGAGACTCATTCCCTGCTCGCGCGCATTCCGAATTGTCTTGTCGTCGACGTCGGTGATGTTCATGACATGGATGACCTTGTAATCACGGTAGCGCAGGTAACGCGTCAGGAGATCCTGAAACACGAAGGTGCGGAAGTTCCCGATATGCGCGTAGTCATAGACCGTCGGACCGCAGGTGTACACGCGCACCACACCTTCTTCCAGTGGATGGAACTCCTCCTTGTTTCCCGTCAAAGTGTTGTGCAGGGTCAACATAGTTGTCTCCGGATCAGTGCGGGACGCAGGTTACTATTGCCCGGGTGCTGAGTCAAGAATCGCACCGCTAACGATAGGCTGTCCCAGGCTCGCGGAGCTTGATGCGCAGAAGACGGAGCCTGCCCTGCTCTGCCAATAGGGTTGCGGATAACTGGGAGATGCGCGCGAGATCGTTGACCCGGTCTTTGTCGGTTACAAGCAAGAAGCGCGGATGTTGGCTGGCAAAACCCAGTAAAGAAGGCGGATCCAGGAAGTTGGCTCCGACACGATATTCCGTATAGTAATTGAGAGTGTGATGGAAATAGCAGAACGTGACGATCGGTTCGCCGTCCCCACCGGCGGCCAGAGCCTGGATTGCGATCTCGCGAGTCGAATCGTAGGCTGCAAGGATGGGGAAGCCGATGAGCGTCACAGCAAGCACCAGCAACGCACCTTGCACCGCCGTGGTTTTGAAAGCGGCTCGATATCTGCGGTGCCGCGCGAACCAGAAGGCAACGATTGCGGGCAGCAGCACCGCCGTTCCCAGCCACATCCCCGTGCGCCAGGCGTCTCCATAGTTCCGTTCAAGCACAATGGGAAACGCCACAGCCACTCCCATGGAAACAATCAGATAGCACCACGCTGCCGCTGTCTGTACTCTGGCGTGGGGCCCGCACTCCACC
>Ga0182021_10004265_pt1 | contig 16787 bp, 14 predicted proteins | sample 612E3MmetaG_FD_120493 | JGI IMG/M metagenome (GOLD analysis project Ga0182021, IMG submission 120493) | Permafrost microbial communities from Stordalen Mire, Sweden - 612E3M metaG (Illumina Assembly) | ecosystem: Environmental > Terrestrial > Soil > Wetlands > Permafrost | place: Sweden...
CCTCATATCGTTCGCCGCTCATGACGGATCCTTGGGCAGTCGCTTGTGCCAGTCGCTGCGACGCTGGTACTCGCCCGCCACGCGGAACACGGCCTCCTCGCCCAGCGGCGGCCCGATGATCTGCAACCCGATGGGTAGATTGCTCTTGGTAAACCCGCAGCACTGGGACAGGGCGGGCACGCCGGCCAGTGCCGGGGCCACGGTGTAGATGTCAGCCAGGTACATCTGCAGCGGGTCGCTCTGGCGTTCGCCCAGCTTGAACGCGGCGGTGGGCGAGGTGGGCGTGGCCAGCACGTCGCACCTGTCGAACACCGCGCGGAAATCGTCGGCGATCTTGCGCCGTACGCGCAGCGCCTTGCCGTAGTAGGCCTCGTAGTAGCCCGAGCGCAGCACATAAGTGCCCAGGATGATCCGGCGCTTGGGCTCGACGCCAAAACCCTCGCCGCGCGTCTTGCTGTACAGCTCGTCCAGCGACGAGGCCTCGGCGGTGCGATGGCCGTAGCGAACGCCATCGTAGCGCGCCAGGTTCGACGAGGCCTCGGCGGTGCAGACCAGATAGTAGGTCGCGACCGCGTACTGGGTGTGGGGCAGCGAGACCGGCACCAGCTTGGCGCCGGCGCGCGCGATCGTGTCGATGGCTTCGCGCACCGCAGCCTCCACCTCGGGATCCATGCCGGACTGGAAGTATTCCTCGGGTACGCCCACGCGCATGCCGGCCAGCCCCGCGGCGCAGGCCTGCCGGTAGTGGCCCACCGGCGAGGGAATCGAGGTCGCGTCGCAGGGGTCGTGGCCGGCGATGACTTCCAGGAGTGTGGCCACATCCTCGACGGTGCGGCCGAAGGGGCCCGGATGATCCAGCGACGAGGCAAACGCGATCACCCCGTAGCGAGAGACGCGGCCGTAGGTCGGCTTCATTCCCGCGACACCGCAAAGCGACGCCGGCTGTCGGATCGATCCGCCCGTATCGGTGCCCAGGCTGCCCGCGCACAACGACATCGCTACGGAAGCCGCCGAGCCGCCCGAGGATCCGCCGGGCACGCGCTCTAGGTCCCAGGGATTGTGCACCGGCGCAAAAGCGCTGTTCTCGTTCGACGAGCCCATGGCGAACTCGTCCATGTTCAGCTTGCCCAGAGCGATGGCACCCGCCGCAGCCAGGCGCGCGGAAACCGTCGACTCGTAGGGCGGCACGAAGCCGCGCAGGATCTTCGACCCGGCCGTGGTCTCCAGCCCTCGGGTCACGAAGATGTCTTTCAAGCCGATGGGCACACCCGCCAGCAGGCCCGGGTCTCCGCCCGCCGCGATCGTGGCATCGACCTGGTCCGCGCGCTGTCGCGCCCCATGGGCGTCGACCAGCAAGTAGCAGCCCAGCCGGCCATCCAGGCGCGCAATGCGATCGAGATAAGACTCGACCAGCTCGCGGGCCTTCCACTTGCGCGCGCGCACACCGTCGGCCAGCTCGGCGATGCAGGCGCCCTTCACTTGCAGCGAGGCCATGGCTACGATCCCTCGCCCGCGCCGGGCACGATGCGCGGCACCTCGAAGAAGGATTCGCGCCGCCGGGGCGCGTTTTGCAGAGCCTCTTCCACCGACAGCGACGGCTTGGGCTCGTCCTGCCGCAGGGGACAGTCGAAGGGTACGGCGTGGGTCATGGGCTCGGTGGCGCCGGTGTCCAGGTTCTTGACCGTGTCGATGTACTCGAGGATCGCGTCCAGCTCATGGGTCATCCGCTCGATCTCTGCGTCTGACAGGCGCAGGCGGGCGAGCGCCGCGATGGTGCGGACCTCGTCGGGTTGAATGCGGGGCATAACCCACTTCTTTTAGCACCATCGGTTGACAGAATCTCGCGCCAGACCTCAAATGGACTGCCGACCAGTCGGAGCGGCGCAGAGCCACAGCCTGAAGGAGGCCTAGTGAAATTCGACATCGCTCAGCAGGAGTCCTATTCGCGCGGCGAGCTTCTGCTGCGCACGTTCTTCGGCTGGCTGTACATCACGGTGCCCCACACCCTGGTCCTGTTCTTCGTGGGCATCTGGTCGAGCATCCTGCACTTCATCTCGTGGTGGGTGATCCTGTTCACCGGCCGCTATCCGGCCTCCTTCTTCGAGTTCCACCTCAAGATGATCGCGTGGAACATGCGCCTCAGTGCATGCATGTGGAACCTGATTGACGGCTATCCGGCCATCGGAACCGCGGGCAGCCACCCGGCCGTGGCGCTTGACGTTCCCTATCCCCAGTCGCTGAGCCGTGCGAAGCTACTCCTGCGCGCGTTCTTCGGTCTCATCTACGTGAGCATCCCGCACGGCTTCTGCCTGTATTTCCGGCTGCTCGCGACGGGTTTCCTCAACTTCCTCTCCTGGTGGTCCATCCTGTTCACGGGAAAGATCCCCGAGAACTGGTTCCAGTTCAACGTGGGAACCCTGCGCTGGATGGCGCGGCTGAATCTGTACGTGACCAACATGACCGACGACTACCCGCCTTTCTCCGGCAAGCCGACCCTGGCGGCAGGCGAGACTGTCGCGGTCTAGGCCAGCCCCGCATCGCCCGCGGTGATCCCGTGTCCGAAGCCCAAGTCCTTCCCCAGCCCGACCAACTGTCTCAGCGCGAGAAGGATGATGCCCTGGCCGCGTACCTGATGAACTTCGCGGCCTGGGGCGCGGGGCTTCCCATCCCTTCGCTGAACTTGATCGCGGCCTGGGTCTACTTCCTCATCAACCGCAAGAAGAGCCGCTTCGTGGCCTTCCATTGTTTTCAGGCCTGCACCTCGCAGATCCCGACCACGTTGTTCAACATCTTCGCCGTCGGCATGTTCGTCGACTACGTGCTCATCCTGAATCGGGACTTGCCGCGCTTCTTCTGGCCCTATGTTGCCTTTGCCGTGGCGACCAACCTGATCTATCTCGGCTCCAGCATCTACGCCTGCGTCCTGGCGGCAAAAGGCCGCGTTCACTACTTCCTGGTCTTCGGACGCTGGGCCTACGCGCGCTACTACGGCCCCAACGCGGTCGGGATCGAGATCAAGGCAGCCCCCCGCAACCTCCCTCCGGCAGGCTTCTGACGTGCGAATCCTCAGGGAACTGCTCCTCCTGCTTGCGCTCTATGGCGGGGTCGGCCTGGGCGTCTACGGGGTCTGGCGGGTGTGGCCGGAATCCAAGACTCAGAAGAAGAGCGCGTCGCAGGATGATACTTCCCTCATGCATCGGACCGAGGCGAAGCTGCGCGAGCTGTTACACCGAGAGGTGACCGCCGACGCCAACGACGAGGCCGTGGTCAAGCAGGTCCTGCGCAAGGTGCAGGAGCGCCTGGATCCGGCCTTGGGCACACTTTCGTTTCCGGTTGAAAGCTACGTCATCGATTCGAGCACGGTGAACGCGGTCTGTCTGCCTGGAAACATCATCCTGGTGTACTCGGGTCTGCTGCGCAGGCTGGATTCACCCGAGGAATTGGCAGCGATCCTCGCGCACGAGATCGCCCATGCGATGCACCAGGATCCCATGAACGCACTGAAACGGGAACTGGGCCTGGCCGCGCTGTTTGCCATGGTGGGCGGACGCGGGGATGTCACCGGACGCCTGATGCACAGGCTGGTGAGCAGTGGTTTCAGCCGGCAGCAGGAGATTGGCGCCGATGAAGAGGCGCTGCGTGTGCTGGCTGCCTCTGACATCGATCCCAAAGCGCTGGCAGACGCCCTGCGACGGATTCGGGGAGAGAAAAAGGATGACGATCCGGCGGTGCTTCAGTACATCAGCACTCACCCCGGCTTCGACGAGCGCGTGCAGTTGTCAGAACAGGCATCGGCGAACTGGCCGGGCAAGGCGCGTCCGTTCGATCTCGACTGGAAGCAATTCCGAGCCCAGTTCCGCATGATCCGCTGACTGCTACTGTCGTCGCACCCGGGCCGTGGTGAGGAAGTGATCCTCGACCTCTGTCCAGAAGGCGGTAGCGGCAAAGGCCCCGTCGCTCTCGGACAAGGCCAGCGCAATCGAAACAGACCCGTCAGGCAGCGGGGTCATGCTGGCCTCGTGGAAGGCCACGTGCCGACCCACCAGCGGATCGATGGCCTTGTATAGCGCTTCCTTGAGCGAGAAGTGCAAGATGACTGCGCGCCGACGGTTTTCCTCCGGCACGCTCTCAAGCCGAGCCAGTTCATCGGCGGTGAGTACGCGCGTTCGTACGTCCGGCCCGACCTGGGCGCGGGCCTCATGTGCCGAGGCAAAGGCCGGCGGACTGGTTTCCAGGTCCACGCCAATGCTAGCGCCATTCTCGCGGCGGGCCGCCAGCCCGACCGCCAGCGTGCGTTTGTGGCTGATGGAGCCGGCCAGGTCAGAGGGCAGTGCCGGTGCGCCGCGCCGGGTGGCCAGGATCGGGCCTGGCTCGATGCCGAGATCGCGAAACGCTTCGCGCAGGGCGAGCCGGCCTGCGACCCAGCTTGGGTGACGGCCCAGAGCCAGGGTCGTCACGAACCTGCGCTCCTCGGGAACCAACGCCGTCAAGACCTGTTCGTCCACCTCCGCTGGTATGCGAACGCCCACGCACCGTCCGTGCACCAAGTTGAGGCGAAACGCAATCTCAACGTCCATCAAGCACGCTGATCCCTCAATAGTACTAAGCTGGCATTTCTTCGCAAGCCGCGGAGATTCTCGACAGCGCCGCGATAGCGACCAGTGGCCGTAGTCGTGGCCGGAGTGATCCCTCTGGTTGCGGCCGTCAGGCGACCTTACTGTAGCCTAGATTGGGCGCCAGCCAACGTTCCATCTCGTCCAGCGCAAGACCCCGACGGCGGGCGTAGTCTTGCACCTGCGCGCGGTCGATGCGGCCCACGTCGAAGTAGCGCGACTCCGGATGGGCGAGATACAGGCCGCACACGCTCGCCGCCGGGCTCATGGCAGAGCTTTCGGTCAGGGTGATGCCCACCTCGGGCGCCTGCAGGAGATCGAAGAGCACCGGCTTCTCGGTGTGGTCCGGCCAGGCGGGATAGCCCACCGCCGGCCGGATGCCGCGATACTTCTCTGCGATGAGGTCCTGGTTGCTGAAATTCTCGTCGGCGCCGTAGCCCCACTCGCGACGCACGCGCGAATGCAAGCATTCGGCAAACGCCTCGGCCAGCCGGTCAGCCAGGGCCTTGACCATGATGGCGTCGTAGTCGTCGCGCGCCTGCTCGAAGCTCTTGACCAGCTCCTGCGCGCCGATGCCGGCGGTCACCGCAAAGGCGCCCACGTGGTCGGCCAGGCCTGCTGACGCGGGCGCCACGAAGTCGGCCAGGCAGTGGTAGGGGCCGGCGCCCGACTGCTGGCGTAGCATGGGGAAGCGGCACAGCTCGCGGGTGCGGCTCTCGTCGGAGAAGAGGACAATGTCGCTGTCTTCGCTGCACGCCGGCCAGAACCCGTAGGCTGCGCGCGCGGTCAGCGATCCCTCCTTCACGATCCGGGCCAGCAGCTTCTGGGCGGCGCCGAACAGATCGCGGGCCGCAGGGCCGTACTTGGGGTGTTCTAAAATCTGCGGGTATTTGCCCTTCATTTCCCAGGCGGTGAAGAAGAACGTCCAGTCGATGAAGCGTGCCAGCTCGTCGAGCGGTTGCCGCTCGATCGCGCGCCGGCCGATGAACGCCGGTGTCGGCACATCCTCGGCGCGCCACACGACGTTCGGCCGGCCTGCGCTGGCCGCCGGGTAGGGGACCAGCGGGCGTCGCTGCTTGTCTGCGTGAATCCCGCGCAACTGCTCCTGCTCGGCGCGGGTCTTCTTGTCGAAAGCGTCCTTCTGCGTGGCATCGAGTAGCGCGGAAACCACACCCACGGCGCGCGAGGCATCCTGCACGTGGACGGTGGGACCGCTACGCTGGGGCGCGATCTTGACCGCGGTGTGCTCGCGATTGGTGGTGGCACCGCCGATGAGCAGGGGTTGGCCAAGGCCCCGGCGTTCCATCTCCTGCGCCACGTGCACCATCTCGTCGAGCGAGGGCGTGATCAGGCCCGACAGACCCACGATGTCGACCCTCTCTTGCACGGCAGCGTCCAGGATCTTCTCGCAGGGGACCATCACCCCCAGATCGATGACCTGGTAGTTGTTGCAGCCAAGCACCACGGCGACGATGTTCTTGCCGATGTCGTGCACATCGCCCTTGACCGTGGCCATCAGCACGCGGCCGCGCGCCTGCACCTCGCCTTGCCCCTTCTCGGCCTCCATGAAAGGTTGCAGATAGGCCACCGCCGCCTTCATGGCGCGTGCGCTCTTGACCACCTGGGGCAGGAACATCTTGCCTGCGCCGAACAGATCGCCCACCACCGCCATGCCGGCCATGAGTGGGCCCGAGATCACATCGAGCGGCCGCCCGAGTTGCTTCCGCGCTTCCTCGGTGTCCGCCTCGATGAAATCCACCACGCCGTGGACCAGCGCGTACTCCAGACGCTTTTCCACCGGCGCCTCTCGCCACGACAGGTCTTGGGTTTGCTTGCTCGCCGTGCCCTTCACCTGCCCGGCCAGTTCCACCAGGCGCTCGGTGGCGTCGGGCCGCCGGTTGAAGAGCACGTCTTCGACCCGCTCGCGCACCTCGGCCGGGACGTCGGCGTACACGCCCAACTGACCGGCGTTGACGATGCCCATGTCCAGGCCCGCGGCGATGGCGTGGAAGAGGAAAACCGTGTGCATGGCCTCGCGAACAGCGTCGTTGCCGCGGAACGAGAACGACAAGTTGGACACGCCGCCGGACAGATGCACGCCCGGGCAGGCCGCCTTGATGAGCGGAAGCGACTCGAGGAAGCTGCGTGCGTAGTCGTTGTGTTCCTCCAGGCCGGTGGCTACGGCCAACACGTTTGGGTCGAAGATGATGTCCTCGGGCGAAAACTCTGCCTGCTCGACCAGAAGTCGATAGGCGCGCTGGCAGATTGCCACCCGGCGCGGGGTGGTCACGGCCTGGCCGGTCTCGTCGAAGGCCATCACCACCACGGCCGTGCCGTAGCGGCGGCAGGTGCGTGCCCGCGCCAGGAACTCGGCCTCGCCTTCCTTGAGGCTGATGGAATTGACGATGCCTTTGCCCTGCACGCACTTGAGGCCTGCCTCGATGACGGCGAAGTTCGAGCTGTCGATCATGATGGGCAGCCGCGCGATTTCGGGTTCACTGGCCACGAGATTGAGGAACGCGGTCATGGCCTGCGCGGAATCCAACATGGCCTCGTCCATGTTGACGTCCAGGATGTTAGCCCCGCCGCGCACCTGAGCCAGGGCCACCGCGAGCGCTGCCGCGAAGTCGCCTGCCTTGATGAGATTGGCGAACTTCTTCGAGCCCGAGACGTTGGTACGTTCGCCGATCAGGATGAAGTTCGATTCGGATCGGATGGTCAGGGTGTCCAGCCCGGCCAGGCGCAGGGGCCGCGCGCGCGTTTCCGGCCGACGTCGCGGGGACACGCCCTGCACCGCCTGCGCGATGGCGCGAATGTGGTCCGGGGTGGTGCCGCAGCATCCACCCACGATGTTGACCAGGCCCGCGCGCGCCAGCTCGCCCACCAAGGCCGCCATGTCCGCGGGCTGCTCGTCGTAGCCGCCGAAGGAATTGGGCAGGCCCGCGTTCGGGTAGCACAGGACGTACTCGCGCGCCAGTCCGGCCAGCTCCTCGACGTACGGTCGCAACTGGGGCGCACCGCCCCCGCAGTTGAGACCGACCGCCAGGGGGCGCGCATGCTCGATGGACGTGTAGAACGCATCGATGGTCTGGCCCGACATGAGGCGGCCGCTCTTGTCGGTGATGGTCCCTGAGAGCATGACCGGCACGCGCAGGTTCTTCTCAGCAAAGACCGCCTCGATGGCGCACAGGCAGGCCTTGAGCGTGAGTGTGTCGAACACGGTTTCCGCGAGCAGGATGTCGCAGCCACCATCGATCAGGCCGCGCACCTGTTCCTGGTAGGCGTCCTGCATCTCGGCGAAAGTCACCGCGCGGAAGCCGGGCTCGTTCACCCGGGGCGACAGCGAGAGCGTCTTGTTGGTGGGACCCAGGGCGCCCGCCACCAGACGCGGCTTCCCAGGCGTCTCGGCCGCAAAGGCGTCGGCCACCCCTCGCGCCAGGCGCGCCCCGGCCAGGTTCAAATCATACACAGCCGACTCCAGCCGGTAGTCGGCCTGTGCGATGCGCGTGCTGTTGAAGGTGTTGGTCTCGATGATGTCAGCGCCCGCGTCCAGGTACTGGGCGTGGATGTCGGCCACCACGTCGGGCCGGGTCAACACCAGCACATCGTTGTCACCCCGCAGATCGTGCCCGTACGAAGCGAAGCGCTCGCCACGAAAATCCGCTTCGGTGAGGCCGCGGCGCTGGATCATGGTGCCCATGGCGCCATCGATGACCAGGACGCGCTCTTGCAGCGCACGCCGGAGTTGTAGGATGCGGTCTTCGCGGGTCATGACGGTTCCTCCTCCTCGACGGGCGATCCAGTGGTTGGATTGGGCTCGCCCGTCGGGCCCGAAGCCTTGCGCGCAAAGGCGCTCACCACAGCGAAATGGGGAGGTCGTTTCTCCCGCGAGGTCACCTCGCAGCGGTCCACGACGAGCCCAGCCTCGGTCAGCCAGCCCCGCAGCGCCTGCGGCCGAAAGCCTCCGTGCACGTGGCCGTACCCGGCGGTCACCTTCTTCTGCTCATGGGCCGCCAGCGTGGTCACGACCAGCTCGCCACCCCGCCGGAGCACGCGAGCCGCCTCGGCCAGCGCCCGCGCTGGCTCGGTCGCGTAGGTCAGAAGGTTGAGCAGCAGCACCTGGTCGAAGCTCGCGTCAGCAAAACGCAGGGCATGGATGTCACCCAGCACGTACTCCACGTTGGCTAGGCCCTGCAACCGCCTGCGACAGGCTTGCAGCACCTTGGGGCTGATGTCCAGGCAGGTCACGCGGCGGCTGCGCGGGGCCAGGAGCGCGGCGATGCTCCCGTCGCCCGAGCCGGCATCCAGCACGTCGCCCAGGTGAAGGAGGCCCAGCATGCCGATCGCCGTGGCTTCCCATGTCCGTCCCGGTGAGTAGTGCCGTTCCATCTGGCCGGCGACTGTCTCGGGCCAGTTGGCGGCACCCTGGCGGGCACGTAGCGCCGCCTGACAGCGCTCGTGATCGCTGCGCAGAAGCGGCTCGTCCAGTTCGCGGCCCAGCAGCGCCCATAGCCTGCGCACACTGGCCGGCATGCTGCCGTCGTTCATGGTGTAGTAGGCCAGCGCGCCCTCGCGCCGGTCGCGCAGCACGCCCGCATCGCGCAACTTGCCCAGATGGGTGGACACCCGCGACTGGGGAAGCTGAGTTATCTGCGTAAGTTCTGCAACCGTGAGTTCGTTTTTCTCAAGCAAAGAGGCCAGGCGCAATCGCGTCGAATCCCCAAAAAGGCGAAGTAGATCAACGGCTGTAGCAATGGTGTCCATCCGACAATCCTGATGTAAGGATTACTGATATGCGGGTTCTTGTCAAGATGCCCTCAAGCAGGCCAACCTTCGTGCCGATTACCCGAGGCGTGGAGTCTCGAACACCCCAAGGCGGCACGGACTTCATGGATCGTTTTGAGCTCAAGAGTGAGGCAGGGACCGGTGGGATGGGTACGGTGTATCAGGCGATCGATCGTCGGACCGGGGCGGTGGTTGCGCTCAAGGTGCTCCACGTCCGGAGCGCCACCGAGATTGCGCGTTTCGATCAGGAGGCGCGCCTCCTGGCGGAGCTGAAACATCCGGGCATCGTACGCTATTTCGATCGGGGGACGGCGCCTCACGGATCGCCCTTCATCGTGATGGAGTGGCTCGAGGGAGAGACCCTGGAAGAGCGCCTGTCGCGCGGCACGTTGGGACCCGCGGCGGCCGTGCACGTGGCCTATCGCGTGCTGGACGCGCTGGCCGCTGCGCATGAGCGAGGCGTCGTCCACCGCGACATCAAGCCGAGCAACGTCTTTCTGGTGGGCTGGCGGCTCACTGAGACGCGCATCCTCGATTTTGGCATTGCCCGCCGGGTATTCGACCCCAAGCGATTCACGCACAAAGGCTCGACCGTGGGCACGCCGCTTTACGCCGCGCCCGAGCAGGCCCGCGGCCGCCACGACGTGGATGGCCGGACCGATATCTTCTCCCTCGGGTGTGTGTTGTACGAGGCGCTGACGGGTGAGCCGCCCTTTACGGGCGACAATGCGGTCGAGGTCATGCAGAAGGTGTGCGCAGGCACGGTGGCACCGCTGTCGTCGCGCCGATCGAACATGCCGCCCGAACTCGAGCGGATCATCCACCGCATGCTGGCCCCGGACCCGGGCGCGCGGCCCCCGGCGGCGAATGTCCTGGCCGACGAGTTCCGCGCCCTGGCGGAGCGCCTGGGCGACCTTGGCGAGGAGACCGCATCGTCCAAACCGCCTTCCCCGGTGCGTGCCAGCAGCATCAGCGAATCCGAGGAGCGCACGATCTGCGCGATGTTGATCTCTCTCGGACGGCGGCCGGTTGCCGATGGCACGCGGCGGACGGTGCAGGAGCGACGCTTCGGCCCCCGCGCGGCGTCCCCCTGGCAAGCCGCGAGCAAGACGGCTGAAGTCAAGGACGACAGCCCGGAGCGCCTCGCCGCCCTGGAGGCGGCGGTACGGGCGTTGGGTGGCGAGATGGACCGGCTCATCAATCGCACGCTGCTGGTCACGGCGCCCACCGTGGGGACGGCACGCGAGCAGGCCATGCAGATCGCGCGCGCGGCTCTCGTGCTGCGAGACATGGAGCCGGACGCCAAGATCGCGATCGGGTCGGGCCGTGCGGCTTTCATGGCGCGGGTTCCGGTCGGCCGCTTGATGGACTCTTTGCCCGCGCTCATGCAAGGCCAGCAAGCGGGTACCATACGGATCGACGCGACCACGCGGCGCCTCTTGCCTGCCCGCTTCGTCGTTGGGGATGCGGAGGGGGTGGCGCTGCTGTTTGCCGAGACAGGTGGGGCAGGGCCAGAACGGCCTCGCAGCGTGGGCGGACAGGTGAGTCCGCTGGTGGGACGAGAGCGGGAGTTGGCGCTGCTGATGTCGCTGCGCGAGGAATGCATACACGAACGGGTGGCGCGCGCGGCGCTGGTGGTGGGCGGGCCCGGTACAGGCAAGACGCGGCTGGCGCGGGAGTTTATCTCCCAGGCGGGCGAGATGCCTGGCAACATCATCCGCTGCACCGGAACCCTGGTTCGTCCCGAAGCAGATTTCGCGCTGCTCGCCCCCGTGCTGACCACCGTGGGTATTCCGACCGCGGGACGCGAGCCGGCCCAGGTCAAGCGCGAGTTCGTGCAGTGGTTGCTCGGCATGTGTGCGAGCGGTGCTCCCATCGTGGTGTTGGAGGACTTGCAGTGGGCGGATGCGGCCAGCGTGCAGGTCATGGATGAGGTGTTGGGCCTCCTCTCGGATCAGCCACTGCTGGTTTTGGCCCTGGGTCGGTCCGAGGTGGAGGAACGCTTTCCCGGCCTGTGGGGCGAACGCATGGTCGAGTACATCCGGCTGGCACCCCTGCCACGCAAGGCCGGGCAGTGTCTGTTCCGCCTGCGGAACCCCCCGCTGCCGCCCGATGTCGAGCACTTCGTGCTCGAGCGCTGGGAAGGCAATCCCATGTTCCTGGAAGAGATGGTGGACGCCGTCGCGGCGGGCCGTTCGGGAGTGCCGGACGTAGTGCTGGCCGCGGTCGAAGCGCGTTTCGATTGCCTGTCGCCCGAGGTGCGGCGGGTGTTGCGCGCGACGAGCCTGTACGGCGACAAGTTCTTCACAGCCGAGGCTCTGGTCGCGGTGCTGGGCGAGGCGAGTCGGCGCGAAATGGGTGAGTGGCTGGAGAACCTGGTCATGCGCGATCTGGTGCAGCGGCAGGCAGATGGCAGCGAGGTTTCGTACCGGGTGCGCAACAAGCTGGTGCGCGAGGCGGCCTACCGGATGCTCACCTCCGCCGACCGCGTGCTCGGCCGGCGGCTGGCACGCGCGTGGCTGCAGGGCGCTGGGCGGACGCTGCCCGACTACCTTGTTGCACCGTCCACCCAGTCGGGCGTGGGAGCAGCCACGGCGAGCTGACAGGCGGTAGACTGTAGGCTGGCGTGACAGGCTGGAGGCTGTAGGCTGTAGACTGTAGGTCTTTCTCCAGCCTCCAATCTTCCCATGTTCGCCCTCACTTCCCTGCTTGCTCTGCTCCTGCTTGGCGAAACGCCGCCGGTCGAGGCATCACCGGTCGAGGTGTGGGCGGGTCATCACATCCTGCGCGGGATGCGCCATGTACCCCTCCACAAGGACGTGCTCGACGAAACCGAGAATTTCGTCCTCGCGAAGGTGCAGCGCCGGAGCGATCACATCGAATTGCGCCAGCACTTCTGTCGCATCGAGAGCAAGCCAGTCAAGGGAGTGACTGTCGCTTTCTCGCCCACCGCAGTGTCCCGCATGCCCGTTTCGACCGTGACGATCGATGCGGCCGCTGACGGCCAGGCGAAGATCAGGTCCTGGGACGTGGACTGGGGACGCGAAGACATGGATGGCGACGGCAAACCGGGCGCCACCCTCACGGTCAGTGGGACCTTCTGCTCGGGTGACGTCTACGTCTCGAGCCAGTCGCACTACGTCGCGGAGCAGGCCCATCTCGACGGACACGGCCTTTCAGGTGAGCTGACGGTCGCGCAGAGACAGCAGATTCTCGGCGCGAGCGGCCTGTGTCTGCGGGCCATGGCGGGTGACAGCAACGAGACCCAGAAGGGCACTTTCGCGTATCGTCCGGTGCCAGCAGGCACCACCTGCCAGTCGCTGGCGGGCAAGCCCTGGCCGGTTCAGGCGCAGAGAAGGCCCGACAAGCCGTAGGGTCGAGGCCGTTTCCCGGCTGGCCGATGGGTCAGCCGCGCTCGCTTTCCACGTCGATCACTTCCACTGGACCCGGGCTTTCCGGCAAGGATTGCAAGAGCACCAAAGCACCCAGGCCAGCCAGGTTGCTGATGATCAGCGCCGCGGGCCCGATTATGTTGCCGGGGACTTTCAGCGCAAGGCAAGTCGGTGCCATGATGGCCAGGGATGCGACAAAGGCGATGTTGCCGGCCAGGATGGTCGAGGTCCGACGGGTCAGCGCGGCCAATCCTTCCCAGTGCGCGCGCAAGCCCGAGGTAAAAGGATATGCGACTAGGAGCAGTGCAGACACGGTGACCAGCGGGAGGTCGGCTGGGGGCAGTCGTTGCAACGAAACGTAGTACCAGTGGGAAAGCGCGGGCAGCAGGAAGAGCAGCGGGACGAACGACACAATCGCGCCCGCGCGCAGGGCGAAACGAAGCGTGAGCCTGTCTTCACGGGAGCGCGGGGGGAAGTAGAGCACGACGTTCTGCATGCGTGTCGCCGCGTAGGCCATCGGGTTGGCCAGGCCGATGGCCAGATAGTAGGCAGGCAGCATGCGCTCAGGCTGGCTGGATCTAGCGATGACCGCGCCCAACAACAAGCCGGACAGGGTCATGAGAAAACCGCCCAGCGAGAGAGGCAGGTTGAACCAAATGATGCCGCGCCTTCTCGGCACGTTGTCGTCAACTTGGGCAAACACGGAGGCGAACGGTCGACTGTAGTAATAGGCGACGGCCACCTCGACGCCCACCGGAATGGCCTGGCACACCACGGCCCAGCGCGGACCGACCAGGCCTACCGAGACGAAGACCGGCGAGAGGACCAGGGTGAGCGCGATGCGAGCGAAGGTCGCCGTGCTGGCGCGCCCGGAAGCGCCGTTGTTGAAGAGCAGAACCTCGTAGGGATTGCGTGCGAAGAACAGAAAATTCAGCAAGATGGTCAGCGGGAAGGCCTGGCGGGCAGGGCCCTCGATGGAAGGCGGCAAGCCGAGCAGGGCGCCGAAGACGGCATGGCCGACTGGGGGAATGCAGATCACGGCCTGCACGAGTGCTGCGGTGGCCGCCATGAGATGATTGACGGCGAAGAAGCGGGCGAACCCCAGGCGGGACTTGCCAAACACCATGCCTGAGGTGACCAGGCCCGCACCGACGGCTCCCACCAGGAACATCACGATGTTCGACTGAGCCACGCCCGCCAGGTTCAGTGTGCCGCCCGGGCCGTGCGTGGCCACCATGGCAACCAGCGGGTAGGTGAGGCTTTGCGAGGCTGCCTGCAGCGCCAGCGGGATGAAGAAGGCAGTCAGTTGTAGGTACGAAGGTGCAGCGGCGTCGTTCATCGGAACGACGAAAGATACACCGTCGCTGCCCTCGCGCCCGTTCCGCTACCTATCATGCGCCGCGAACTCGCTGAGCGGGAGAAGGCCGCTCGACAGAAGGCCGGAGTGCGCGCACGCGATGGCCTTGACTTCGCCACCCCAGGGCTGGATGTCGCGCAGCAGTTCGTGCAGGGACGCGCGATTTCGCGCCGGATTGTCGGTGAAAAGCCAGCGCCCTGCTGCCAACCTGCCGTCCTTGGTGGCCTCGGCGCTGTCGCCGAGGAAAAGCACACCCCGCATGAGAAACGCCGCGCTGCCCTTGGTGTGCCCTGGCACGGCGAAGACGCGCACCACCAGATTGCCCAAGGTCAGGCTCTCGCCTCCGTGCAACGGGCGCGCGACCTTGATGCCGTTGGGGTGCGGCGAGCCGAGGAATCTAAAGAAACTACGCAACTCGCGACCCTCGGTCAGTGCAATGTCGGCCTGCAAGGCCATGACGATGGCCTGCGGGAAGGCCGTCACGCCAGCGGTGTGGTCGCGATCGCCGTGGGTGAGCAGGATGGCCTTGACCGCGTCGGGGCCCAAGCTCCGTCGGGCCAGAGCCGAAAGAATGGCCTTGGCCTGGGCATCGTTGCCCGCATCGACCAGCGCCACGTCATGGTCGTCGATGTCGACGATGAAGACCGAGACGAAGCCGTCCTTGACCACCTCGACACCGTCCACGCGTTGTCCATCCCGGATGGGTGCGCCGCCCGAGAAGGTGACGAACAGCAGGGCAGCCAGTGCCACCACCAGCACGCCGACCAGCAATCCGACAATCTTGAGGATCTTGAAAACGCGTCTCATGGTGAGCTCACTGTGGTCGGCGCGGCCAAGGTAGCAAGGCCGGCAGAGATTTCATAGTCTGCGCCCAGGCCGGGTGGCGAAGCAACAGGCGCCGATCCATCCACGGCACGCTCACGAACACGAACAGCAAAGTGATCGAAAGCGGACCCACGCCGGACCAGGCCCACGCCGGTTCGGCTGCGACGCCAAACAGGTAGAGGCCCCACCAGAACAACACCTCGCCCAAATAGTTGGGGTGCCGGCAGCGCGCCCACAGGCCCTTGTCGAGAACGGCCTCGGGGTCGCGCCGGGTGCGCAAGAAGACCCGGAGCTGCCGATCGGCTGCGGCTTCGATCGCGATGGCCGCTGCGGTCACGACCAGCGCAGTGACGTCCAGCACTGTGATGGGGTTCGGCCGAGCCAGGGCAGGATACAGGGGCAAGAGGCCGAGGAAAACCCAGATGGTCGGCATGAGGTGAATCGAGACCAAACTGGCCGGCCAGTACAGACGGCCGGTCCGACGGCGGATCTCCTGGTAGCGAAAGTCCTCGTCGCCGATCCCGCGCCAGCGCGCCGCCCAGTTGCCAGTGAGGCGCACGCCCCACAGCGCAACCAGGGCCAGTATCAAAAGCTGTCGCAGCCCAGGCGCGCCTGTCCAGTAAATGGCGATAGGCAACGGGGCCGCGCTCCAGTAGGGATCGTAGAGGCTGGAATTGCCGTAACCGACGCTGAAGCCGAACACGACCAGGGTGGCAGCGAAGTCGGCTGCCGCGGCCACAAGGATTGGATGCCGATCGCGCAGAGCCCATCCCGCAGCCAGCGCCACCACCAGGGCCGCGGCGTAGGCCAGCGCCACGCGGGCGAGGTCGTGCCGGCGATGGTCAGGGTTTGGGGCTGGCATCGCGGCCAGCATACAGCCGTCGTGTGCTGCGGCCCATGATCCGCACCGCCACCCGGCGCGGCAGCAGGCGGTTCATGACAAAGGCCGAGAATCGGTAGAACGCGCCTGGCACTACGGACGGCTTGCGGCCCAGGGCATCCAGCGCTGCGCGCGCCACCTGGTCGGCTTCCAGCAAGGGAACCCGGCTCGGCCGGGGCCGCGAAGCCGCATAGCCCGGCGTGCGCGTGGCGCCGGCCCGGCAAGCGACGACATCCACGCCTCGCTCACCCAGTTCGTCCCACAGCCCCTCGGCCAGCACCAGGTTGAAGGCCTTGGAGGCCGCATACGAGGCCAGCCAGGGTCCGCCCTGCGAGCCGGCCATGGAAGTCATGAGCACGATCCCGCCGCGGCCGCGCTCTGCCATTGCCTTGCCCAGCAAGTGGGAAAGCACCAGCGGGCCACGGCAGTTCACGTCCAGGACGCGCAGTTGCTCGTCGAGCGGGTGGTCGACGAACGGCCCGATCACGGAGTAGGCAGCGTTGTACACCAGCAGGCCCACCGTCAGACCAGCCACAGCGCGCTCGACCATTTCGCGCAGATCGGGCCGGCCCAGGTCTGCAACCAGGGTACGCACCTCGATGGTGTGCCGGCTGCGCAGATCGGCGGCCAGATATTCCAGCGCATCTTGCCGGCGCGCGATCAGGATCAGGTCGAGTCCGTGCTCGGCCAGGCGGCGCGCAAAGGCCTCGCCTAGGCCGACCGAGGCCCCGGCAATAAGGGCGCACGGGCCGTAGCGCTCGCGAAAGCTGTTCATGCGATTCCCCCAGAGGTCCGCACAGAAGTGGGTCGGTCGCCATCGATCCGGTCGGGCGACCGCAGGTCGCCCCTACGAAAATGCGTCGTGCGCGGGCGATTCGTATGCGTCGGACGCGGGCGATTCGCATACGTCGGGCACGGGCGATTCGTATGCGTCG
>Ga0182021_10004266_pt1 | contig 16786 bp, 10 predicted proteins | sample 612E3MmetaG_FD_120493 | JGI IMG/M metagenome (GOLD analysis project Ga0182021, IMG submission 120493) | Permafrost microbial communities from Stordalen Mire, Sweden - 612E3M metaG (Illumina Assembly) | ecosystem: Environmental > Terrestrial > Soil > Wetlands > Permafrost | place: Sweden...
TCTTCTGCGCTTCCAGCTCGGCCAGCTGGTCGGGCCGGTCTCGTCGGGCCAGAATGCCGGCATAGATGGCGGGATGGAGCGTCTTGACCTGGCCTCCGGCGATCGGGTCGGAGCCGGTCAGCTCGGAGACGGATCGGACTTCGACGCCGTCGGCAGCCAGGGCTTCGCGCGTGCCGTCGGTGGCGATGACCGCGACCCCGAGAGCGAGCAGGTCGCGCGCAAACGCGACGATTCCCTCCCGGTTGGCCACCGAGAGCAAGGCTCGCACCAGGCGTACCTCCCAAGAGCCTGAGTCCCGGATGCCGTGTCCACGGAGCCGTACATTGAATGCGCTCGGCCGATCGGCCAGCCGCCCGCCGGGCCCCGTTGAGTCAGGATTGCCGGATTGGACCGAGTATAGCGCTCGGTCATGGCATACTCCGTAGACGCAAGTTCGCAGACGCACGCATCGGACGCCCCGGCGGCCCCGTCCGGGCCTCCGCGCGGAGGCTCGGCCGGCGTCGCAGATGAGCGCCTATCCAGGTCGATCGACCGCCAATGATTGAGTACTCGGAGGGTCCGCGTGAACGGCCCGTGGAACCAGATCAGCACACTGCTCGTCGGCTTCAATCAGCAGAACTTCCCGGCGATCTTCCAGACGACCTGGGAGCTCTCGGCCACATTGCTCGTGGTCGGCATCATCTTCTACAACTTCCAGGGCCGCCGCATGCATGCCTACTCGGTCTTCCTGGACCTGAACGAGTGGCTGATGTGGACGTCGGTCGGAGTCTTCTCGCTCCTGCTGATGTTCTGCCTGTTTGGCTTCGACTTCCTCTTCGTCCTGCCGACCATGGTGGGCGGCGGGATCCTCTTCCTCTGGGTCAGGTTCTGGCACTTCCCGCCGCTGATCCAGGCCTATGAGGAGCGGCTCGCTCGCCAGCGCTACTTCCAGCACTCGAGGACGTCGCACCCCGAGGCCACGATTCGCGCCAAGGCGGCATCCAAGCCGAAGCGCCGCCGGCGGTAGTCGCCGCGGCTCAGCCGATAGGCCGAGACCCCCACTCCGAACGATCGCGAATACCCGAGCGCCTTGACGCCCGCCTAGCCGCTGATCGGCGACTTGTCCCAGTCGATGGCCACTTCGTTGTGGCGGTCCGACATGTCGACCGCCACCGCGAGCTTCACGCCCGGGGCAATCGAGGCGACCTTTGCCACCGGAACTCGATGGCCGAAGACGGCGGGGAAGGGCTTTTCGCCGGCGACGGTCACTTCGACCGTAAAGACCCACATCGGGTCGTTGAGGCGCGAGGGATCGGCCTTGGGGTTGAGGTCGCGGACGGTCTTGCCCATCGGCTGAGCCGAGGTGATGACCGCGGTGCCGTGCGTGCCGGTGGCCAGAAGCCGTTCGGCGGGGCCGGTGTTGATCGTGGGCAGCGTGCCGCTTCGGACCGCTCCAACCAGCGCGGAGGTTTCACCCGCGAGGGGATTGCCGTCGACGTCGAACTGGAAGTTCATGCCGCCGGGGCCAAACGTGCCGGCGCCGGCATCGGCGCCGGTCCCGGAGCCGGCGGTATCGTCAGCGGCGGAGCTGCCGCCCAATTGGCTGAAGTCGATCGAGACCCTCATCGGGTTCTTCGGATCGATCAGAACACCGACCTTCGCCCCGGGCACGACCATCGGGATGTAGAGCCTCGGCACCATTGCCTTGGCCTCGACCTTGTAGGGCGAGCCACCCGCAGCCGGGGTGACCTCCAGTCCGAACTTGTACTCCGGGGCCTCGGGGCCGTAGCCCCCGCCCGTCACCGTCACGCCGGTGTCGCTGATGCTTTCGATGACCGCCTCACCGGGCAGGCCGCCCTTGACGGCGGAGGTGCCGGTCAGCTTGCCGATGAGCCACCCACCGTAGAACGGGCTGCCGACTCCGATGAGGACCATCACGATGGCGAAGATCACCCAGAAGATGAGACCGGTGTCGATCCCGCCGCTGCCGCTGCCCGCGCTGGGCGCCGCACCGCTATGCACGCCGTTGATGGCCGCCAGCAGCGCGGCCTGGACATCGCCGTTGGCCGCGGCCTCGGCGGCGAGACTGTCGTTGGTCCACGGCGTCCCCGTGTGGTAGCTCTCCCATAGCGACCCGTCGGAGTCGATGTATCCGGCGACCTGACCGTTCGAGACGGCCAACGCGATGACCATGCACTTTCCGAGGTCCGCCCGCACCATTGAGGCGTTGAACGAGGCCGCGGTCGCCGGGGTGGTCCCACCACCGGCGATGTCGACATAGACGGGCGCCCCGAGCTTGCCCGCCAGGCTCTTCGCCGCCGCCTCAGCCTGCTGCTCGCCGCTCGCGTTCAGGGCGCCTACGGCGTCGAACACGTGCGTCCCGCCGACCACTCCAGCCGCGCGAGCCAGGGTCGACAGCATCCAGATCTCTACGGTCGGTTCTCCCGGAGGCGTGGTGCTGAGCATCTCAGCCGCCTGTGAGCCGAGCTTGGCTTTGAGCGTGTTGCCCACGGTGATGGTCCCGTAGTCGCCCTGACCCGTGAGCAGCAAGCCGTCTACGTGCCACGCCGCGGCCAGGTCGTTCTCGGCAGGCATGTCCTGGGGCTGGGCCGTCGTGTAGAGCACGATTCGCCCTCCGCCGGCCGCCTCGATCTGCGCAGCCAGGGTCTCCGCCAGTTTCACGGAATTGGCGGAGAGAAGGCGTCCGTAGTCGTAGACATGGCGACCCGAGACGAACGGCGACATCGTCGGCGCGGACCACGGGGTCGGTTCAGGCGGCGCGGTCGGCTTGGCGGTGGACTTGGCGGTGGACTTGGCCGTAGGCGCAGCGGTGTGCTTGGCGGTCGCGGTGTGCTTGGCGGTCGCGGTGGGATTGGCAGCCGTGACGGGGCCCGCCCCGGCGAGGCCGACGGCCGCAAAGCCGAGCAGGGTGAACGCGAGGGCTGCCGCGAGCGGGGCCAGGGCGAGCCTCCGCCCTCCGCGCGAAGTCGACGTCAACTCCGGCCTGGAGCCCGGCAGCAGCCTCATCGAGGACCCTCCTGTCGTGGCGACCGGTTCGCCCGGGCGATCGATCCGCCGGGAGCCAGTCGGCCAACCATTTCGGTCGGCAAGCGTATCGCATCCAGTCGGGCGCGCCTCGACAGGGCACGCCTCGACTCGACGCGCACCGAACTCGACGGAACCGGCCGCGCGTGCCCCGGCGGCCGGCGGCGTCTCGCGGCGATACGTCCGGGCCTACGTGAGCGGCGACTTGTCCCAGTCGATGGCGACGTCCTGGTTCTTGTTGGATTCATCCACCGCAACCGCGAGCTTCACGCCCGGAGCGACTGACGCCACCTTGTCCACGGGCACGCGATGGCCGAACACCGCGGGGAACGGCGCCTGTCCGGCGAGCGTCACCTCGACCGTGAAGAGCCAGATGGGGTCGTTCAGACGGGAAGGATCGGCTGAGGGATCGATCTGGCGAACCGTCCTGCCCATCGGCTGTGCCGTGGTGATGACCGCCGTGCCGTGGGTGCCGGTCGCAAGGATATGGTCGGCGCTGCCCTTGATCGTCGGCAGCGACCCGCCGCGAACCGCGCCCATGAAGGCCGCGACGTCTCCGGCCGCGGGTTGTCCGCTGGCATCGAAGTTGATGTCCATGCCGCCGGACCCGGCGGCACCCGCAGCGCCTGCGGCTGCGAAGTCCGGAGTCGCTCCGCCCATTCGGCTGAAGTCGACGGATACCTTCATCGGATTCTTGGGGTCGATGAGAACGCCGACGTGGACACCGGGCACGACCATCGGTATGTAGACCCGTGGAACCAGGGCCTTGGCCTGGGTCTGATACGGCGTGCCGCCGGCGGCCGGGGTTACCAGGAGGCCGAACTTGTACTCGGGCGCGTAGGCCCCGACACCGGACATCGACACAGTGGTGCCGGTGTCGGTGATGCTCTCGATGACCGCGTCACCGGGCAGGCCGCCCTTGACCGCCCCCGTGCCGGTCATCTTGGTTATCAGCCACCCGCCCCACCAGATGCTGCTGACGCCGAAGACGACCATCACGACGACGAAGCCGATGATCGGGATCATGTCGCCCGAAACGAGTGGCGGCTTCTGAACGGCGTTGATCGCCGCCAGGAGGGCGCCCTGAACGTCGCCGTTCGCAGCCTTCTCGCTCTCGAGCGTGTCGCTCGACCAGGGCGAGTTCGTCTGGTAGCTGTCCCACAGGTCGGAGCTCGAATCGATGTCGCCGCCGATCTGCCCATCCGAAACCGCCAGAGCGATGACGAGGGTCTTGGTGCCGAAGGCGTCGCTGATGGCCGTACCGTTGAAGAACGCGGTGCTGGAGGGGCTGCTGCCGCCGATGGCGATGTCGATGTAGACCGTGGCGCCGAGCTGGCTGCCAAGGTTCTTGGCCGCGGTCTCGGCCTGTTGCATCCCGCCGGCGTCAAGGGTCCCGGTGCCGTCGAAGACGTGCGTGCCGCTCACGAACGCATCGACGCGCGCCAGCGTGCTCATGATCCAGCTCTCGGCTGTGGCCTGCGAGTTCGAAGAGTTGTCCGTGAGGAACTGCGATTGATCGGAGCTGAGCTTGGCCTTGAGCGTGGCGCCCATTGTGAGCCGGCCATCCTGGCCCTGGCCGGTCAGCAGCAGGCCATCCACGTGCCACTCCGCGGCCAGTTTCGACTGGTCCGGTAGGTCACCGTTCTCGGGAGCCGTGTAAATCACGATCCGCCCGCCGCCGGCCGCCTCGATCTGAGTGGCCAGGGTCTCGGCCAGCTTCACGGAATTGGCGGAGAGGATGTTGCCGTTGTCATAGACATGGCGACCCGAGATGAATGGCGACATCGTCGGTTCGGGCACCGGTGTCGGTTCGGGCGGCGCCGTGGGCTCGGGGGTCGCGGTGTGCCTGGCAGTTGCGGCCGGCTTGGCGGTCGCGGTGTGCTTGGCGGTGGCGGTGGGATTGGCGGCCGTCGCGGGGCCCGCCCCGGCAAGTCCCACGGCCAGGAAGCCCAACAGGCTGAACGCGAGGGCTGCCAGCAGCGGCGAGGCGACGGTGTACTGACGACCTCCCCGTTGAGACGGCATCGACTCAGGCTTCGAGCGTGGCAGCAGCCTCATCGCGGTCCCTCCTGTTGCGGCGACCGGTTCGTCCAGGCGATCGATCCGCCGGGGTCCGGACGGCCGACTGTTTCGGCTGGCAAGCGTATCGCATCGGACCCGGGGCGCCCATCGCGAGACGCCCCGACCGTGCATCGTTGCGCTGGGTGCGGCCTAGCCGCCGATCGGCGACTTGTCCCAGTCGATGGCAACGTCCTGGTTCCTGTCGCTCATGTTGACCGCGACCGCCAGTCTCACGCCCGGAGCCACCGACGCCACCTTCGCCAGCGGCACTCGATGGCCGAAGACGGCCGGGAACGGATTCTCGCCGGCAACGGACACCTCCACGGTGAATACCCACATCGGATCGTTGAGCCTGGACGGATCGGCGTTGGGGTTGATGTCGCGGACTGTCTTGCCCATCGGCTGGGCCGAGGTGATGACGGCGGTGCCGTGCGTGCCGGTGGCCAGAAGCCGTTCGGCGGGACCTCCGTTGATGGTGGGCAGCGAACCGCTCTGGACCGCGCCGACCAGCGCGGAGGTTTCACCGGCGAGGGGCCGGCCGCTGGCGTCGAACTGGAAGCCCATTCCACCAGGACCGCCTGCGTCGGCTCCGCCACCTGACGCGCCGGCCGCCGACCCGCCGATGCGGCTGAAATCGAGCGAGACCTTCTGTGGATCGTTCGGGTCGATCTGGACGCCGACCCGCGCGCCCGGCAGGATCATCGGAGCGTAGATGCGCGGGATCAGCGCCTTGATGTCGACGTGGTAGGGCGCGCCGCCGGGGGGTGTGACCTGCAGCCCGAGCCTGTACTCGGGGGCATTCGGTCCGACGGAGGGCATGCTGACCGTGATGCCGGTATCGCCGATGCTCTCGATGACGGCGTCCCCCGGCAGCCCGCCTGCGCCCGGACTGGCGCTACTGAGGCTGCCGAGGAGCCCGCCGAGGAGCTTCCCCATCAGGAGGCGAGTGCCGATTATCGAGACGATGAAGCACAAGGCGATGAAGCCAAAGAGCTGGATCAAGAACGGCCCGACCTGGTTGGGATCGGATGGGTCGGAGCAGGCGGAGACCGCCAGTGCGAGAACCGCCAGCAGCGGCCATCGGTGGATGGGCACTCGTGTCCCAGATCGAGCCGAAATGGACTCAGGCTTCCAGCCCGGCAGCAGCCTCATCCGGATCCCTCCTGTGATGGCGACCCTCTTCAGCCGACCGGCCCGCCTGGAGCGAGCCAGCCAATCGTTTCGGTCGGCAAGCGTATCGCGTCCGGGTCGGCGCGCCTAGCCTCGGGCGGACCGACAGGTCGGGCCGTCCACACGGCGAAGACACGCTTGCGGGGCAGGCCGACTCTTCGTCGGACCGGGGGTGCGGAGAACACGGCTCCGCCCATCGCGATCCGCCGTGACAAAGCGATTCAGGCGGCCTCGGCGTCTGGCCGTGGCCGTGGCCATGGCCGCGGCCACGAGCCTACGCGATCGGCGAATTGTCCCAGTCGATGGCGACTTCCTGGTTCTTGTTGGCCTCGTTCACCGCGACCGCGAGCTTCACGCCGGGCGCCACGGCGCCGAGCTTGGCGAGCGGCACACGATGCCCGAAGACGGCCGGGAAAGGCGCCTGGCCGGGCAGGGTTACTTCGACCGTGAACAGCCAGATCGGGTCGTTCAGGCGCGTTGGATCGGCCGCGGGATTGATGTCGCGGACGGTCTTGCCGAGGGGCTGCGCCGTGGTGACTGTCGCCGTGCCGTGAGCGCCGGTTGCCAGCAACTGGTCGGCACTGCCCCTGATCGTCTTCACCTGACCGCTCTGCACGCCGGTCGCCACTGCGGAGACGTTGGCCATGTTGGGATTGCCGCTGGCGTCGAAGCTCATGTCGAAGCCGCCCGGCCCGCCCGAGGTCAGGTTGACGCCGCCTGGACCGGCCGCCGCCGCGGAGGGCGCGTTGATGCGGCTGAAGTCGAGCGAGACCTTCGCGTTGTTCGTCGGGTCGATCATGACGCCGATGCGTACACCGGGCATGACCATCGGAATGTACAGCCGCGGAACCGCCGCTTTGACCACGGCCTCGTAGGGCGCTCCGGCGCCACCGACTGGGGTGACCTGGAGCGTGAATTGGTACACCGGCGCGTCGGGCCCGACCGACGGCGAACTGATGGTCGTGCCGGTGTCCGAGATGCCGGCGATCAGCGCGTCACTCGGGACGCCGTTCTTGATTGGGCCCTCGATCCCGGTCATCTTGCGCATCAAGAAGTCCACGGGTCGTCTCCTCTGCGATGGCCGTTCCTCGCGACGCGGAGTAGGGCCACGGGCGAAAGATATGCCATCGAGGCCGATCCACCTATCGTTTGCTTGACTCCAGCAATCGGGACACCACCAGGCGGTCCAGGCCGCGTGCCTGGACGCGGCGATCGACGGCGAGGTCGGTGAAGCCGTTCGATCGGAAGAACGCCCTGGCGGCGATCGACGACGGATGGACGGCGGCATCGGCGAGCGTCCAGGCGAGCAACCGGGTGTTGCCCGCGGCCCCGGCGGCGTGCGCCACGGCCGCCGTCAAGCCGCGGCCGATGCCACGACCGCGCAGGTCTGGGGCCACGGCCAGGAGCGTGAGTTCGGCCGGACGTTCGTCGCCCGGGAACGTCAGCCCGTCGAAGCCGCGCGGGTCGACGCCGGTGCGCGGCCGATCCCACGGGGCCCAGCTGGCCAGGCCAACCAGACGACCCGCGTCGGCCAGAAACGTCTCGGACGCGGGTGGAAGGGCGTGGGCAAGCTCCGGCGCGATAGCGGACAGGAAGGCCTGGATCGCCGGATCATCGTCGGATCGAGCCGGCCTGACTGTCCATTCGGCCGTCTCGGCGGGCGGACCGCCTCCAGCCTCGGGCGCGATCGCTGCGCCCGCGAGGTCGGCCGCCGTCCCGCCGCTCGCCAGCAGGGCCCCCAGCTGACCGAGCATTCGGGCGGTGGCGCCCCAGACGCGCTCGCCTTCAACGGGATACGAGCCGTAGCGGATCAAGCGCTCGCGGATGACGCGTTCCTCCAGCTCGACCGGTGCTTCGGGCAGGAAGGCCTCCACCGGAGCCTCTATGATCCGCGCCACCTCGCCCGGTGAGGCGCGGCATTCGGGCCGCTTCTCCGCCACGGCCACAACCGGCGTGATCCGGAATCCGGACACCGTCAGGGGGAAGACCTCCAGGGCGCCGGTCACCCGCAGCCCGCATGCCACAGGATCGAGGCCCACCTCCTCGGCCGCTTCCCGAAGGGCGGTGGCAACTGGATCCGCGTCGCCCGCGTCGGCCGAGCCGCCGGGGAAGCTGATCTCGCCAGCGTGCGCGCCCACCTGCGACGCGCGAACCGTCAGCAGGACGCGAGCCTCGCCGTCGGCGTCGGGGAAGAGCAGCACCAGCACCGCGGCCGGCCGGCCGTGCCGGGCGGTGGCCGGCGGAAAGGGCTCATCGGGCGAGTCGAGCCCGCCGCGCATAATCGGCGTCAGGATCGCCGGCGGCGCCGGAAGCTCCCGTGGCAGCACTTCCAGCCTCTCCCGGACCAGATCGAACCTCAAGCCGTGCGACCTCCAGATCCAACTCGACGGCGTGATCCCGCCGCCGAGACCACATGCTCCCAGCCCGATCCGCCGTCGCCTGGACGGATGGTGCGCCTGGCCGCTAGCATCCGGCAATGCCTACCACCGACCGACTGACCGACCGCCTTCCTGGTCTTGGGCTCGCCGCGGAAAAGGAGCTGCGCGAAGGGATACTGCCCTTCTGGGCCTCCCAGGCGATCGACCTGGACGGCGGCGGCTTCTTCGGCAGGATCGCGGCCGATGGCCGGCCGGACCCGAGCGCGGGCAAAGGCCTCGTCCTGAACGCCCGCATCCTGTGGAGCTTCTCGGCCGCGCTCCGCCGCTGGCCGGATCCCCTCTATCGGGAAATATCCGATCGGGCCTTCCACTACCTGGTGGACCACTTCCTGGATGCGGAGCAGTCGGGCCTGTACTGGGGGGTCGACAGCAGGGGCGGGATGCTGCAAGGGCGCAAGCAGACCTACGGCCAGGCATTCGGGATCTACTCCATGGCCGAGTACTTTCGGGCGACCGGAGACAGGGAAGCCCTCGAACTTGCCGAGCGCCTCTTCGAGGACATCGAGGTTCACGCATTCGACCCCGAGAGCGGAGGCTACTGGGAGGCGCGCGGCCGGAGCTGGGAGCCGATCGACGACATGCGGTTGTCGGACATCGACCTGAACGCCCCGTTCTCGATGAACACCCATCTCCACCTGCTCGAGGCCTACACGGGCCTGGTGCGAGCTTCCGACAAGCCGCGACATCGCGAGCGGCTGCGGGCCGTGCTCGAGATCATCCTGGACCGGATCGTCGACGCCCGGACCGGCCACCTGATCCTGTTCCAGGACGAGCGCTGGCAGACGATGTCGGGCGTCGTCTCCTACGGCCACGAGATCGAGACGAGCTGGTTGGTATGCGAGGCGGCGGGGACCCTGGCCGACGGCTCTCTTTCTGCCCGGGTGGACACGGTCGCCATGCGGCTGGCCGACGGCGTCCTGGCAGCGGGTTACGACCGGCCGAACGGCGGGATCTACTACGAGGCCTCGCCTGAAGGCCGCATCGACACCACCAAGCACTGGTGGGCCCAGGCCGAGGGCGTCGTCGGCTTCCTCAACGCCTACGGCCTCTCCGGCAGGAACGAGTTCCTCGGCGCCGCCCTGAAGACCTGGGACTTCATCGATGCCCACGTGATCGACCGCGTTCTGGGCGAGTGGCACAGCCACGTGACGCGCGCCGGCGAGCCGATCCCCGATATGGACAAGGCCAGCTTCTGGAAGTGCCCGTACCACAACACCCGGGCGATGCTGGAGATCGCCGAGCGGGCCCGAACCGTGGCGACGCCGCCGCGGCGGTGACGAAGCGGTGACGTCGGCTGCGGCGCCGGCGGCAGCGGCCGCGCCAGTTGCGCGGCAGCGCCAGAACGCCCGAAGTCTGGTCGTCGCGTACGCGCGCAGTCGCAAGCCTGACAGGATTGAGCGTTCAGCCGAACGGCGGCGAGACTCGTCACGAAATCACGAACCCTTTTCGACTCCGGCCGATGGTGCGGTGATTCCCTGCGATTGGGCCTACGCCCGCGAAGCGGCTATTTCACGAAGTACCCGGTGACATCGAAGCTGACTTGAGTCGTGGCACCGGCGGAGCCAACGTAGGTCACGTAGAGGATGCCGCCGGCGCCGAGGGTCACGGTCACGCCGCTCGAGCGGGTGTCGGCCTTGGGGAAGTCCAGATATGGAATGGTTGGGTGATTGTTGGCCGTGGTGGTCAGAGCGAGTGATCCTGCCGCGGTGGAGGAAGTCGTCGTCAGGGTGCCCGTGACCGCGACCGAGCCGGTCGGCACGTTCTTGGTCGAGGTCGACGGAACGCGCCCGGTGACTGCGAACGACCTGGCCACATATGCGGTCAGCTTGGAGGAGACGCCGAGAGCGGTTGAGCTGTTCACGATCCGGTTTGGCACGAGCGAGACATATGTCGCCCCGGACACGCCCGGGGCGAAGTAGCCCGTCACCACGAACGTGACGTCTGTTGTGGCGCCGGCTGCGGCTGTGTATGTCACTGCCAGGACGCCCGAGGTCCCGATCTTGACCGTCAGGCTCGTGGCCCGCGTGTCGGCCTTGGGGAAGTTGAGGCAAGTGCTCGTGGGGGCCGCGAGCACCGTCGGGCCGAGAGCTCGGCGCGCTGACGGCCGCTCCGCGACCGCAACCCTAGTTCACCCGCTTGCGGCCCTTGTCCTGGGCTTTGTCGGGCGTCCAAAGACGCTCGGCGGCGGCAGCCGCGCCGGCAGGCTCGTGGGCCACTCTCTTGCGGGCGTCGCGCCGCTGACCCGCGTCCGTCACGACCGTGGAATCGCCGGAACGGAAGACCAGCACGCCGCCGATGGCGTCGGCGTCGCCGACGACCGTCGTGCCGGGCTTGAACTCGCCCTGGAGCAAAGCCCGAGCCAGTGGATTCTCCACCAGGCGCTGAATGGTCCGCTTGAGCGGCCGCGCTCCATAGGCCGGGTCGGTCCCTTCGCGGACGATCAGCGACTTCGCCGCCGGCGTCAGCTCGAGAGCGATCTCCTGCTCCGCCAGGCGCCGCTGCAGATCGGCGACCAGCAACTCCACAATGGCCGCAAGGTCCGCGTCGTTCAACGAATGGAAGACGATGACCTCGTCGATCCGGTTCAGGAACTCCGGCCGGAACTGGACGCGCAACGCCTCGGTGATCTGGTTCTTCATCTGCTCGTAAGCCTTCGAATCGCCGTCATCGCCGCGCTCGGTGAAGCCGGATATAAACTGCGACCCGACGTTGCTGGTCATGATGAGGACGGTGTTCCGGAAGTCGACCGTGCGGCCCTGGCCGTCGGTCAGGCGCCCGTCGTCCAGGACCTGCAGCAGGATGTTGAATACGTCCGGGTGGGCCTTCTCGATCTCGTCGAGCAGCACGACCTGGTACGGCCGCCGCCGGACCGCCTCGGTCAGCTGGCCGCCTTCCTCGTAGCCGACGTAGCCGGGAGGCGCGCCGACGAGCCGGCTGACGGAGAACTTCTCCATGTACTCGCTCATATCGATGCGGACCATGGCCGAGTCGTCGTCGAAGAGGAACTCGGCCAGAGCGCGCGCCAGCTCGGTCTTGCCGACGCCGGTCGGGCCGAGGAACAGGAACGAGCCGATCGGCCGCCGCGGGTCCTTCAGACCGGACCGAGCCCGCCGGACCGCGTCGGAGACGGCTTGAATGGCCTCCTCCTGTCCGACCACGCGCTGGTGCAGCCGCTCTTCCATGTGGACGAGCTTGGACGACTCGCCTTCGAGCAGCTTGGTCACCGGCACGCCCGTCCAGGCCGCCACGATCTCGGCGATGTCGTCGGCCGTGACCTCCTCCTTGAGGAGCCGGTCCGGACCGGATAGGGCGGCGATGCCCGCCTCCTGCTCCTTCTGGCGCGCCTGCAGCTCGGGCAGCCTGCCGTACTTGAGCTGGGCCGCGGTGCCGTAGTCGGCCTCCCGCTCGGCCTGGTCGATTCGAACCTGGAGCGCCTCGATCTCCGCCTTGGTCGCCCGAACGGCGGCGATTGCGGCCTTCTCGGACCCCCACCGTGCCTTCATCACGGCCGCTTCCCCGCCGGTCTCGGCCAGCTCTCGATCGAGGATCTGGAGCCGCGCCTTTGACGCGTCGTCGGTCTCCTTGCGCAGGGCCTCGCGTTCGATCTCCAGCTGGATGCGCCGGCGTTCGAGCTCGTCCAGCTCGACCGGCATCGAGTCGATCTCCATGCGCAGCCGGCTGGCCGCCTCGTCGACCAGGTCGATCGCCTTGTCGGGCAGGAAGCGGTCGCTGATGTAGCGGTTCGAGAGCGTGGCCGCCGCCACCAGCGCGGAGTCGGTTATGCGGACGCCGTGGTGGACCTCGTACTTCTCGCGCAGTCCGCGCAGGATCGAGATCGTCTCCTCGACCGATGGCTCGTCCACGAGCACGGGCTGGAAGCGCCGCTCCAGGGCCGCGTCCTTCTCGATGTGCTTGCGGTACTCGTCCAGCGTCGTGGCGCCGATGGTGTGCAGCTCGCCCCGGGCCAGCATCGGCTTGAGCAGGTTGGAGGCATCCATCGCGCCTTCGGCAGCGCCGGCGCCGACCACGGTGTGCAGCTCGTCGATGAACAGGATGATCCGGCCCTCGGCATCCTTGATTTCCTTGAGGACGGCCTTCAGGCGCTCCTCGAACTCACCGCGGTACTTGGCTCCGGCAATCAGCGCGCCCAGGTCGAGCGAGATGACCTTCTTGTCCTTGAGCGTCTCGGGGACGTCGCCGCGGACGATGCGCTGGGCCAGGCCCTCGACGACGGCCGTCTTGCCGACGCCGGGCTCGCCGATCAGGACGGGGTTGTTCTTCGTCCGGCGGCTCAGGACCTGGATGACGCGGCGGATCTCCTCGTCGCGGCCGATCACCGGGTCGAGCTTGCCGGCGCGAGCCTCGGCGGTGAGATCGCGGCCGTATTTCTCCAGCGCCGCGTAGGTGGATTCGGGATTCGGGCTGGTTACGCGCTGGCTGCCTCGAACGCTCGTCAACGCCTGGAGGATCGCCTCGGTGTTGGCCCCGTTGCGATCCAGCAGCTGCTGGGCCTCGCCGCCGCCCTCGGCGATAGCCAGGAGCAGGTGCTCGGTGGAGACGTACTCGTCCTTGAGGCGGCGCGCTTCGTCGGAGGCGCGCTCGATCGCATGCCGGAACCGAGGGTCGGCGGACAGCGATCCGCCCTGGATCCTGGCCCGCTTGTTGAGGGCGGTCGCCAGCTCCCCGCGGAAGGCGGGCAGGTCGACGCCGACGCGGCGCAGTGTCTCGGCCGGAATCCCGTCGTCGGGCTCCAGGAGCGCGGCGAGGAGATGCTCGGAATCGAGCACCGGGCTCTGCAGCTCCTCGGCGAGGCGCTGCGCGGCGACGATCGACTCCTGGGCTTTCTGGGTGAAACGGTCGAGATTCATACGTACCCCTTAGTTTGGTCGCCGCTCAGTCGGCCGATGCCGTTGTTGGCGCCTGCGGACCTCACTCACGCACCTTCAGGTGCGCTCGTTTCGGCTCCTCGTCGCCGCCTAGGCCTCGGCTCGCCGGAGCGGCGACTTGCAGTTCAATTGTGCCGCCGTCACGGCCCCGTGGGATGTTGGTTGTCTAGATCTTGATGCGTGGATTGGGCTGGACGATCTGGCGGAGGAACTCCTCCGCCGCGGCGCGCTGCCGGCCTTCCAGCTTGCCGGGCATCACGACCTTGATCTTCGCGTAGAGGTCACCGACCCCGCCGCCCTTGAGGCGAGGCATCCCCTGGCCCGCCAGCCTGAAGGTCTGGCTCTGCTGCGTTCCGGGCGGGACGGTCAGCACGACGCGGCCTCGCAGCGTCTCGACCTCCACCGCGCCGCCGAGCAGCGCTTCTCCGAGGGTGATCGGCAATTCGCGGGTGAGGTCCGCGCCCGTCCTCGTGAAGACCGGGTGAGGCGCGATCTTCGTGACCAGATAGAGATCGCCCGCCTCGGGGCCCGAGCCGGCTTTGCCGCTCAGGCGGATCTTGCTCCCGGTTTCGACGCCTGCCGGGACCTTGACTTCAAGGCGCCGCTCCCCGACCTGAACGAGTCGCGCGGACCCGTGGAAGGCCTCTTCCAGGCTGAGGTCCACTTCTACCTCAACGTCGTCGCCGCGGCGCGTGCCACGGCCCCGCGGCGTCGGACCGGCCGTCCGCGAGCCCGAGCCCCCGGTCGCGGTGCCGGCGCCGGCTCCGTCGGAGCGAAGCCGCGAGAACAGGTCCTCGAACGGGCGGCTCGATCGGCGGCTGCCGCTGGCTGTGCCACTGCCCGCGCCATTACCCGCGCGGCCGGAGGCGCCGCCTGTGGGAGCGCTCCTGCGTGTCGCGGTGGCCGTCCGCGTGGCTCCAGCCGCGTCCGCTCCGCCGAAGAACATCCTGAAGAAGTCGGAGAAGTCCTCCGACCCGGTGTCGTGAAACTCGTAGCGAACGTTTCCGCCCCGGCCCTCGCCGCCGCGCGAGCCGCCGAAGCCCGCGAATGGGCCGCCCGGCCCGAACGGATCCGAGCCCGCGCCGAACGGGTTTCCTGCCGCACCCCCGCCGCCACCGCCGCCACCCGCGCGCGAGAACTGGTCCCAGTTGGAACCCAGCAGGTCGTACTGCTCGCGCTTCTTCGGGTCGGCCAGTACCTCGTGGGCCTCGTTGACTTCCTTGAACCGGGCCTCGGCTGTCTTGTCGCCGGGGTTGCGGTCCGGGTGTAGCTCGCGCGCCAGCTTCCGGTACGCCTTCTTGATATCCGCTGGGGCGGCCTTGCGGTCCACTCCCAGGGTCTTGTAGTAGTCCTTGTAGTCCATGTTCCCCGCTCGGCCGGCCGATGCCGGCAACCCTCTGGTGGCCTGATGTAGACCTGATTCATAGCAGGTTGGCCGGCGTTCCCGCCGGCCAACCAAATCCGCCTGGTTAGTGGCCTACTCGACGGTCCACGTCGCGAGCCGTAGCTCGGTCATTGCCATTGCCGGCGGTTGACCCGCCGGAGCCGGGAAGCTCGGCCGGACCTGAGCTTTGAGCTCGGCTTCCGTCTCGGGCTCCTTGCCACCCCCGGCGACCTTGCCCGGATCGACGATGAGCGGCTCCGGCTTGCGCCGGAGTGCCGCATCCAGGACCTGCTCCATGCTATCGACGAGAACGAGCTTGATCTGCTTGCGGATCTCCTCGGGGATGTCCCGCAGATCCTTCTCGTTCTTGCGCGGCAGGATGACCATCTTGGCGCCCGACAGATGCGCCGCCAGGATCTTGCTCTTGAGCCCGCCGATCGGAAGAACCCGGCCACGAAGAGTGATCTCGCCGGTCATGGCCGCGTCCTTGCGGACGGGGATGCCGGTGAAGGCACTGACCATTGCCAGAGTCATCGTGATCCCCGCCGATGGACCGTCCTTGGGAATGCCGCCGGCCGGGACGTGGATGTGGAGCGTGTTCTTCTCGAAGACCTCGCGCTTGATGCCGAGCTGTGAGGCGTGGGCGCGGATCCACGACAGTCCGGCACGGGCGGACTCTCTCATCACCTCGCCGAGCTGGCCGGTGAGGATGAAGTCCTCCTTGCCTTCCATGAGCGTGACTTCTATGGCGATCACGTCGCCGCCGACCTCGGTCACGACCAGGCCGGTCGCGGCGCCGATCTGGTCCTCAGACTCGAGCTCGCCGTACTCGAAGCGCTGCGGCCCGAGGTATTCGGCCAGCTTCTTGCAGTCGACCACGGTCTTGCGCTTGCGACCTTCGGCCACGGCCCGGGCGACCTTGCGCATCACGTTGGCGATCTCGCGCTCGAGATTGCGGACGCCGGCTTCGTGGGTGTAGGAGCGAACCAGGTCGACCATCGCCTCGTCGGTGATGGCGATCGTCTTCTCGGTCAGGCCGTGGTTCTTCATCTGCTTGGGGATCAGGAACCGCTTGCCGATCTCGATCTTCTCCGTCTCGGTGTAGCCCGGCAGCTGGATGACCTCCATGCGGTCGCGCAGCGGCGCCGGGATCGGGTCGAGCAGGTTCGCGGTCGTGATGAAGAGCGTCTTCGTGAGATCGAAGGGCACTTCCAGGTAGTTGTCCTGGAAGGTGTTGTTCTGCTCCGGATCGAGGACTTCGAGGAGCGCCGAACTCGGGTCGCCCCGGAAATCCATCCCGATCTTGTCGACCTCGTCGAGCATGAAGACGGGGTTGTTGGAACCGCCCGTCTTGACGTTCTGGATGATCCGGCCGGGCAGCGCCCCGATGTAGGTGCGCCGGTGACCGCGGATCTCGGCCTCGTCGTGGATGCCGCCCAGGCTCATGCGGACGAACTTGCGGCCCATGGCGCGGGCGATCGACTTACCGAGCGAGGTCTTGCCGACGCCGGGCGGTCCGACGAAGGCGAGGATCGGACTGCGCAGGGTCTCGGCCAGGCTGCGAACGGCCAGGTACTCGAGGATGCGTTCCTTGACCTTCTCCAGGCCATAGTGGTCCTCGTCGAGGATCTTGGCCGCGGACTTGATGTCCAGGTTGTCCGTGGTGGACACGTTCCAGGGCAGGGCGATCAGCCAGTCGACATAGGTGCGGATGACGCCGACCTCGGGCGAGGCCGACGGGATCCGGCTCATGCGGTCGATCTCCTTGAGCGCCCGGGTCTTGACCTCCTCCGGCATGCCGGCGGCTTCGACCTTCTCGCGCA
>Ga0182021_10004268_pt1 | contig 16784 bp, 13 predicted proteins | sample 612E3MmetaG_FD_120493 | JGI IMG/M metagenome (GOLD analysis project Ga0182021, IMG submission 120493) | Permafrost microbial communities from Stordalen Mire, Sweden - 612E3M metaG (Illumina Assembly) | ecosystem: Environmental > Terrestrial > Soil > Wetlands > Permafrost | place: Sweden...
CCCATGGAATGCGTTGCCATAGGAGCAGCTATCCAAGCAGGAGTCATCACAGGCGAAGTCACTGATCTGCTACTCTTAGACGTTACACCACTTACTCTCGGCCTTGAAACTATGGGCGGGGTATTCACAAAAGTAATGGACAAAAACACCACAATCCCAACCAAACGCAGCCAAGTCTTTACGACAGCCGCAGACTTCCAAACAGCGGTAACCATCCACGTGCTCCAAGGCGAACGAGCAATGGCAACCGACAACGTCTCATTAGGTGAATTCAACCTTGTCGATTTGCCCCCAGCACCACGCGGAGTACCACAAATCGAAGTGACCTTTGACATCGACGCCAACGGTATCATGAACGTAAGCGCCAAAGACCGAGCGACAGGAAAAGAAGCAAAAATCCGAATAACTGCCTCCACCAAACTCGACAAAGACGAAAAAGAACGCCTAATCAAAGACGCTGAACAATACGCCGAGCAAGACAAAAAGAAGCGAGAAGAAGCAGAAACCCGCAATAACGCAGACAGCCTAGTATACACCGCAGAACGCACAAAGAGTGACCTTGCAGGAAAAATCAGTTCTGAAGAAGTCGCTAAAGTCGATGCAGCCGTAACTGAACTCAAAAACGCATTAGCAAGCAACGACATGGTACAGGTCAAAGCAAAATCCGACGCTCTGCAGAAAGTTCTACAGGATGTCGGAACCAAAGTCTATCAGCAAGCAGCAGCCGAAGCAGCTAAACAGCAAGGACAACAGCCAGGCGGTCAACAAGCAGGTCCACAAGGAGCGGGTCCAGAGATGCCACCAAGTGGTGGACCAGGACCAGAAGATCAAGGTCCAGGCGAAGAAAAAGTAGTCGATTCTGAAGACTATAAGGTAAAATAAAAACCAAACTTTTTCTTTCCTTTTTTTTGATTAAAAACCCTAAATGCTTTCCAAACAGATCTGTAAAATCAGTGCACAAAAATCTTTCGAGCCCAAAAAAACAAGGCGAAAACGGGGAAATGGTATAAAAGGCAGACTTGTGCATGCTTATAAAAGACGTTAATAAAAATTTAATTTAGCGGTAAACCTAATGGCTGAAAAACGAGATTACTATGAAGTTCTTGGTGTACAAAAAGGCGCTTCCAAAGACGAAATCAAGGACTCCTACCGAAAGTTAGCGATGCAGTTTCATCCTGACAGAAATAAGGAAGCAGGCGCCGAAGAGAAATTCAAAGAAATCTCTGAAGCATATGCTGTTTTAAGCGACGATCAAAAACGTCAACAATACGATCAGCTTGGTCATTCAGGTTTTGACCAAAGATATAAACAGGAAGATATTTTCCGAGGAGCAGACTTCGACTCGGTTTTCAGAGATATGGGTTTTGGAGATGTTTTCCGAAGCATATTTGGCGGAGGCGGCAGCTTTGGCGGTTTTGGAGAAGAGCGCAGCCGAGGACAAGACTTAGCATATAATCTTGAAGTTACCCTTGAAGAAGCCGCCAGAGGTACCGAAAAAGAGATTGAAATTCCAAGGACTGAAAGATGCGAAGTATGCGGTGGTACAGGAGCAAATCCTGGTACTTCGGCTAAAATTTGTCCACGTTGCGGCGGCGAAGGCAAAATTCAGAACATGCGTAAGGCAGGCTTCGCAATGTACGTCCAAGTAACTGTTTGCCCATTATGCAAGGGAAAAGGCAGACTAATAGAATATCCATGCAACAACTGTCATGGCTCGGGATTAGTTCGAAGGAGACGCAAAATCACCGTAAAAGTACCTATGGGTATAGATGAGGGGACCCAACTTAGGCTACGGGGAGAAGGCGAAATGGCAGCTAACGACGGCGAACCAGGAGACCTTTATGTCGTCGTTCATGTTAAGCAGAACCCCCAGTTTATGAGGGAAGGAGACGACCTCTGGCACGTAACGTTAATCAATTATCCGCAAGCTGCACTTGGTGCAGAAATTTCGATACCTACCCTTGATGGACCAACAACTATTAAGATCCATCCCGGAACGCAACCAGGTGAAACTATAACGCTTAGGGGAAAAGGGATGCCAAGATTCAGAGGATACGGTAGAGGCGATTTACTTGTCCGTATTGGAGTTTCAGTTCCAGAGAAACTTACAGGTCCTCAGAAAACACTTTTGGAACAATTAGCCAAAGAGCTAGGTACAGATGTTTCTAAGAGTCACAAGTTCCGCTTGTAATTGCTAATTTTTTTATAAAAGTCCCTACCATTGCAACGCTAACAATAAATATTTAAACTATAACCAACAAATAGAGATTAACTAAACTTTTAGGAGAAGAAAAAAATGGCAGTTGACATACCTTCTACATTGATTGGGCTTTTAGTATTAATCATTGTAATGGTTATTTTTGCAGTGCCTGCGCTTTGGGTTGCAGGTAGACTTTTAGCGGGCAAACAAAAAGCAAAATTCACCGATGCTTTATGGATTGTCATTATCGGCACCGTAATCTTTTACTTCTTCAACTTTTTCCTTACGGACATGCTCTCAGGATTCACTATAATCATATCCTACACCGTATTGCTTATCATTTGGTTAGGATTGGTAAAACACTTCTTTGATTGTGGATGGCTCAAAGCCTTAGCAATTAGCATTATCGCAATCATTATCGCAATAGTCTTCATGATAATCATTGCCGTTGTGTTGGCGATAATCGGCATCGGCGCAGGTTTGATACCTATACCACAACAACTCGGCAGTTTCTAAAACCCTACTCCTCTTTATTTTCTCTTAGCTTTTTTTGTTGGCTTATAATTAAAAGTTAAATCTATTTGAGCCTCTTTACCATAGTGATACTTTAACTAATGTCTTAACGTTATGAATTTTCGTTAGGGTGCTAATCGTACACAGATCATTTGGACCCAAAGGTCGACTAAGGCAGATTAATTCTTCCTTTGATACACGCCAAGTGATAATCGGAGGAATGTCAAACGAACCAAAAATGCAAATTTATTTCTTCTGCTTATGCACACATCAACTAACGTTTATTCAAAGTAAAATCCCAGTCGAGTTTACTATGTGCGGTGAAAAATTGAGAATATCCTAACTTTACGAAAAAAGTGGGCAACAAAAAATTAAAAAAAGAAAAGAAGATTGTTTATGGTTTTATTTTTTCTCGAGTTGCTTTCGCAGTTCTGCATATGTTGCTTTGATGTCTTCTATTGAGCCTTCGTCTTCAATGGTTGATGTGTCGCCTAATGGTGCGCCTGTTAAGACTGCTTTTAGGAGTCTGCGCATGATTTTACCGCTTCGTGTCTTTGGTAATTTGTTTACGATGATGACAGCGTCTGGAGTTGCAATTGGGCCAATAGTGGTTCGCACATGTTTTGTGAGTTCCGCTCGGAGTTCGTCTGAGGCTGTGAATCCGCTGCGTAGTACTACGAATGCTACTGGAACTTCGCCTTTAACTGCGTCTTCTTTGCCCATGACTGCTGCTTCTGAGACTGCTGGGTGAGAGACTAAAGCGCTTTCGAGTTCCACTGTGCCGATGCGGTGTCCTGCTACTTTGAGGACTTCGTCTGCTCTTCCAAGGAGCCAATAGTATCCATCTGGGTCGCGGATCGCGTAGTCGCCTGTAACATAGATTCCTGGCCATCTGCCGAAGTATGTTAGCTTGAATCGCTCAGGGTCTTTCCAAACTGTCTGCAGCATTCCTGGCCATGGGGACTTTATCACTAGGAAGCCTTTGTTTTCTGCTGGAAGTGATTTTCCTGCGTCGTCAAAGATGTCAATATTTACTCCCGGCATTGGTAGGGTTGCGCTGCCTGGTTTAAGTGGTGTTAGTTCTATGCCTGCGGCTGGGGAAATCATGAATCCGCCTGTTTCTGTTTGCCACCAGGTATCAATTATCGGTAGTTTTTCTTTGCCGATTACACGGTAATACCATTTCCATGCTTCGGGGTTAATGGCTTCCCCAACTGAGCCTAGTAAGCGTAGTGTGCTGAGGTCGTGTTTTAGTGGGAGCTCTTCGCCGAACTTCATGAACATTCGAACTGCGGTTGGTGTACCGTAGAGTATGGTTACTCCATGGTTCTCGATCATTTGCCACCAGCGGTCTTGTCCTGGATAATCAGGTGTGCCTTCGAAGAGGAATGCGGTGATTCCTAAGCTTAAAGGTGCATAAACGTTGTATGTGTGTCCTGTGATCCAGCCAATGTCTGCAACGCACCAGTAAATGTCTTCGTCTGTTGGGTTGAATGCCCATTTAAGTGTCCAGTAAGCCCAAACTAAGTATCCACCAATGCCATGTTGTACGCCTTTTGGTTTGCCTGTGGTTCCTGAAGTGTAAAGGATAAACAATGGGTCAGTGGATTTCATGCTTTCCGGTTCGACGTATGCGTTTGCGCCTGCTGCTGTCAATGCGTCGTGGTACCAGACATCTCTACCTTCTTTCATTTGGACAGGCTGGCCAGTGCGTTTGACAACGAGGACTTTCTCGATGTTTGGCATAAGAGAGGCTGCACGATCAGCATTATCTTTGATTCCGACAGGTTTGCCTCTTCTAAAAGAGCCATCTGCTGTAACCAAAACTTTTGCTCCGCAATCGTTTACTCTGTCAGCTAATGCTTCAGCGCTGAATCCTGAAAACACTACTGTGTGGACGCCTCCGATTCTTGCAGTTGCAAGCAACGTAATTGGCAACTCTGGGATTACGGGTAGGAAAACTGCGACGCGGTCGCCTTTTTTTACCCCGAAGTCTTTTAGTGCTTTTGCAACTTTGTTTACTTCACGGTATAATTGGTAGTAAGTGTAGGTTTTAACTTCACCCATCTCGCCTTCCCAAATGTAGGCAACCTTGTTTTTGCGGCTGGTCTTCACATGCCTGTCAATTGCGTTGTAGCAAATATTGAGTTCTCCATCAGGGAACCATTTGTAAAACGGCGGGTTCGAATCATCTAAAACTTTAGTTGGAGCTTTGAACCAGTCGATGGCTTTTGCTTTTTCTGCCCAGAACTCTTGAGGGTTTTTAATGGATTTTTCCCATTCTGCTTTGCGTATGTCTCCGTTAGAAACTTTGGCAATACTTGGACTGTATCTTTCATTGAAAGGTAAACTAGCTTCTGACATATGCTCTCATTCCTATAGATGCTGGGATGAATTAGCCTTAGGGAATATAAGTTTTTTCAGTGGTTTTTTGTAAAACAAAAAAGAAATAACATGATTTGACATATTTATGTATAATATCAAGTTTCTTTGATTCGGCTTACCGCACAGACTTGCAGTTGAGAAAGAGAAAAAAAATAAAAAAGGAGGTTTGGAAATTTGCCTTATTTTACAGGAAGAATGGGTAGAACTGTTTTTTGGTTGGCTTCGTTCAGTACTTCTGCAAGTCCAAGATAAACTGCGCTTCCGCCGCATATGACGCCTTCGATTCCAGTAATCGTGTTAAACCAGATTGGGTTTCCAAGTAGTTCCCTTGTGGTTAACATGAAGAATAATATTGCCAAGCTAGCGAAGACAAACTGCAGTGCGCGGTTAGCCTTTAGGGTGCCAAATAGCATTGCGAAAGTGAATATGCCCCACATGAAAAAATATGCTGCCATTGATGCGTCGTTTGGTGCACTAAATCCAGGCGATATGAAAGATAGTTTAGGCAGAACAAGAAGAAGGACAAGTGACCACCAGAAGAAGCCGTAAGAACTAAAAGCTACTGTACCAAAAGTGTTGCCTTTCTTATATTCCATTACGCCAACGATTATCTGTGCTAAACCGCCGAAAGCAATACCCATTGCTAAAATCATTGTGTCTAAAGGAAAAACTCCAGCATTATGCAAATTTAGCAGTACAGTTGTAAGTCCGAAGCCTAAGAGACCAAGAGGTGCAGGATTAGCTAATTTCTGTATACTCATTGATATTTCCCCGATTTGATAGTTTAACTGAATTCTGCGTGCTTTTTTATAAAGCTTTGGAAAAAGAAACCGAAATGGCTCTCCTTCTTGAATTGAAGTATTTACCAACTTCTATAGCAGCAAACACTATTCCCGCAAACAAACCCGCAACTAACCAGTCGATTAACTCAGGCAGATGTACGTCGAAGAGTATTTGCAAATTTGGAATGTATAATATGACCAATTGTAGAGCGAATGATGAGAGGATAGCATACCATAACCACTTATTCTTGAAAGGTCCAACCTTGAATACTGAATATCTTAATGACCGCATGGAAAGTGCAACAACTAATTCCATTACAATCATTGCTGTAAGCAATTGTGTTCTAGCGTCTAATAGTTGGTCTGGACCTAGCCACGGCATGTGCGAGAAGAATGATATCAGAAGCAGTGATGTCATGAGTATAGGCATGGTGCTCAGATAAACCTTAACATCTTTGGAGAACACGCTTTCGTTGGGTTTGCGGGGTTTGCGCTCCATCAAATCTGGGTCTCCCGGATCAACGCCTAAAGCGATTGCGGGCAACCCGTCTGTAACAAGGTTCATCCAAAGCAACTGAACTGCAGTCAACGCGATGGCAGCCTTACTTATTGAATCTCTGCCTGCATCATTAGAACTTAAACCGGGCGAAAACACACTAGCCAGAAACGGAACAGACACAACTGCTATGAACATTACAAGGATTTCCATAATGTTGCATTGAAGAAGATAGGTTAAATATTTTTTAATATTGTCAAAGATTTCTCTTCCTTCCCTGACAGCTTTAACAATGCTGGCAAAGTTATCATCTGCCAATACTATGTCTGCCGCTTCTTTGGTGACTTCGGTGCCTGAGATACCCATTGCGATACCAATATCGCTCATTTTGAGTGCTGGTGCATCGTTGACCCCGTCGCCTGTCATAGCGACTATTTGATTTTTCTGCTTCCAAGCTTTTACTATTCGTACCTTGTGTTCAGGGGCGACTCGGGCGTAAATAACTACGTTTTCTACTACGTCAGCCAGTTGTTCAACTGTCATTAGCTCGAGTTCTTGTCCAGTTAACACGCGACTTATGATGTCTTTTTCTTCTAACATCTTGAGTTCTTTGCCGACGGCGATGGCCGTGAGTTTATGGTCACCAGTAATCATGACGACGCGTATACCTGCATTTTTGCATATAGCAATAGCATCTTTGACTTCAGGCCGCGGTGGATCTATCATGCTCATTATGCCGACAAAAATGAATCCTTCTTCCATTTCTTCCTTAAATTCTTCCGTGCCACTGGGAAGTTCTTTGTAAGCAAATGCTAAATTGCGAAGAGCCTGCAAGGCAAAAGTTTCAATAACTTTGAAATGTGTAATTTGGCTCTCTTTACTAAACGCTTGCACTTTACCATCTAAAAGAAGTCTATTACAGCGTTGCAAAACCATTTCAGGGGCGCCCTTCATGTAAGCAATCCTTTTGCCTTCAATGGAGTTGATAGTGGTCATTCGTTTTCGCTCGGAAGAGAATGGAACTTCAAACACTCGGGGTTCTTGATCTTCGAGGTTTTCTTTGCTTATTCCTGCTTTCTCGGCAGTGACAACTAGTGCGCCTTCGGTTGGGTCACCCCTAATAATCCATTTGCCTGTTTGGGTGTCTTGTTCCAGAGCTGAGTCGTTGCATAAGACTGCGATTTTGAGAAGAGTTTTGAGGTTTTCGTCGGGGGTTACTTTTTTGTCGTCTACTTGGAATTCGCCTTCTGGATCGTACCCAATGCCTGTAACTTTGATGTTTTGTTCATTTACGTAGATTCGTTGGACGGTCATTTCGCCTTTGGTCATCGTGCCTGTTTTGTCGCTGCATATGACGCTGGTGCTACCAAGCGTTTCCACCGCGGGCAGGCGTTTAACGATAGCGCTGACTTTAGCCATCCGGTACATGCCAATGGCAAGTGCACCTGTAACGATAGCGGGCAACGCTTCAGGCACAGCTGCTACGGCTAAGCTGATAGCCCACAAAACCATGTCTAAAATCGGGCGTTGTTCTATAACTGTTCCGACAACACCAACGCATGCAGCAACAACTAAAGCCAAAATGCCAATCCATTTACCAACCCCACTCAAACGCTTCTCTAGTGGCGTTTGCTCTTTAGGAACAGCTTGAACCATATGGGCTATTTTACCAAACTCAGTGTTCATCCCTGAAGTTGTAACGACAGCTTTTCCTCTGCCGTAAACAACGACGGTTCCAGTATAAACTAAGTTGCAGCGATCGCCAAGTTGGGTTTGTTCAGGCAACATGCTGCTTGATTTGTTGACTGGTGAAGATTCGCCTGTTAGAGAGGCTTCATCTGTTTTCAGGGTAAAAGCTTCGATAAGTCTCGCGTCTGCGGGTACTTTGTCGCCTGTGTAAAGGAGAATTATGTCTCCGGGAACCAGTTGAGCCGCTGGGATTCTCATTTCTTTTTCATCCCGCAATACACTTGCAGTGGGGGCAGTCATTTTTTTGAGGGCTTCGACAGCTTTTTCGCTGCGGTATTCTTGGGTGAACCCTAATGTTGAGCTTGCGATGACTATGGCTAAGATTATTGCAGCATCGGTGACTTCTCCAACTGCAAATGATAGTCCTGTGGCAATTAGGAGAATAATCATGAGGATATCAGTGAATTGACCAAGTAGAAGCTTCAGGGGAGACTTTCCTTTTTCTTTTTTTAGTTCGTTTGGTCCGTATTGTGATAGACGTTCTTGAGCTTGACTTGTGGTTAATCCTTTGATGGTTACTTTTAATTCGAGCAAGGTTTCTTCAGCAGTTTTACTATGCCACTGCTTCGTCATTATTTTCTTCCTCGACCGAATGTTTTTGATGGTAAATTTTACTATGCTTATAAAGTGAAACTACGCCGACTAACAAAACTATTAAACTTAATATGTAGAGGGTCCAAGTGAAAACTTGACCATTCAATGTGATCTGTTTTTGCCATTGCCAAGGAAAATCTTCAGGATTCTCAAGTGGCCAAGCCCCAATTACTTGGTACGTAAACCCAAAGGAAGTTAATAGTATAGCAACGTATTGTTTGTTGACGGGTGCCTTTTGGGTTACATCACGAATGCTATAAAAGCATAGCATTGTCGCTCCGATTATCAAAGATGGGAAACTTGTGACAAAAAAGATTGGATCAATAAAACTACGAGGAAGTAACGTGTTGATGGTTGATTGTGGATATCCGATGATGTCTATGCCCCAGTCTGCTATGATCCAGCGGCTGAGCAGCACTGATGACAAATAAAAAACTCCGTAAGCAGCCAAAAAAAGACCCAGAGACACCTGATGTCGTTTCATATAGTTGAGAATTCTATTTAGGTATGTTTGCCTATGAATCTCACTCATTAGTAAGTCCTTGCTTTGTAGGCTGTTTTTAGTTCACCTTCAAGATATATTAGTTTTTAACAGAACCAGTTTTAATCTATTGTGTTTTAATTTTACCCTTTGCTTAGCGCTGCCAAATTCAAGTTCTAATGGGTCAACTTATACAAAAACGATAGAAAGGGGTAGCTAACAAAACCTTAAGAGTTGGCAATATTGGTTTATCAGAGGCTATTAGGATATTGGAAAACAAGAAATAAAACTGATAAAGACAAAAGGTTCTAAAGGGCTAAGCCGCACTAGTAGAAATGTACTATATTAGGTGTTTTTATGAAATTCGAAACCAAACTCCAAGAAATAATACCTCGCACTCATGACGTAACAAGTTTTAGGTTCTCTCGACCAGCTAGCTTGGAATACAAGCCGGGACAATTCCTTTTTATAACAATAAAACAAGGCGAAAAAGAGTTAAGCAAACACTTCAGCTTCAGTAGCAGCCCAACAGAATATAATCACATTGAATTTACCAAAAAATTTACTGATCATGACTACTCTCTTGCTCTAAAAGCTGCAAAAGTGGGCGATTGGGCAAGAATAGATGCGCCCTACGGGCAATTTACATTTGAAGGCGAATACTCAAAGATAGCTTTACTTGGAGGAGGTATCGGAATAACCCCTTTTATGAGCATATGCAGAAACGCGAGTGACAAAGTTTTGAACAGCAAAATCACACTTTTTTATGGCTGTCGAACTGAAAACGACTTAACATTCAGAAATGAACTTGAGGAATTAGCTCAGAAAAACAGTAATTTGAAGCTTGTTTTCCTTGTTACTGAACCCACTCCTCAATGGAAAGGAATATCAGGCATCATAAATGCTGAGATGGTAATGCAACAGCTTCCTGATTATAAAGAAAACATGTTTTATGCATGTGGTCCTCCGCCTATGGTTGAAGCAATGGAAAAACTTGTACTAAACTTAGGCTTACCTAAAGAAAAATTGAAACGGGAGTACTTTACAGGCTACTAATAAAGAAAAAAGTTTAGGGGTAAAATCTGCGCGTTGTTCTAGGGAATGGGATAGCATCGATAATGTTGTCTAAATCAAGCATCCAAACCAGCAAGCGCTCTAAACCCATGCCGAAACCGACATGCGGCACAGTGCCATATCGTCTTAAGTCAAGGTACCACTCGTAGTCTTCAGGCTTCAAACCCTGCGCTTTCATTCGTTCTGTAAGTATGTCTTTGCTTTCTTCCCTTGCGCCGCCAGTGCTTATTTCACCAATTCTTGGCACCATCATATCCACTGACATAGCAACTTCTGGGTGGTCACTATATGTTTTGCAGTAGAATGCTTTGATTTCAGTTGGGTAATCGTAAACGAAAAATGGCTTGCCAAAGTCTTCAGCTAAAACCTTCTCATCTTCGTAACCTAGGTCTGAACCCCATTCCAAAGAGGGATTTTTGGGTTTGAGACGTTCTATTGCTTCTTTGTAGGTTATTCTTGGAAAAGGTGTTTGAACAGCTTTTAGCTTCTCAATGTCGGCGCCCAATTCTTTGAATTCCTGTTGACATTTTTCGCTAATTACATGGCAAACATATGTCATCAAGTTTTCTTCAAACTTCATCAAATCGCTCATATCAGCAAAAGGCCATTCGCCTTCCATGTGCCAGTATTCGGTTAAATGTCGGATTGTTCGGCTTTTCTCTGCTCGAAACGAAGGTGCAATGCAGTAAACGTTTTCCAAAGAGTAAATTAGTATTTCAAGGTAAAGTTGACTGCTTTGAGTCAAGAATAATTCTTGGTCAAAATATTTTAAGCCAAATAGAGTGGAGCCACCTTCAACTGCAGCTGAAATGAACATAGGTGGCGAAACTTCAGTGTATTCTTGGCTTTTGAAGTATTCTCTGGCGGCTTCTAAAACTTCGGCGCGAACTTTCATGACTAAATTCATTTTTCTGCTTCTTAGCCAAAGGTGACGCATGTCACGGATAAATTCTTCACTTTTATCTTTAGATATTGGAAAAGTTTCTGCTAAACCAACGATACTCAAGGAATTAGTGTCGATTTCAAACCCACCAGGAGAACGTTTATCCTCTTTTACGGTGCCTTCAAGTATGAGTGAGGATTCGATTGTGAGTTTTTGTGCTTCCACCCAAATAGGGTTCGTTTTTTTTATGGTGCATTGGATTACACCTGTTGAGTCACGTAATACTATGAATATGAGTTCTTTTCCTTCACGTTTGCGATAGACCCAACCGCGGACAGTAACTTTCTGGTCTGTGCAGCAGCCTTCTAAGATTTTGGTTATTTTAACTAAAGCCATCGGGCATCAACCATTTCCATTTAATACTTAATTTCCAACCTAAATGCCTATCGATTCACAGTTTCAACTTTAGGATTAATTTTCCTCAGGGAAGAAATCTTCTCCAACAATACAATTAGTTAACGTTTGTTAAAAAAATGGCTTGAGTAGAGTACCGTTGACAATTTGTCAATAAATATGGATGGAATATAGAAACGCTTATGTGCACTTATAACTCAAATAAATACGTTATGGGCAGTTACATAGAAAATTATGGGGCAGGGGCATATGCAAGAAGACTTAGTTGTTAAATTAACAAGCTTTGGTTTCACGGTCAACCAAGCAAAGGTATACATAAGCATCGTGCAATCAGGAAAAACCCGTGTAGGAAGAATCTCCAGAAATACACAGTTACATCGACAAGACATCTACAAACTATTGCCTAAACTTGAAAAAATGGGACTAATCACCAAAACTATAGATAAACCTTTCATGATCGAAGCTATCCCAATAGATAAAGCATTAGAAACCCTTATTTCAAAAGAAAAAGACAAAGCCAATGAGAGAATTTCTCAGCTAGAAAATAACCTCAAAGAAATGATAACCGCAATTCAAATGCAACCAGAGATCAAAGAAGAAGCAAGATTCACCCTTCTAACCAGTGATGAAGCAATAAAAAACCGAGGGCGTCTAATTTTTAAGAAAACAAAAAAGGAGTTCAAGATAGTCGCCAGCATGGAAAACATAACAAAACCTGCATTGCATTACTTCCGCGAATTCCTCCAGCTAATCGCTGATCACGATGCAAGATTAGAATTAATCATAGTCACAACTGAAGACAAAGAAGAAGTAAAGCAGACTGTTGAAAAAATAGCGCCCGGCACTGGAGAATTAAAAGTTAAGCTCATAAACAATAGTGTGTGCAAAAACTACCAAGTCATCGACAATAATGAAGTATGGATTGCAACTCAGCAAGAAACCGAATCAGGATTTCCGTGTTTGCTTTGGACAAACGACTCAAACATCGTTGACACGTACAGAGAAAACTTCCAAATGACTTGGACGAACCCAAAAGCTAGTGTTGTAAACCAAACGGAAATAACTCAAGCGTTTGAAACTTATATTCCAAAGCATTTAAATAATGAAAAGTGTATGCCTGCAGTCTAAATCAACATTTTTTTCAATTTTTTTTAACGCTTGGTTCGTAAACTTTCAAACAAACAAAAATTGACAAAGCAATCGCTACCGCTTCTAACAAAAGAAATGGAAGCGAAGGAGAAACAAAAGCTAATAGCTAACTTACAACAATTTGCAGGACAGCTTGCATTATAAACAAGAAAAACTGCCTTAAAACCGCTGAGTCATCTCTAAAAAGCCTGGAGCGCTTCATTGGTTTTGAAAAATCAATTAAGAATTGTTTAAACTAAAGTGAAGCAAAAAACTTTGCTTTTGACAAAGAATTCGGCTCATTTCCCCACAATTCTTAAATCGCCCTTGCCATGAGGATAATTAGATTAATAAAAAATGCATAGCAACTTCGAAGGAAAAACTAAACTTAAAGCATTGAAGGTTTCAGCTTTTGCTATTTTTAGTGTAGTGCTAATCGAAATCACTGTAGGTTCACTAGTTAACAGTTTAGCCATAATGAGTGATGGCTTGCATGCGCTTTTAGATGCTGTTTCCAGTGTTATGTTGTTTTTTGCTGTCCGGGCTGCAATGAAACCTCCAGATGATGAGCACACATATGGGCACGAAAAGTTCGAGACTATTGGCGGATTAATCGGCGGTATAGTGCTAATTGCTGTTGCATTCCTAATTTTCTACGAAGCAGCAATTCGACTTATAAATCCTCCACAACTCAATCCAGGAATAGAGTATGCAGGCTTCATCGCAATAGGCTACGCGCTTTTCATTGCTTCGTTAAGAGTGACTGTTTTCAAGAAGTTCCAACATACTCAAAGCACTTCTATGAAAGCGGGTTTTTATGATGCTATTTCAGATTTAAGCTCAACATTGATTGCGTTGTTAGGTTTTGGCTTAGCTATTTTGGGCTTCAAGGGCGGAGACGCATTTGCATCCATCTTCCTTGGAGCCATGCTTACATATTTGAGCATCAAACTTGTAAAGTTCAGCGTGATGGAATTAAGCGACACTACTTCAAAAGAACTTGTGGAAAAAACAAAAAAGATCATTCTTTCATGCGATGGTGTTGTTAAAACCGAGAACCTTAAAGTTCGCAAAGTGAGCTCGAAGGTTTTTGTTGACGCGTCAGTTCAAGTTCCAACCCTAATGAGTTTACAAGATTCGCATTCTTTAGCCACAAAGATTGAAGGTTGCCTAAAAGATGGCTTCGGAAACGTTGATGCAACCATTCATATTGAACCTTCTGACAAAGAACGCAAAATGGATCAATTAGTTGAGAAGTTGGCAACGGTTGATGGCGTGAAGGAGGTACATGAAATCTCCACCATATATGTAGGCGGTAAACTGTACATTACTTTACACGCGTATGTTAACCCTGAACTGTCGGTAGAAGATGCACATAAAATCGCTGAAGCCATAGAGCGCAGGATGCAAACTGAGATTAAATCGCTTGAAAACGTTACTGTACATATTGAACCTGCAGGTGTTGCAATTCCGACCAACGAAGTTAATGAAGTCGAACTAAGAAAAGTTGTAAATGACGTTGCTAAGAGTATTGAGGGTAACCTTCGAATTAAACGAGTATTAACTTACGCTTCGGGAAGTAAACGTTACATCAACATAGATTGTTGCTTCACTAAACAAGTCCAGATTAAGGATGCTCATAGAATTGCGTCGCAGGTTGAAAAGGAAACTAAAGAACATTTTGCGAATGCCGTTGTTACGGTTCATATCGAACCAGAATGCCCCTAAAATAGAAGAACAGCATTGCCAAATAAAGAAAACGAGGCATTTAACTTAGTCTTTATTTTTGATAAAAAAATCATTTAATCAAAAACAGTTCTTCTTATAAAATGAATCAAAAAAATGTTAATAAAATAGAAAAATTTATTTACTGAAAATATAAAAATAAAAGATCAAAATAAAAAAAATAAAAAAGGAAGAAGATTTTATTTATTTTTTGCGACGGTATGTGATGGTTCCGAATGCAACTGCTACTAATACTAATGCTATGCCTATTGCAGCTGTACTTGAAAATTCTGGTACTGATGGTGTTGGTTCAGTGGTTCCTGTGGGGACAAATACTGCCTGGTATGCGAATCTGTTTCCGTATCCGTGGTTGACGTTGTATGGGTTATCTGTTGGGGTTGCTGTGAATGGGTATCCACCGTGGCTTAGGTTTGGTCCTGAAATGACCCAGTGTGAGAAAGTCCAGCCGTTATCGGGAATTGCTCTTAGTTCTAATGATGTTGCATCAGCTAAAGCATAGGCGCCCGGTACTGGGCTTGTGGTTCCTCCAGCAGAAGTTAATACAACGACCGTTGCGGCAGTTGCAAAATTAGTGACTGCAGCGCCATTTGGTGGGATTTGAAGTGGTACGAAGTTTGCTTGTATTGTATAAGTGACTCCTCCGGTAACAGGGATTGTGATTGAGGCATCAGTGACCGTGTTGGCTCCATCAGGGGTTGCGAAAATCCAATCTTGGAAAGCAAATCCTGCGTCTGCTGTTGCAGTGAATGTTACAGATGTGCCATCATCATAAGTGTGTGTTCCTGCAGCTGGATCTGTTGATCCTCCTACGGTATCAGGAATTATAACTGTAGCTTGTCCTGCAGCTTTAACACTTGCGTTTACCGCGACCAAAACTAGCAATGACATTAGCAAAGTCAAAGCAAATATTTTTTTAGATTTCATCATTTTATAATTTCTCCAATATAAAGCATGCTTGCTTGTTTCAAGGTTAACCAAATATTTCTATATTTAATTATGTGGTTGTATCTACACAGCAACAAGCTACCTTGGTTTTTAGAAGAGGACTTTTTGATTCGCAAACCTAAAAAAATTAATCCCAAAACGCTTAGTCCAGATTTCTGGACAACGTTTAGTAAATAAACCTTGATGAATCTCAGTCAAGAGTCTTGTACGAGAAGTCTTTTATTACCATAATGTTCTTTCACCTAACTATGGAAGGCTTAAGCAAGACTCTTTCATTAGTCCTTGTACTCGTTTTCCTAACATCTGTTTACACATTTCAATCTGCCACCGTAAATGCTCAATCTAAAACAATTACTGTCCCAGACGACTACCCAACAATTCAATCAGCCATTGACAACGCTTCTTACGGTGATACAATATATGTGAAAAGTGGCACATATTATGAAACCCTCACTATAAACAAATCACTATCGCTTATTGGAGAAGACCAAGAAACTACATTCATAAACGCAAACAACGCAACCAATAACATCATTTATATTAATACAAGCAATGTCTCCATCGTAAATTTTACTATAACCAACAACAAAGGGTTTCCCTATTCTGTGACTGAACCTGACGGAATACGTGCTGAATATTTTTCAAGTGGAATTAACATAATAAACAATACTATAAGTTCCGTTCAGTATGGTAACGGCATTTCTCTGCTTTACGGTTCAGGAAACACCATTACAGGAAACAAAATAACGACTTGTGGAGGAACCGGTGTATTTGTTGAGGGAGGTAGTAGATGCAGCATTATTGCCAACTACATTGTAAACAATGGTTTTGGCACATTATTGTCTGACGAAAGTAAAAACAATACAATTATAGGTAACTACTTTGGGAATAGTACATACAATTATGGTCTCCAACTCAACAATGATTGTTCAAACAATACCGTTGTCGGCAACACTTTCGCCTTTAATCAATATGGTCTTGCTCTTGAACCCCCTTCAAGCAACACCTTTTACCATAACAACTTCATACAAAATACAATTCAATCCTTGCTTTTCGGAAGAAATTACGATTGGGCTGGCTTTGCCAATTACTGGGATAACGGCAAAGAAGGAAACTACTGGAGTGATTACCATGGAACAGAAATTGGCCAAACAGGAATTGGAAACTCACCATATCCCCTCATTGCTAACTGGGATGGAAACGTTGTATATTTCGACAATTGCCCCCCTCATTTCACAATTTAACTCATCTTCATCTATCCCAACTCCAACACCAACTCCTTCGCCTACACCCACTCCAAGTTCAACTCCAACACCAACTCCTTCGCCTACACCCACTCCAAGTTCAACTCCAACACCAACTCCTTCGCCTACACCCACTCCAAGTTCAACTCC
>Ga0182021_10004269_pt1 | contig 16783 bp, 12 predicted proteins | sample 612E3MmetaG_FD_120493 | JGI IMG/M metagenome (GOLD analysis project Ga0182021, IMG submission 120493) | Permafrost microbial communities from Stordalen Mire, Sweden - 612E3M metaG (Illumina Assembly) | ecosystem: Environmental > Terrestrial > Soil > Wetlands > Permafrost | place: Sweden...
GATATCGGTAGTATACCTCCGGAAAGTGCTTTGCCAAGAATCAGGATATCCGGATGCACACCTTCATGGTCGCATGCAAGAAGCTTCCCGGTACGGGCGAGCCCTGTCTGAACTTCATCAGCTATGAAAAGTACATTCTTTGATTTGCAGAGGTCATAGGCTTTCTTCAGATATCCTTCATCAGGTACAAAAACACCTGCCTCACCCTGGATAGGTTCTACAAGGAAACCGGCAACATCCGGATCTTTAAGTGCATTTTCAAGAGCCTTTAAATCATTGTAAGGGATCAGAATAAAGCCGGGAGTGAAGGGTCCATAATCTTTTCTTGCATCAGGATCGGTTGACATAGAAACAATTGTGATTGTGCGCCCATGAAAGTTTCCCTCACATGCAATTATTTTTGCACAATTCTCCTTAATCCCTTTTTTCAGATAAGCCCATTTGCGGCAGAGTTTAAGAGCTGTCTCGTCTCCCTCTGCGCCTGTATTCATAGGTAATATCTTGTCATAGCCAAAATACTTTGTAACATATTCTTCATATTCCCCAAGTGCGGCGCTATAGAAAGCACGGGATGTCAATGTAAGCTTCTTTGCCTGGTTTGTGAGAGCTTCAACAATTTTAGGATGACAATGGCCCTGATTGACTGCAGAATATGCAGAAAGAAAATCAAAGTACCGCTTACCTTCCACATCCCAAACGAACGGACCTTCACCTCTCTCTAGAACCACGGGAAGAGGGTGGTAGTTGTGTGCTCCAAATTTCTCTTCCCTTTTAATATAATCCTGAATATTCATGATATTGATTGTTAATTAATTAAGAGTAAACAAAATATTGGTACAATCTTACGAAAGCTTTTTATAATTTCAAAATGAAAAGCTTTGACCTGATTAGTTCTTATACAATCTTCATTTAATCAGATTTTTTAATTATCACTGGACCTAACAGACCGGATTCAACAAGAGGATCATCTTTTTTGTAAAAACGATGTGTTGTAAATGTGAAGCGTTTGCTTTCTCTAGGTGTTCCGTTCAGAAGCCACTCGGGCCATTTCCCATCCTTTACGCCATCCCATGGTTGATTTTCGTCACCTATCAGCCTGTTTATCCATAGATCAGCTACCTGTATCTCAATCTGGTTGCCTTTGCTCTTCAGAGCATCAGTAATATTAACCTGCCACGGTGCGGTCCAGATAATTCCCAAATCCTTTCCGTTTAATTTTACGTGGGCGAGATTTTTAACAGTGCCAAGTTCAAGATAATATTCAGATTTTTTTGATCGTACTTCATTATCAGGAAGATCAAATGATTTTCGATAAACCGCAATACCGGAATAGTATCTTATACCATCATCAGGTCGTTTTGTCCAATCGTACAAACTATCAAACTGGATATTCTCAGGACCACCCCAGGTTGGGTTGAAAGACACATTCCACTTTCCGTCTAATTTTTTAATAGATTTTTTATCTCTAAACATTTCGGGAGTTCTAAATTTCTTATTATCTGTTCTTTCTGAATGATAGAATACTACAAAATAGCTTTGGAATGGCTCAAGTCTGACAGGAACTTCAATACTGCCATTCTTAGCTGTAAAACATAAAAGAGGGTTGATCTTTGCTGTAACTGCATCCCAAAGTTCTGCATTCTTTGACCCATCTCGGAAAAGGCAAGTATCCGTAACCATCAGACCGGTTCGGTTTGAAATAAAATAAATGTCCCGGTCGGGAAGAGCCCTGTGGGTGTAACGTATTGATCCTCCGGAAGAAAAATCCGGTAATAATCCTTTTTTCTGTATAATATTAACAGTTTCATTATAATCCGGGTACAGAGAAGCCGGATCGGAAAACTCCTTATTCCCTGACTTGAACATTGCAGACTCACCGTTCCACCAGATACTCCCTTTTCCAAACAACCTCTCGGTAAGATCTATTGATCTCTCAGATACAGCCCAAATTGATTCCGCCAGTTCTTTGACCTTCCTGTCACATTCAGGATAATTTGTGAGTGAAGGTGATTTTTTCGGAGGATTACCGTAAACAATGGCTCCATCTTTGACGAGTGACCCTATTTTTTCTACTAGTTCAGGTGTCATGGTCTCAACCTTGGGGAGGACCAGAATACGGTATGAAGTTCCGCTGGGAAAAACGATCCGGTTGTCTTTAACTGTTGCATTCTTTATCAGGAAGAGAGGAGAGCAGCCATCAAAGTTGAAGCCCTTTTTATCCGGCATTACCGGGGTGCCTTCGACAGAAGTGGGAGGTGGAAGGAATACCTGAGGAGCTCCTTCCGGCGTAAGGTAGAGGATATCGGCGACCGGATTCCCCTGGGACAGAAGGTACTGGCAACGAGTAATATACTTGTGATAGCCATCCACCATAGGCCACCAGGTCTGACCCCTGTCCCAATGAACACCATAAGGACCCATCGTCATCCCTGGACGGTACTTATCGTCAAAAGGTTTATGGGCGAAGGTATGATAGATCAGCCGGTTAATGCCCATGCAGAATGCCCAGTCACCCTGGTTTTTCATATCACCCGGGTATTTTTTCCAGGCTTCAGTATGATCAGCAGTAAAGGCTTCTGCCGCAACAACCGGAGCTCCTTTAATATGGGCGATCGATGTTGCCTCAATACAACTGAAGGATGAGTTGAATCCAAAGCCATCGCTCCAGAATTCGCACATAGGAACATCGGCGACACTTCCAAGATCTATATCTGAAGCAGGATTCATATCATAAGGCTCTATGGAAAGCCGGAATCCGTTACGCTGCCCCAGTTCTTTAAATCTTCCTGCATGGTTTTCAATAATCAGTTCATTTGAAGTTTGCCGGACATCCCAAAGGAATCTTTCGCTCATCTCTAAACTATTAACAATTAGTCCATTATAGACTGGGAGAAACAGAAGAAGGTCATAACCCCGCCTTTTCCTGAATTGTTCCCTGAAATCATTTGTCCAGTTTTGTGAGCCCATTTCCCAGCTATCAATATGTATCATTGTCCATCCACCACCGGTTTTGCTTTTGAAAGGTCTGACTTTACTAATGAGTTTGCCGATATACGCTTTATAATGGGCATCAAATGATACCGTATCGAATTTGTCAGATTCAAAACCAAGTCCGGGTGCAGGAGCTGGGCGGGTCACAGCGCCGTTATTCCGTTTAACGAACCTCATTATGTTCCATGTGCCGGCAGGTACCTGCCAGCGCATACTACCATCCTTCTGAAGTTTATCTGTGAGATCAATTATCTTCTCCTGGTCGATGGCCGCAGCTTTTATTTCAGGGAATACTGCAGGTGAAGGCAGAAATGGCAGTACTCCTTGCTGAGATGTGAAAGGTGCCCGGAAGTAAAGAGCTTTTTCATCAATTCTGTCAATGTAAGATTTTGTCCTGGGAGTTGGAAATGCCAGAACAGCAACATCTTCATACCACTCATCTCTTTTTGATTTAAGAATGGGAGTAAGGCTTCCTTCACCAAAAAATGGCATTCTGGGTTTAGCCAAAGGAAGAACTCCATTAAAAAGTACAGAGCCCTTAACTAATGTGTCACTTGCAACCAGATGCATCATTGATTGTGCCGGAGTGACCCATGGTCCCCCGCTACCTGCCCAACCCGGACCGGAACCGAGTATAATTCTGATACCCAGTCTTTCTGCTTCCCTTACAGCATGTTTATATAGTTCCTGCCATTCGTTGCTGAGAAAATCGACCTTGCCTCGAGGAACTCCAACATTAACTTCCAGAAACAGTGCATAACCGATTCCAGCTTTCTTCATCGACTCAAGATCTTTTGTCATCGCTTCAGGGTCAAGATTTCCATCCATGAAGTACCAGTAAACACCTGGTCTCGCAGAATCCGGTGGATTTAAAAAACCCTCTTTCAGATAATCACCGGTTTTAATAGTATTGCAGGAAAAGACAGAAAATGGTAACATAAAAATAAGTAACCTGATTATTCTGAGAATCTCTTGGAACATATTAGACAGGATTAGATTTTGTTCAAATAAAAAGTAAAATGGGAACTATAAATTACGAATTACGAAATAGAAATTCCTGATTTCTAATTTCTCATTCCTCATTTCTCATTATTAAGATCCGGCCTCAATAATCGGGTTCTTTCGAGGGATTGTTCATGCCTCCATTTTTCAATTTCACCGGTATTTCCGGATAAAAGGATATCAGGTACTTTCCATCCTTTGAAAATGGCCGGTCTGGTGAAGACAGGTGGTGCAAGAAGATCATCCTGGAATGAGTCTGAAAGAGCCGATTGTTCATCGGAGATAGCTCCTGGAATGAGTCTTACAATAGCGTCAGTTATAATTGCAGCAGGAAGCTCTCCTCCTGAAAGAACATAATCTCCTATTGATATCTCTCTGGTAATCAGATTATCTCTAATTCTCTGGTCTACCCCTTTATAATGTCCTGCAAGGATGATAATATTATTTCTGAGTGAAAGCTGGTTAGCAATCTTCTGATTCAGATTTTCTCCATCAGGTGAGGTGTAAATTATCTCATCATAGTCTCTTTCACTTTTTAGCTTTTCAATTGCCTTATAGACAGGCTCAATCATCATAACCATTCCTGCACCTCCGCCAAATGCATAATCATCGACACTTTTGTATTTATCAGTTGTGAAGTCGCGGAGATTAATAATATTTATCTCAACAAGCTTTTTTTCTTTTGCCCTTTTAACTATTGAATGGCTCAACGGGCTTTCAAGTAATTCAGGAAGAACTGTCAGAATATCAATTCTCATGTGGTTTCGTTTTCGTAAAAATACAAAGAAAAAGTATTGAAAGTATTGTCTTTTTGTGATCCGTATTATTGTGTAAATTTGTTAAGAATGTTTAAGGTTGAAATGTTGAAATGTTGAAATGTTGAAATGTTGACTCTTCAACTCTTCAACTCTTCAACTCTTCAATCCTTTTACCTAATTCTGGTGAACTTTGTATTGTAAATAGATAAAATTCAGTAATATATGGAGTGTCGTTCTAACTGTGGCGCCTGTTGTATTGCTTTATCAATTTCTTCTCCGATACCCGGTATGCCTGATGGTAAGCCGGTAGGTATAAGATGTGTTCATCTCACTGAAGATTACCGCTGCGCGATCTACAATCATCCTTTACGACCAAAATCCTGTGCCGGCTTTAAGGCAGAACCTGAGTTTTGCGGTTCAGACAGGGATGAAGCGCTGAAGATATTATTTTCGTTATCGGAGAACCCCCCATTCCCCTTAAATGAGGGCTAATACATTGTTAATCAGTATGTTTAATATTAGGGTAACTGAAATATCGCCCCTTCAGGAGGGCCGAGCGTTAAAAAATTTGCCCGGTGGGCAAATTTAGCGAGGAGCCAGCCTGCAGGGCAGAAGTCGCTAAGCGACAGAGGGGTAGTATTTCCAACCTGTGAGAACTAGTTTACTTCCCGGAAGCATAAACAACTTTACCCCCGGTGATAGTATAATCCACCCTCGTCTTCATAATCTCTGTTTCGGGAATAGTCAAAAGGTCTTTATTCAAAATAACGATATCCGCAAGATATCCAGGTTTTATCATCCCTTTACGGTTTTCCATGAACTGGGCATATGCTGATCCCAGCGTATAATATTTAATTGCCTCTTCCATAGTGAGTTTCTGTTTCGGGAACCATCCTTCGCCCTCTTCGCCAAGCCTGTCTTTCCGGGTAACGGCAGCATACAACCCTTCCATCGGGTTCAGGGGCTCAACAGGATAATCAGTCCCGAATGCAAGCATGGCACCGGCATTAATCAGGCTTCTCCATGCATATGCCTCACTGCATCTTTCAATGCCAACCCGTTTCTCATAGAACCTTTTATCGGTGATGCAATGGGTGGGTTGCATTGAAGGTATAACACCGAGTTGTGCAAACCTTTTAATATCAGATGATTGAAGCGTCTGTGCATGTTCGGTTCGATGACGACTATCACGTTTCCCGTCAACCTGTTGGGCTTTCTCATAGGCGTTAAGCACCCAGAAATTGCCTTTGTCACCAATGGCGTGTGTCCCTATCTGAAATCCCATCTTGTCTGCCTTAATGACCATCTTCTCATATTCGTTATAAGGCATCATTTCGAGTCCTGACGATTTTGGGTTATCAGCAAATGGTTTAAACATTAAGGCAGTGCCAGAACCTATGGTACCATCAATAAATACCTTAAGATAACCGAACCTGATCCAGTCCGAATCCTGTGGAAATTTTTGTTTCTCCTGCAGGAACTTCAGAAGTTCTGTGCTGTCTCCGGTAAGATATTCACCGATATCGACACGAGTTGTAAGCTCGCCCTCTTTTTGTAATTTTTCATATTCGCCAAAATCTGCTTTCCCCGGGATCTGGACGCTTGTAACACCGTATTCGCGTGCCTCTTTCAGTGCAAGAAGATACCCATTCCATGTAATTGCTTCCCGTTCTTCAGGTGTCCTTTCAGCCTTTATATCCCCAGGTATTATCAGGTCCACGGCTTTCTCCTTAAGTATTCCTGTAGGTTCACCTGTAACCGCATCTTTCTGTATTTCTCCCCCGAATGGATCCCTGGTATTTTTTGTGATACCTGATTTCTTAAGTATATAGCTGTTGACAAGCACTGAATGTCCGTCTGCTCTTTCGAGAATCACGGGATTATTGGGTGAGACCTTGTCTATTAGTTCTTTAGTGGGCCACTTTTTATCAAAGAACATCTCATGTTCCCAATGTCCTCCTTCTATCAGTACACCGGGTTTTGACCTGGCGACCTGCTCTTTTACCTTTTTAGTCAGCACTGAAGGATCGGTAGTATATCGCAATTCAATAAAGTCAGGATCAAGAGGACCGAAGTGGACATGTGCATCATTAAAACCCGGAATTACCAATCTTCCTTTCGCGTCAATTACCTTGGTTTTGCCCTTTTCTATAAGATTGGAAATTGAAGTAGTCTTTCCAACAGCGATTATTTTTTCCCCTTTTATAGCAATCGCTTCAGCACCGGGATTCTCTTTATCAATAGTAAATACTTTACCATTAATAATTATAAGATCTGCTTTTTCTTTTGGTTTACAGGCAACTGTTGTAATCATAATTGCAGCTGATAATAAGATAGTTAGATTGTTCATTTTTAAGTTAAATTAGATAGGGAAATATATATAAAAAAATCACGCCGGGTAGAGTAACCTTTGTTCAATATAATTTTACAATAAAAAAATTAAATCTGACTAAACAATTTTTCGAACCAGATGTTAAATTAAAACCTTGGATCTTTATAAATCAAAAAAAACCGGTAAATTTATTACCTGATATTTAAATATTTTAGACATGAAGAAGACAATATTTCTCGCGCTGGTATTTTTCTTATTTACTGTTACTTATACTAACGCACAGTTCGGAAAATTTGTTAAGAATGTTAAGACTAACGTTCAGAAGGATCTGCTTGGAGGTCAGGATCAGAATTCCGGGAAGAAAACACTTCCTGAACCTGCCTGCGCATGTGCAGATGCAACGTTAATTCTGGATCTTGGGGGTAAATTAAAAGTCGATTATTCAGAGATAAACATCACAACTGCCGATGATGGAAGCGTGCTTGTTCAGGACCGTGTTAATTCAAATTACTATATTATTAAAGATGGAATTACAAGAGGACCTTATGCAAAGGGGAATCCAGCTTTAGACGCTTTGGTGGGGTCTGGTAATGACAATAATAAGTCATCTGACTTTACGTCGAAGTATAAGGATTATATTAACAAAACCGGAGATAAGTATTTGATTACATTTATGGGAAAAAATTATGGTCCGTATACCATTATTAATCAATTTGTTGTAACCAGAAATAAAGATAAGTTTGCTGCCGTGGTAACCGAGAATGTTGCGGTAACAGAGGAAATGGGTAAGCGGATGGAGGCGGAGGGTAAAAACGCAAAAACCGATGATGAAAAAATGGCCCTTTCAATGAAGTATGCCCAGGAAGTTCAGGCAAATATGAGTGGGAAAGATCCTAGAAGTACAATGCCAAAATTAATCACCAGCATTCCTGATGCAAATATAGATCAAATGACAGTCCTTTCCGGGCAATTGAAGAGCAATTATAAATATAACGATATCCTGGTATGGAAATATGATAAGATAACTGACCTGAAAGGAAATTTAATCATTACACCACCGCAGGGTGCCGCTATGCCTGAAAATTTCTTTATCAGTTCAGATAATTCAAAATACGCAAGCTATGATTATGGCACTCTCACTTTTAGCGATAAGACCAAGTTGACTGATCTTTTTGATGTTCATTGGCTTATGGCGGATGGTAAGTCATACCTTGCATACATGTACTATTCTCCAAAAAAGAATTCATTAATGCAATGCAAGATCCCGTTTTAAATAATTCATTTTAATATAATCATAAACTTTTTACAAGGGGAAGTGCCATCTGCATATATAAACAAACTATTTTTTGTTGGTTTATTTTTTTTGTTGTCTGTCAGGACAGTTTGTTCCCAGCAATTGAATTACCAAAATATTTTTGGCAGCGACTGGGATAAAGCCTTGTCTTTCATTGAACAGAACAAAAGCTGGATAGAACCTAAATTGGAACAATATAAGGTTTCCTTTCCCGTCGCAACTGCAGTTATTTTCCCTGAACTGGTAAGGTATTCAGCACTTCGTGATAAAATTGAGATCGGGCTTTTGAAGACACTTTATATAAATCTTGGCGATGAGTATGCCAATTTCTCGATCGGCCCCTTTCAGATGAAGCCATCATTCGGTGAAATGATCCGTGAAAAGGCACGAGGAGCAATGGGAAATAAGGCCGACAAACTATTTAGGCGGAAGGAGGATTATGATGATATTACAAGTTTCAGAACTTCAATCGTTTCTGACCTTGAAGATTCTAAAACACAACTCAATTACCTTATTGTCTTCATAAAAATATGTGAAGAAAATTTTAATCTTAGATCAAAGACTAATGATGAAAAAGTGTTGTTTCTGTCAACAGCCTATAATTATGGTTTCTGGAAAAGAGCAGATCAGATTGAAAATATGATTAATAAAAAGTATTTCAGTACGACTCTTCTAAAAACGACAAACTATTCATATTCTGATGTTTCCCTGTCTTGGTACCATAGTTATCTTAAAGGGATTCAGAAGGAAGAACATTCGAATCAAAAAGAAAAAGACATGAATTGAAGTGCCTAGAGTGCCTAGAGTACTTGTGAAAAATACGTTTTAATTTATTATTTAACCTTTAAGTACTCCCTGCCTGCAGCAGGCAGGCAAACTTTAGCTCACTCTAAGTACTTTCTTCCCGGAATATTTAACTTTTTCTTAAACATTTTAATAATAGATTTAGTTGTATTCATTTAAAAAACAGGTATTTTCGCAAAAACAGCAAACACATGAATATTGCATTGATCGGTTATGGACGTATGGGCCATGAAATTGAAAGCGTGGCCATTGAAAGGGGTCATACTATAAAGCAGGTAGTTGATATCGGCAATACTGATGATCTTAATGCTATAAGTTTCAAAGAGATTGATGTTGCAATCGAATTTTCATCACCGGATTCTGCTTTTGAAAACATTGTTAAATGCCTTGAATTGAAAAAACCGGTTGTGTCAGGTACTACGGGCTGGTTGAAAAACTATGACCTGGCTTCAGATATCTGTATTAAAAATGGAACAGCCTTTATCCATTCCTCAAACTTTAGTGTTGGTGTAAATATCATGTTCAGACTTAATAATGATCTTGCAAAAATCATGGAACGATATAAAGAGTATAACCCTATGATTGAGGAAATCCATCATATTAAAAAATTAGATTCACCAAGTGGCACTGCTATCTCATTGGCAGAATCAATCAGGAAACATCATAAAGGTTACGAAGGCTGGTGCTTTGAAAAGAATAAATCAGAGAATTGCATTCCGGTGAGGTCAATCAGGGAGGGAACTATAATAGGGACACATACCGTTGTCTGGAACTCCGAAATTGATTCTATCAGCCTTAAGCATGAAGCTAAAAACAGGAAAGGTCTTGCATGCGGCGCTGTTCTGGCTGCAGAATTTATCCGATTCAGGCAAGGCGTCTTCACAATGAATGATGTTCTTGGTTTCTGATTATTTTTTTTACTTTTGTGAACTTTAATAAAATATTTATGAATGATATACTGTCCAACAAATACTTCAGATTTGCTGTTGCTGCGATTATTTATATTCTTATTGTAATATGGATCGGAAATTATTGGTTGCTTATCGGTCTTGCCATAGTTTTCGATGTTTACGTAACTGAAAAAGTTAACTGGGCCTTCTGGAAAAAAAGAAACGGTAATAACAGTACTTTTATTGAATGGCTTGATGCACTGATATTTGCAGTAATTGCCGTTACTCTTATTAACATCTTTCTTTTTCAGAATTACATGATACCTACAGGTTCAATGGAGAAATCATTATTGATTGGAGATCATCTTTTTGTGAGTAAAATTGCGTATGGTCCCAGAATGCCGAATACACCTATTGCATTTCCATTTACACAGAATACACTGCCAATCACCAATGGCAAATCCTGGTCGGATCTGATTCATTGGCCATATAAGAGACTGGTCGGAACTGGAGGGGTAAGAAATAATGATCCTATCGTTTTTAACTTTCCGGCGGGAGATACAGTAGTCTTAGAAGATACAGCAACCAGCTATTATGAGATTGTCAGAAGAGCTGCTCGTGAATATAAAGATAGGGATGCAAATGCATCTCAACCAGTCAAAAGTGATGCATATTACATGGATCTTGCAAGAAAAGAGGTCAGGGAACGATTTCACATAGTTTACAGACCGGTTGACAGGAGAGACAATTATGTAAAAAGATGTATTGGTATTCCGGGTGATACTATTCTTATTAAAGAAGGAACAGTTTTTATAAACGGGAAGCAACTTGCTGAAAACAAAACCCAGCAGACAACTTATGATGTAAACACAAATGGTACTACGATAAATCCAAAAGCTTTTGAAAGGCTTGATATTTCCAAAGCTGATCAGCAATCTTATATGGGAGTCTATATTCTTCCGCTTACAAAGGGGAACGCTGAGGCATTGTCAAAATTCTCAAATGTGACAGATGTAAAACCAATATTTGTAAGGGCAGGGGAGTTTGAACCCTATATTTTCCCATATAGCAAAGTTTTAAAGTGGAATGAAGATAATTTCGGCCCTCTATGGATCCCTGCCAAAGGAAAGACAGTTAAAATCGATACCTCAAATATAGACCTCTACGAGAGAATTATCGATGTTTATGAAAATAATGATTTGCGCATAGAGGGAGATAAAATATTTATAAATAATATTCCAGCAGATAGTTATACTTTCAAAATGGACTATTACTGGATGATGGGGGATAACAGACATAATTCAGCCGATTCAAGGTACTGGGGTTTTGTTCCGGAAGATCATGTTATCGGAAAACCAAAGTTCATCTGGTTATCTATCGATAAGGAAGCCAAAGGGTTGAAGAAGATAAGATTCGGAAGAATGTTTATGAAGGTAAGATGACCCACCTCATCTCCCTGCCCCTTCTCCCGGGAGAGAAGGGGCGTAAAACCATGATAATTAGCACAATAAGTCCCTCTCGCCTGGGAGAGGGATTTAGGGTGAGGTTAATAAACAAAAAAAGCTGACTTTCAGGTCAGCTTTTTTATTGAGTTATTATTTTCTACTTAACTTTTTCAACTATAGCTTTAAAAGCTTCAGGGTGGTTCATTGCAAGGTCGGCAAGAGTTTTCCTGTTGAGTGCAATTCCTTTCTGGCTGAGTTTTCCAATAAATTCAGAATAGCTCATATCGTACTGTCGCACACCTGCATTAATCCTTTGAATCCATAAAGCTCTGAACTCTCCTTTTTTAGCCCGTCTGTCACGGTAAGCATATCCCAACCCTTTATCAAGTGTGTTCTTTGCAACTGTGATTACATTTTTTCTTGAACCGAAGAACCCTTTTGTTTGCTTGAGGACCTTTTTCCTTCTGGCCCTTGATGCGACTGAATTTACTGATCTTGGCATAATTCTCTGTTTTTGAAGGTCAGCGTTTCGCTTCAGGCGAACTCTTATCTGCTGAGCAATCTGTTAATACTATATATTTTAATCAATTAATAAACACTATTTAAGACCGAGAAGTAGTTGAATATTCTTTTTATCAGCTTTGTCAACCTGGCCGAAATAAGTAAGATTTCTCTTACGTTTTGTCTCTTTCTTTGTCAGGATATGACTCTTAAAGGCATGTTTACGTTTGATTTTTCCTGTTCCGGTCAAAGAGAATCTTTTCTTTGCTCCCGGATTGGTTTTCACTTTTGGCATTTCTGATTAATATAATATAAATGTAACTATCCTATTTCTTTTTCTTTGGAGCGAAGGAAACTATCATTCGTTTTCCCTCAAGCCTTGGAAGTTGTTCAACTTTCCCATATTCCTCGAGGTCGTTTGCGAAACGGAGAAGCAGAACTTCACCTTGTTCTTTGAATAGAATTGACCGTCCTTTAAAGAATACATATGCTCTGACTTTTGCACCATCGTCAAGGAATTTCATTGCATGCTTGAGCTTAAAATTATAATCATGATCATCAGTGTTAGGACCAAATCTGATCTCTTTTACAACAATCTTTGAAGCTTTGGCTTTGATCTCTTTATGTTTCTTTTTCTGCTGATAAAGAAACTTCTGATAATCAATTATCTTACAAACAGGCGGATCCGCATTTGGGGAGATTTCAACAAGATCAAGTTCCATTTTATCAGCCAGTTTCAGGGCATCCTGGATACTAAGAACTTCTGTTTCAATATCATCACCGACAACTCTTACGACTTTTGCGGTGATTCTGTTATTGATTTTATGTGCCGGTTGAATATTCCTTGCCGGCCAATTTCTCACTGGTAATGCTATAACTATTTCCTCCTTATTTATATTATTATTCTTTAATAAAATCAGCCTTATAAGGCGATCTCTTTTTTAATCTCTTCATTAATAAAACTGACAAATTCATCAATTTTCATAGTTCCCTTGTCACCTTCACCTTGCTTTCGGACGGCAATTGTGTCGTTTTCTAACTCTTTTTCGCCCACGATAAGAAGATATGGAATTCTCTTTAATTCATTATCCCTGATCTTCTTACCTATCTTTTCACTCCGCTCATCAATAAGAGTGCAAATATCGGAATTATTTAATAATTCCAAAACATTTCTTGCATAATCATTATATTTTTCACTGATGGGTAGAATGACCGCTTTTTCTGGTGCCAGCCAGAGGGGAAATTTTCCTGCTGTATTTTCTATAAGGACTGCCACAAACCTTTCCATTGATCCGAATATTGTCCGGTGGATCATTACGGGTCTATGTTTCTGATTATCGCTTCCGTTATATGTCAGGTCAAACCTTTCGGGCAGATTATAATCAACCTGTATCGTTCCGAGTTGCCATTTTCTGCCAATCGCATCCTTTACCATGAAATCGAGCTTTGGCCCATAAAAAGCCGCTTCACCTGTGACGATAACTGTCTTAAGACCTTTTTCAGCGGCAACTTCAATTATATCGCGTTCAGCTTTTTCCCAGTTTTCATCCGAGCCGATATATTTTTCCTTATGATCAGGATCCCTGAGTGAAATCTGAGCTGTGTACTCATTAAAATTCAATATTCTCAGAACATACAACACCAGGTCAATAATACTTTTGAACTCTTCCCTTAACTGGTCGGGTCTGCAAAAATGGTGAGCATCATCCTGAGTAAAACTTCTTACCCTTGTAAGTCCATGAAGTTCACCGCTTTGCTCATATCGGTAAACTGTCCCGAATTCGGCCATACGCAAAGGAAGATCTTTATAGGAGTGGGGAGTTGCATTATATATCTCACAATGGTGCGGGCAATTCATTGGTTTCAGCATAAACTGTTCACCTTCCTGTGGAGTATTTATTGGTTGGAATGAATCGGCTCCATATTTCTCAAAATGACCAGAGGTTTTGTACAGGTTGACATTACCAATATGTGGTGTTGTTACCATTTTATAACCCCTCTTTCTTAACACTCCGGTTAAGAAATCTATTAGACTCTGTCTTATATCGGAACCTTTCGGAAGCCATAAAGGAAGTCCCATTCCAACCTTAGCTGAAAATGTGAACAGTTCAAGCTCTTTTCCTATACGTCTGTGATCTCTTTTCCTGGCTTCTTCAAGGAATAAAAGATAATCATCGAGCATTTTCTGTTTTGGGAAAGTGATTCCATAAATCCTTGTCAGCATTTTACGGTTTTCATTTCCTCTCCAGTAAGCGCCCGCAAGGCTGAGTATCTTAATAGCCTTAATTGGTTCAGTAGAAGGCAGATGAGGTCCCCGGCAGAGATCTGTAAAATTACCCTGTGAGTATAGGGTGATCGTCCCGTCTTCAAGGTCCGCGATAAGCTCTGTTTTATATTCATCGCCCTTTTTGGTGAAAAGTTCCAAAGCCTCTTTCTTGCTAACATTTTTTCTTGTGAAAACAAGGTTTCCGGTAGCAAGTTCTTTCATCTTGTTCTCAATCAAAACAAGGTCAGATTCAGTAATAATCTTTTCATCACCAGGATCAATATCATAATAGAATCCGTTCTCGATAGCCGGACCAATGCCGAATTTTGTTCCGGGAAAAAGGTTTTCAATCGCTTCAGCCATAAGATGAGCCGATGAATGCCAAAAAGCATGTTTTGCTGCCTCATCATCCCATTTATGGAGTATTAATTCAGCATCTGTCTCAATGGCACGTGTAAGATCCCATATTTCTCCGTTAACTGAAGCAGCATATACTTCTTTTGCCAGTCGTGGACTAATCTGTTCTGCTATCTCCAGACTGGTAATACCTTTATTATATTCTCTGACAGACCCGTCGGGAAATTTAATCTTTATCATTACGCTACCTTGTTTTATTGACCGGCAAAGATAAATATATTTTTACAAAGCCGAGCCTGACAAACCATATGAGAAAAAACTTCTAGCATATACTTGATGATTTTATAATTTATTTTGCAAAAAAAAGTTACGTTTGCAATTATTAAAATTTGTTCCTCCATTTTAAATAATTCAAATGTCAAAAAATCGGTTATTCATCACAAAACCACTCCCACAGTTATTCAGTGAATCTCAGGAATCAGGTGGTTTAAAAAGGACTTTAACTCCACTGAATCTTACAACTTTGGGTATAGGAGCCATTATTGGTGCCGGTATTTTTGTTCTTACAGGTCAGGCTGCAGCTCAATACGCTGGTCCTGGAATTGTCATTTCTTTTATTATATCAGGTCTGGCATGTGGTTTTGCAGGTTTATGCTATGCCGAATTTGCTTCAATGATCCCCATTGCAGGGAGCGCTTATACTTATTCTTACGCTACTCTCGGTGAATTCCTGGCATGGATTATTGGTTGGGACCTCATATTGGAATATTTATTTGCGGCGTCAACCGTTGCCGTTGGTTGGTCTGGCTATGTTATAAGCTTCATGAAAGACCTTCATATTTTCATACCACCTCAATTTACAGGCGCTTCCGGTACTGTTCTGGTAAATGTGCCCGATATGGGTTGGAAACCTCTTACAGATTCTTTCGCTCATACTCTAGCTTCCACGGGAATTCATGTTGATTCATTGGCTCATGTTACTTGTGTCTTGAATCTGCCTGCAATGTTTATCGTTGCTTTATTATCGACTTTGCTCGTAATAGGTATCCGTGAATCGGCTAATTTCAATAATGTAATGGTTATTACAAAAGTCTCTGTTATAGTTTTATTTATAGCTATTGGTTTCATGTTTGTCAAAGCAGTTAACTGGCACCCTTTCATACCTGCCAACAAAGTTGAAGCGACTCCAATATCCCAGTACGGTTCTTTTTGGGGCTGGCTGAAAGCTTACAGTCATGAATTCGGCAAATTTGGTTTCAGCGGTATTTTGAGAGGTGCAGGCGTCATATTCTTTGCTTATATTGGATTTGATGCCGTATCGACTGCCGCACAGGAAGCCAAAAATCCTCAGCGCGACATGCCAATTGGTATTCTTGGCTCATTAGGGATTTCAACTGTACTTTATATTCTCGTCGCAATAGTGCTAACAGGCATAGTAAGTTATACTACTTTAAATGTTGCTGATCCGGTTGCAGTAGGTGTTGATGCTATGGGGAAAGGAATGTTCTGGCTGAGACCCATTGTAAAAATTGCAGCTATTGCCGGGTTAAGTTCTGTAATTCTTGTCATGCTTTTAGGACAGCCCAGAATATTCTACTCAATGTCAAAGGACGGTTTGTTACCTCCTGTTTTTTCAAAGGTTCATCCAAAGTTCAAAACTCCGTATGTCAGCACAATTATTACTGGTTCTGTTGCAATGGTTATTGCTGGCATTCTTCCAATCAGTATTCTGGGTGAGCTGGTTTCGATAGGGACTCTCCTTGCTTTTATTATCGTCTGCCTGAGTGTTCTTGTATTAAGAAAGTCTAAACCCGATATCCGGAGGCCATTCAAGACGCCATGGGTTCCTGTCGTTCCGATCCTTGGCGCATCCATCTGTTTCCTGCAGATGGCATCATTACCACTGGATACATGGTTAAGGCTTATTATCTGGATGGCTATAGGATTCTGTATCTATTTCTTTTATGGTGTGAAGCATAGTAAAATAAGGCAGAATATTCCGAAAGAATAACATGGCATTACGGTTTAATGGTACAAAGGCGTAAGGGTATAACGGCGAAACGGCGTAACGGCGTAACGGCATAATGGTATAACTGCGTAACGGCATAAATGCATAACGGCATAACGGTATGACAACTTAACA
>Ga0182021_10004270_pt1 | contig 16783 bp, 14 predicted proteins | sample 612E3MmetaG_FD_120493 | JGI IMG/M metagenome (GOLD analysis project Ga0182021, IMG submission 120493) | Permafrost microbial communities from Stordalen Mire, Sweden - 612E3M metaG (Illumina Assembly) | ecosystem: Environmental > Terrestrial > Soil > Wetlands > Permafrost | place: Sweden...
AGAAGCTCATTTGAATGTCCGCTGTTTCCCCGACTCCGTACATTCCCAGCGGATCGGCTACTTCCGAGGTGCGCCAGAACACGACATTCAACAAAGGTGAGTTGAGATAGAGTGTCATGGGGCCGGAATCGGAGATAACATCATGAGGCAGCCAAAGTTTGACACATTACTCGAGAGGTTCGCAGGCGAATTCGACACCGCGTACGAAGATGATGCTAATAACGCGCGGGGAAATTTCTTAAGAGCATTTCCACTCACGAGCCTTCGGTCCCTTACACTCGACAAGTACGTGATCGGAAAGCAAACGCGGTCTTTCTGCACCTACGTTGAGCAAACTACGCGCTCTTGGGCGAACATCTTGGGCGCGACCGCTTCAAAATTCGGCATCTATTATGGCCGGACGAAAAGTAACGCTGCAAAGAAGTACCGCGCGACAGCCAAGTTCAGCGGTGGCCCCGAAGTCGCATTTGCCAAGATCAAAAGTGCCCTTTTGGAACTCATCGACGCGGGACGCACGCTCAAGTTTGAGGCCATAGATGCCAATCCGCTCTCGCAGATGTTCAAAGCCAAGATTTTGAGCCTCTATTTTCCCGAGAAATATTTCAACGTCTGCAGCGCAGAACACATTGAACTGCTATCTGAGGAGCTTGGGTTGCCATTTGATACTTACGTAAGCGAACAACAACACCAATTGCTCCAGGCCAAGCTCCGTAATCCAATCACTAGGATTTGGAGCAATCCAAAAATGATGACGTTCCTGTACAATACTTACATCCGGTCTGAGCCGATGCACGTAAAAGAGAGGCGAGAGCGCAAGCACGCCAAAATCGATATTGAAGACTTGCTCGAACAGAGGAAACGCATCGGAGAGCTAAGCGAGAAGTTCGCGAAAGCATGGGAGCGTAAACGCCTAGTCGGCAAAGGCGTGGCTCACGTTCGGATCGATGATTGCCGCGAGACACCTGCGTGTGGATACGATTTCCTATCATGTCCAGGATCAAACGACAGACGATTTATCGAGGTCAAAACAGCTGGCCGAAATCGCCTCGAAAAGGGATTTCGTTTCTTCCTGTCCGAAACAGAGTACAAGGTCTCCAAGCAGCTAGACCATCGTGAGCGGTATTATTTCTACTTGGTGTTCTACAAAGACAAGAAGCCAAATTCCGTGCGGGTCCGAAGGGCAGCCGACGTATACGAAACCTGCACATTTAGCTCGAATGGCTACATCATCTCTCTGGACGAAGCGGAACCCGACTAGGCTGCTTTCGCAAATCGGCGACCTTCCGTTGTTGGCGCTAGCCGGACCAAGAGCTGACCTGAGCCCTGAACTTCCTCCAGATTTGGGTAAAGTCCGACACCTTGGAAGGGGTACAGATTATGAAGCGCTCGTGGTTCCCGAATTCATTGAGACCTTTTGGGTCAAAGTGCCCACCGCCGCTTCAGACGCCATTTCAATAGACCGATAGTCCTGTACGCCAATGATAGACAGCAACTCTCGTCGAATTTCTTTCCAGTCCTGATCCAAATTGACTGTAACAACGCGCAGGACGTGTCCTCGCCCCTCAAATTTCAGATCCAGATGTTGACCAACGACCGGGTACAGAAGAATACCCTCGGCTGATCGGTCAACTTCCGAGAGGCATTCCAGATTCGAAAGATAAGAAAACAATTGATACAGGTGGCTCGAGTACACGCGTTCACCACGATAATTCGATAACGTCTGCTTATAGTATTTTGTATCTAGTACGATGGTCTTTCGCGACGATCTAAGCGTCACATCGGTGATCATATTCGGAAGGTATTTCTGAAACTCTGGTTCGGCTGGCTCCAGATCCCACTTTATCGTTTCCGCACCGACCATTGAAAATGCATTTTGCTCATGCCGATAGAAATTCCTGACAAAGCTCTGAAATACCTTCGACATGCGCACTTCGTTATCGATGATATTCTCGAATCGGCTGACAGTGCCAGATTCTGTGGGCAATCGAAGATGATGCAGAAGCTCACAGACCTTTAACAGCAAGCCGTACTGTCCTCTATTTCGAGAAACTTGCACACGGTGAAAACACTGTGAAGTGAGCCTAATCCGAGAGATGTTCCCAAGCCTGTCGTATAGCTCACGCAATTCTATAGCCAATTTCCGATCTATATCATCGGCATTCGCTAAGTCAGCTATGGATGTCTTGAGTATCTGGTTGTGAAGGACGTTTTTGTCTAATTCATCAAAGCGGCAATTGATCTGGTTCTTTATAAGTAAGTTGCGGCGAACTGTGCCATTCAAGTCGATGCGCCCCCTCACCGTTCGGAGGTCGTCATCAAATTCCAGGTAACCTTGGTCGAGACCGCGTCGCAATAGGCGGCGCGTTCCACGTATAAGAATGTGGGCAAATAGGTCGACGATCCGGGGACTTTCAGTCAGTCCGGTTTCAATCGCTTTGCCGTCTGGAAATTGGTCCCAGGCATAGCAAAAGAGATAGTACAAATTCTGAATTGGGATTGGATGTCCCACGTCGATCACTCAGCAAGCAGCTTTGCGCAGGATCTTTCGGCATGATCCGGATCGTCGCTCCAGTATTCGTCCAGCAGGGGCCGAATCTCGGTCTCGACAATTCCTTCGTACCATCGCTCATCCAAAACTGCGCCAGAACCGCTCGGAACAAAAAAGCTGTGTCCAATGCAAAATCCAGGTCCAAGGTTGGTCTTGTCGCCGGAAATCTCACGGTTCAATTCAGAAAATCGTTCAACGATACGGGACACCAAGCTCCTGGAAACGCCCGCCTGTTCGAGTGCGTGACGAAACGCGGGCTGCTCGTACTGTGGTTTAAGCGTGATAAATCCGAAGCGGCGACGAAGCGCGTAATCGACCAGTGACAGTGACCGATCTGCTGTGTTCATAAGGCCTAAAATATGGACATTTGGGGGTACGTAGAATCGTTCCTCACCACTTTTCGCGTACGCAAGCTTCGTAGCCCAGTCGGGTGAGCGCTTATCGGGCTCGATAAGCAACATAAGTTCACCAAATATGCGGCTCAGATTGCCACGATTTATTTCATCGATGATGAAGACATATGTCTCGTCGGGATCGATTCGCGCTTTCTCGCAGAACTCTAAAAACACGCCGGGTTTCAGTTCGAAGCCTCTTTGTCCATCTGGCCGATAGCCTTGGATGAAGTCCTCGTAAGAGTAGGACTGGTGAAATTGCACGGTCCTGACGCGAGTAGGATCACGATACCCCATCAGCGCATATGCCAGTCGTCGAGCAACAAATGATTTTCCTACGCCGGGAGCGCCTTGGAGAATTAGGTTCTTCTTGGTGCGCCAAATGCGTAATGCCTTTTCTACGTCTTCGCGTGGTGTGAACAGCTCCACCATTGCGTCATCGATGCTGAACTTCTCCCTTGACGCAGCGGGAAGAGGAGTGGCGGGCTCAATTGGGCTTATGGCAACAAGTTGCTGCAACTTCTGGACAAAGTCAGGAAAATTCGTAATTTCAGTGAGGGCCTTCATGGCCATAGTATCAGGGGATTGCCACTCTCCTCGGCTCTCCCATCGCATCTTGCGTACGTTCTTAAATTGTGGGCGCTCTGAGATATATTCGTATTCACCTGTCACTATGCCGTGACCAATTATTAGGTTCCTGCCTCTCTTCACAAAAACAAGATCTCCGGGCCGAATAGTTTTCACAAAATCGAAACAGGCACGGGCGTTGTTGCTTTGGCGGGTGTCAGATTTATAGTGGAGATCCAGGGCCGCCATCACTTCATCGGTCGACCCATATTGTGAGAGGTCGCCGAGTTCATCCCAACCGATTGCCATAATGCTCTGCTCGTAAAACTCATCCCAGAATTCTGCATTGCGGCCAGGCGCATAAACCCAAACGCTTCGAATCTTGCTCGCATCACCTTGTTCATTGGCGTCCACAGACTCTGGTTCCTGCGACGAGCTGCGTTCGAGTTCCGAAGGAAGCAGTTTTTCAATGATGAGATTCTGATCGCTGGAAGTTGGCACCATAGTTCTCATTAGGGGGGCAAACGTCTTCACTAACCCCGCGAAGAGTGTCGTCAGATCAAAATTACCGTTTCCTATCTGTTGGGGTGTAATAATTCTAAAGATTGACCCGCCGCCGCGAAGGTCGCCGTGCGGAGATTTCAGGGACTCTATTAGCTCTCTCAAACTTCCAAAATTACCTTTGAAGCCTTGACGTGACTTCAGTCCGAATTGCCAGCCCGACTCTGCGGCGAATTCGGCGTCAAGGTTGGTCACGAGATCAGAATTCGGTGCCGGTAGTCTCTCATATAAAACTGGAATGATGGCTCGGTTGCGCCGTTTCAATTCAGGGTCATAATAATCGCTTTCGTGGATCGATACTGCAAACCCGATTTCCAGGCCCAGTTCAGATGCAATTAAGTAGATTTGTGGAAACCATCCAAAGCTGCCCGACTCCTTGTTCACAACAGACGCCCATAGGTCCACAGGACGTTGACCTTGTACGCCTCCATCGCGAGAGAAGCGTGTGCTCCGGATCTCGAAGGACTCGGCGTAGCCAGACTGCTTTACAGCGAGCTGCGCTGCTTCACGGAGCGCATTATATATGAGTTGATAAATATCCTTGTCGGAATCCACCACCTCTCCAGAAGAAAACGCATGACCCTTCGCGTTCTTGTACTTGTCGAAAACTCTAAATGCAGCTTCCGAAAGCATGATTTCCTCGGTTCTTTTCGGACGGCCAAGACTGCACGCATGGATTGGCCAGGTCGACTCGTCGATTATTCAATGCCACGAACCTACCGAATTTGAGCGAACCCGCCCAGAGGCTTCTAAGCTCATAATGGCGCTCAGCAGTGCTTTTACCGTTCTAGGACGGGCTTCGGCCTTTCCTAGCATGATGTTGTCGAGCTGTTGACGCGATAATTGGGCAACATTCGCCAATTCGACCTTGCCGAACTTTCGGGATGCTCTGGCCACGAATTTTGAAATGAGCCATTTTCTCGCCGAGTTGATCCCATACTCGATTTGAGCTTCAGGGACCTCGCCAAGATAGAATTGCTCCTCCCAGCGGTTTGCCTCTTTGCCAATGTATTCGATGGCAACGGCTTGGATGTGGCGACGATCAGTAACACCTCGATCAGTGGTTTCGCCGTTTTCGAATTTTACCTCTGGGTGCAGATGGTAATCGGCGACGGCTTCGCGATAGGTTGCGAGAATAGACACCGGCACAGGACGCCCAGTGCGGCGGTCGAAGCATTTCGCTGCGCCCCTCGCGACATTGTCATCGTAGGGAGCGATGACGGCTGGTAATCCGTCGTTGAGGTACCCCGCATCTATGTCGCCCGAGGCAATCGCGGCATAGAGCGCTGTCCGTGACACCTGGTACGCTAGCATGAAGTTGAAGGCCTTCACCTGTTCAGCATACGACTTACCTTCGTTGAAGCTGTCGAACCAGTGCAGCAGGGATGACGTTGACACGGAGTATCGGCTTGCGGCGGGCCGGTCCAATCCAGGCAATGGCGAGAGGTCAATCTGGTCCGGGTGTACCTCCAGTTCGGCCATGATAATCTGGTACCAAAGGTCGTATTGCCAGTGGTCAACACCGATTTCGCTCAGCGGAATGGCAGGGGCCGGTATGGACGCAGGCGCTTCGCTTTCCGGGTAGGGTGCACGCAAGTGGCCTAGTCCATGCGCGACGGCCTTGCGAATGACCGGCTTTCCATTTTCGTCAAGATTGAACAACACATAGCGTTTTGCGGATATGGCGACGACAAACAATGGTTCATGCGTTCCGACCATGACCTTGCCGCTTTCGACGCGAAAGTCTTGATCCTCGATTTTGAACAGGGACTTGTCGTCGCTGTAGGGATTAAGCGCATCAAACCACTGGGTGACGACCGTGGCGCGTTTCAAGAATTCATCGTCGCCCATACCTTCGGGACGCGCCAAGGCAAGACTGTCGGTATCGCACAGTGCCCAACCAATCCCGTTGTCCGCTGCCAAGCGTTCGGCGATTGACAGCATGAGCCGTGCCGCACCTGTAATAAGCGTCGCGAGCAGTGGGTGAAAATGAGTGCCCGCTTCTTCGATGGATTTAGTGCCGGTTTGGAATTCAGCATCTTCACCCCCATAACAAATGACCTCTCGCGGGCGGTCGTAGGATTGAACATTCATTTCGGCAAAGATGCCGTAGCTTGTAGAATTGGCCAGCAGCTTGAGCATCTGCTGGTAAGCGTCGAGCACGTCTGCGTCGTGGATTCGACCCTCGGCGCGGGCCTTCTTCAATTCTGACTGCACCTGTCCGCGTAATTCGATGATGCTCTTGTAGAGATCAAAGCCTTCGACGTTGGGATCAATCCGGAACTTGTCGTTGCCACCAATCAAAATAGATCGAAGCCCGGCTTGTGTGCCTCTCGGCGAGAAACGAATCGCCTTGATGATTCGAGGCGCTTTGCCGGTGTGGAGCTTGGAGGCTATGCAATCGGCCAGCGTGTACCAAAGGCGTGGACGGGCTGAGAGGTAGTTCAGACCGATAGTACGGCTTTCGTCGCCGTAGCGTGCTCGGACGGGTAAGACGTCATCGCCGGGGACAATCTGAACCAGCGTGGTCAGGAACGGCCAGATGTTCCGGTGCCTGAGATCGTCCAGGGAGACCCGCCCCAGGAGCATGCTGGCCTCGGCCGTCCAGTCATCATAATCGACGCCTGTGGCCGTCACGAACCTCCAGAGGCCCATGAGCGTGCAAACGGTCGGGTACATGGACCGAAAGTCGCAATAGAGCACTCGGGTCATCTGCCGCCGGATACGGACCTCAGACCGCCCGCCAAAATAGGTGGACATGATGATTCCCAGCAGGTCCGGGCTGAAGTCCGGCTGGAGTTTGGTCCAGGGCTCAATCCCCATTTCCCGAAGATAGGCCTTGCCCAAGCTTGCCTCGCTGTAGATGCGGTGGGCTGGGGTCTGAGTCAGGCCGTGGGCCTCATACTGCTTCTGCAGAGCCACGTAACACTCCCAGGTCACCTGTGTGTCGTTGACAGCATAGTCAAGGTACTCCGCCGTCAGCGGGCCGCCGTGTTGGTCCGTCTCAAGTTTCTGGTGTTTGGTTTCGAGGTGCTTTGCAAGCGATGCCAGACTATGCGAACGGCCCAGCAGCGCAGCGGCCAACGTCTTCACATCTTGAAAATAGCCAGACTTGTAGGCGGTTTTGTACCATTTCTTTCGCATGCTGCGGGCATCGGACTGCTTCGGTGGAGCGGCGAAGCGCATGAAGGCAGCACGGCTGTTGAGATGCTTCACAAGGGCGTTTGACCGCCATTTCTCCAGCAGCAATTCGAGCGAGAATGCGCCTCGCATGTCCTTGCCGTGCGAGGTCGGAGTCCGAAACGCCAATCGGCTCAAGTCAAAGGGCAGATTGAAGCCGATGATCTGCCCACCGTGGTCGTACCCGACGACATACAGAACATCGCGCACGAACCTTTCGCGTTTATGCAGAACGAGCCGATGCTTCGCTGCATATGTTCTCAGCAAAACCAGCTCCGGAAATGAAACGTTCTCCGGCTCGTAGAAAATCCCCTTCTCAGCTAGCTGCATTCCTTTGCGCAACTGATAGGTTCCGATGCGCAAGTTCTGCCGATGATCGGTCGTGGTCTCCGTATCGAATATGACTGCTTCATCGGATGGCCTAGGCAGCGCCTTGCGTATCTTGCGCTTCGGCTTGCTAGAGGCCTTTTTCTTGTCGTCATCCGTGCGTATGGGTACGGCGTAGCCGCGCACGGATATCATCATCGGAAGTCTGTGCTTCATGACACACCTCCGAAAGTCTCGTTGGGCCTAGCGCGGGCCATTTCGATCAAGCGCGTGCCGATTTCCTGGAGCCTCCAACGCAAATAGGTCAGAAACTCTCTCAGAGGATGGTCCGGTTGATCCTCCAGGATGACCGCGACCATCTCTCCAAGGCCAAGCGACATGTGCCCGATGGGCTCCAAAGGATTGGTGCAGTCGGGGATTTTCCTTGGGTGATCCTTCTGGGCATCGCTGACGGGGTCGTGATGATTGCTGCATAGGATCACGGTTTCGTCGTCAAATTCCTGCTCGGCGACGTGGTGCAGCTGTAAGGCATGTGGGCTCGCCTTGTGACCCAATAGGCAATGAGGATTATCGCTTCCAAGGCGCTCACACGCTGTGCGATACCGGGTTTCCTTGTCGCCGTGGTTAAAGGTGCGTTTGTGCTTACTCATTTTGAATACTCCGGTAGTTAGACAACGATGCGGTAGACTTGTTCGAAGCTGCTCCCGCCGGCATGCGACAGCCGGTAGAGAATGTTGGGACGCGTTTCGAGCGGATAGGATTTGCCGTTGATGTCGGTGATAGATTTCCCGACGAACGGCTTCAAATAGGTTTGGTTGTTTGTTCGAAGAAACGCGCCAGCCGCCGACATGTACTTGCCGACGAGCGAAGCGGTCTTGAAGTCACCAACGGTAATGATGTGCTCGCGACCGCCGCTGAAGATCATGACGCGACGAGGAAGTGCCTTCTTGATAACCCATCTGCGTTTGCGCTTTTCGACTATGCCCTTTTCAACCGCTTCGGTCCGCAATCGTTCAGCGGACAGTCCCGCTTCCTTGGCGGCCTTCGCAAAGCTCTTTTCCTTCCGGAAGAATCTGAGGCCCAATTGGAGCCGGTGATCATCCAAGGCCTTTTGGGCACGGTTGTTGGCTACCCGGACTTCTGAAGGCCTACGGTGGCCCCTGGCCTGAGACCGGGAGAGCCCCTTGGCCAAAGCCCGTTCGATGCGGCGGCGGTATTCGGCGGCATAATCTCGGTCGCGTTTCCTGGCCATACTGGCTCCGGCTGAAATTCCGGCCCGAAACCAACCAGACGCGCGATTTGCTCGTGCTATGACAATCGCAATAGTGTAAAATAACAAAATGGAAACAGTGACCTATAATGTCTCCCTGGAAGACTTGAATGCACTGGCCGCGCCCCAGCAGCGCAAGATCACCCGACAGTGGGTATCGAAGTACGTCCGCTTGGGTCTAATGCCGGAGCAACACGCCCCTGGTCTCGGACGCGGCAAAGGGCGGCAGAATCTCTATTCGCAATCACTCGCCCGACAATTGGTGCCGCTGATTCAAGCGCTGAATGTGCATGGCAAAAATTTAAGCGCCGTGGGTTGGGACCTGTGGTGGTACGGCTGGTATGCCGCTCCCCGCTATTGGCGCAAACGGCTGCTGGAAGAAGCGAAACGGTGGGATGACGTCAGATCAAGACTCACACCAAAGCATGTAGATGACGATGGCCCAGCGGAGCTGATTAGAGAAATCGGCGAACAGCTAGAAAGCAATAGAAGCCGCTGGCCCATGATCGGGTCGGTCCAGCGACACAACAAAGGCGAGATGGTCGATTTTCTTTCGATCTTATTAGGTGTCTTTAGTGGCACCTATATGCCGCTCAGTGACTATGATCATTCTACCGACAGTTTTGAACGCAAGAAGACTGAACGCCTCCTCAGCAAGCCATTCGACGTACCGATCAAAGATGCAGATATCCCCATGGACGGCACGCATTTCCCCATCAGTGTCGAAGCACTGGACCTGAAATTTCAGGAAATGTCGGGAATCGGCAATGTGAACATGGAAGATTTTATTTGCTCTTTGCCCGATGAAGAAGTCAATTCTGCTCGTCAGCAAATGGCCTTAATCATGACCGCTGTGAGTGCGGCGGAGAGCCATACTCAGCAGCAATATATGAGGTCGTCGGGAACCAAGGCCATATTGTGGGCCAATCGGGATCAAAACCTGCAAGCATCACATTTAATGGGATGGCTCATTCTACTGCGCAATCCGATATTCAAGGAGATTAGTGCCACTTATTGCGCCGCGTTAAAAGAGCAGTTGGGAATTGGCCAAAGGGATCACCATGCCGCTTAAAGCAGCCCGAGAGATTCCAGAAGAAATGCTGTCCGACGACACCGAATGGGGGGACCGCTCTGAAGACTGGAGCAATTATCGCCCTTCTGCCGAGGGCGCCCGTCCAAGAAAATTCAGATATCGCGAGCCGCTCATTCTGTGCGGCCATGGCGTCAATATCCGGGTAGACCATAATACCTTGCTAGTTCGAAATGGATTTACGCACTATCCCCAGAAGCTCGAAGAAATTCGATTCTTCCCCGGCGACGCTAATTTGCCCGACCGAATTATCATGCTCGACGGGAGCGGTGGGCTGACTTTTGACGCTTTGGCCTGGATGTCTGACCAGAATATCGAATTTGTCCGGCTCGACTGGCAGGGCGAAGTGTCGGCCATTGGCGGAAAATCGGGATATTCGGCCAATCCGAAATTGGTCGAAATTCAGCGAAATATCCTCGGGTCGAATAAACGGCTGCAAATTGGCCGAAAATTAATTGCCGAAAAGGTGTTGGCTTCAATTTCGACATTAGTAAATGTATTTCCGAAATCCGAAAATCAGGAAAAGGCCATTTTCCGACTGAAGGAATTACGGTCCGATATTTTGTTGCCACAGAAAATCAAATCAATTCCCAAATTGCTTGGTGTTGAGGGAAGCGCAGCGGCCACTTATTTCCGGGTGTGGCAGGGCATCCCGCTGAACTGGGAGGGTACCGGCAAGAAACCCATTCCGAGCAGCTGGCGAGAAATCGGGCCTCGGCAGATGACATGGCGCGATGGCACGCGAAATGCGCGGCACCCAATTAATGCCATGCTCAATTACGGGTACGGAATTCTGAATCACCGAATTCGGAAGGAAATTGTCGCCGCCGGGTTTGACCCCTCAATTGGAATTCTTCACGGCAGCGCGCAAAACCGAATTCCGCTGGTTTATGACTTAATGGAACCGCAGCGGCCAGTGATTGACCGAGCGATATTGGAATTTGCTCTAGCACACACTTTCAGGCCGAGTGATTTCACGATCAACAATTGGGGCGGATGTCGGGTCAATCCACAGATGGCGAAAGCGTTCGTGCAAAGGATTGCCACGACCAACACATGCCTTACAATATTGTCACAACTTACTTAGGCGGGTTAAAATGTTCAGGAATAATACGGTTTTTGTTATCGGTGCAGGTGCAAGCTGGCATTACGGATATCCAACTGGCGAGGGGCTTATTGATGCCGTTACTTCAATGGCAAGACGATTTCAGGCGTACTGCGTCAATCGTGTAACCTCCGGGCAGGTTGTCCAAATAATTCCTGACTACGTCGTTCAGCGCACAGATCCAAGCAAAGGCATTGCCGGGGCGATGGCAGGATGGACGTCAGTCCGGGATGAATGCGAAGCACTAATCACTCGGCTCCAGACCGTTAGACCGCTCGTTATTGATTATTTCTTAGCCTGGAACGAGAGCCTTCGTCCCATTGGTAATCTCATGATTGCCGCTGTGATACTAGAATGTGACCTGATTTGGGAAATAGAACGCGCAAACCAAAATAGGCGATTGGCACTGACGGCGGCGCCAAAGAAGCTCTCAGCAGATGAACTTCGCCAGTATAATATTTCGAAGTATCAAGATGATTGGTACCGATTCATCGTGCACAAGCTGGTTTATGGCTGCGCGAAATCGTCTGACCTATTTGAAAACAGAATTCACATTATAACCTTCAACTATGACACGTCACTCGAATTCCATATCCGTCGCGCGTTGCGGTCCATTGACCTTTTCAACAGTGATGATGTCGGGACATTTTTGTATGATGGGCGTATCTTGCACGTATATGGCGCGGTGCCGAACGCGACCGAATACACCGAAATTGACCGTAGGAGTGTTGACAATCTCGGCAGCAGTTTTGCGCGACCCTTGAATCATGGAGGAGAATTCGGACCACGGAAGGCGTTCTTGGACGCGGCGTTTCAAGCGTCAACGAGCCTGCAAACAGTTGACCCAAACGAAAAAGAGCTGAATGACGAGCGGCTTAAGCAAGCTCGCGATTGGATAGGTTCCGCTGACGTCATTTATATTCTTGGCTATGGGTTTGATGAGAATAATAGCCGAAGGATCGGGCTGAATCCCCTTCTGCGTGTGAGGGACGACACAGCTAGATCAATCATGTTCACAAATTTTCGAGACATTGACGTAATCAACAAACGGGCATCGAGGATTTTCTACGACCGCCCGGATCAATTCTCGGAAATGCGGGTTCATCGGACACCTAAAGAGGGAGGATATATCGAGAAAAGCACACGCAACGTCTATGACGCGCTAGCGCTGGATTTCGATTCACTGGAAGATCAACTCATAGCTGCAACAAGAATCTAGTTGGCGTTTTCGACTAACTAGACCAAACTAAACCGAAACCAATTTCGACAGTGATGACTTTTCCCAAACATATATGCGATTACCGTCCGTGGAGAGCCTGTCGGTGGCACGAACTCCAGCATAACTGAGTGGCGAGCCCGGAGCAGATGAAGAATTCCACCGATATCGAATATGCTCTTCAATTGTGCCGCGAGTTCCATGGCGAGAGAGTCTTGTTTTTGAGTTGAGATATCGGTCAATAGAACCGTGCGGTCGCCACTCGTCCTTGATGGAGGTAAGCACTATATCCTTCCCCCTCGACTTTCGGACGGCAAAGCCAATTTGGTACTTGTAGAAGTTCTCGAAACCGGGAAAGAGGTCGGCACCACTGCAGCACGCCGCGCTGTCCGACAAGTACTGGAATTCATTGTCTGCACACCCGAAAGACACGCCAGCATGATGACATTCTTCTCGGGCCAGCAGTAGTGAAGGCAATTTAAGCTCTGCGGACAATATGTGCTCCCTACCATCTCGGTATGTGCCGTTCCCTTTGTACCAAGTCCTCTGATTTTCCACGACGATATTTGAACTGTGTTCAACAGGCACTTTAAGGTGTTCGACTGAGATATGCCGCGCGCCCGTAGAAGCAACCATCGTAACGTAGTTTCTTATGTTGCCGACAATTTCGTGTATTAGAGGTTGCAATCGACAGGTGACAATAACACCAGCATGACTGAGCCGCTCCATCATGCGCAGCAATCGTGATGGAGGGGTTGCGTTTGGTTCTACACGTGCTGCTTCATGGTCCTGTACACTTACCAAAGAAACTTGCACGATGATGTTTGGGTTTGCCAACAACTCAGCTAAATATTCTGGCAGTATTGCCAAGTCGCCTTTCGTGCTGATTATTGTAGGATATTGTCGTGCCGAAAGGTCTTTCAAGAACGATAGTGCAATCCGGTGTCGTGTTTCCGATGGCTGAAAGGGATCACTCATCCCGCCAAAGTGTACCGGAATACGATGACGTAACGCTTGTGCGATTACCGATGGACTACCGCGATCTGCCAATTTGAAATGTCTTGCGACGGCGTCGGGCGGCGCAGGAGCGATCCTTCTGCCCGGGAGATTTCCGCCTCGCGTTCTCGCGAAACAATAGGAACAAGAAAAGCCGCATCCGCGGTAAGAATCAAGCCGGAGGGGTAATGAACAATGGGCGAATTGTCCCGACCAAGCCAATGGATCAGTGTATTTCAATTTGGAATGCCTAACGTCAGCGATAACTAGCAACGTGATACATTACGTCCCTCAATGTAGCTTGGGTCTTCCGCGCATTGTCGTTTGGTCGCGCTTGTTTAAGGTTTGCCCGTTCGGAGCTATTGCGCTCTGTGTTGGTTTTCCTGCCACGGCGTCGTGTCCTGACGCGTTTCTGCTTGGCGGTCTTGACATACGTAGCGGGCCGTTGTCAGGGCACGTCTGGTCGCAGACTTGCTTGTTCTTTGCTGCATCCGATCGGTGCGGCTGAAATGCACCAAACTCCAATGCAACATCTAGTGCGAGAACAACCGCCAACCATCCGCAAAAGCCCCATAGTGAAAAGTGACCAGGAATGTGTCGCCATTCTGCGCTCATCATGGGACAACCCCCATATTCCGCAAAGCCAGTATCACGATTGGTACGCAGAGACTCGCGCTAAAGCCATAGATTGCCGTGTGTGTGAGTTGTTGCTCGTATTGATCTAGGTACCCCTGATAGAAGAGCAGTAGGTGGTACTGAATGATCTCGTTTTTCAATTCTTCAACTGGGGTTTCAGTGATGCAGCGTTTAGCAAACTTCGAGAGATTTCCTAGATAACTCTCAAGCGCGCCGTATATGCGGCGATCTTTCCGATACATATAAATTGGCGCGAACGAATAATTTGTTGGAACCGCGTTGTAATAGAAATACTGGTCGCTATTTCCTAATCGGTTCAGATAAAGCCAGGGGTAGCGCGTGCGAGCCTGCATAAAAAACCATGCCAAAATTGCCAACGAGACCACTATGAGGTTTAGGTAGAAGGTTCCAATCAGGATTGTGAACCAGCCAAATTCTGCAGGCATTTTCTCGCCAAATGCCAAAGCGAAACCCAGGCCCGCACCGCCAAACGCGATGATTTCCTTGGCTATCCCAACAACCTCTGGCGTGAATTCTGGCTTGATCGACAGAAGCGCTCGGCGCGTCCTAGTCTTTTCTAGTAATTTTGGGATTGCTTTAGCGTCCAGCTTTTCAACAGCTTCGAGCTCGGCATTGAGGCGTTTCTCGGTCCGTTCTTCCAGAACGCGAATTTGTTCCGAAAAGGAGGCCATTTTAGTGACTCTGTGTACTTGCCAAAGCTGAGCTATCAAGCGGTGGGCCTGTGACCCAGAACAATGTTCGGTCGCGCGAGAAGCTCACGTTGCGAAGGAACCACTCGTACGCTTTACCTTCATATAACGGATGCAGGGCGACTCGACCCAAATGGAACTGTACTGGTGATTCGTACCTGAATCCAGGTTGCTGGTTCAGCGGGTAATGCTGCAACACGTTCTTACTATGCACCCAATGGGCACATTGCCGATCCAAGAGTCCAAGAACCTTGACAATCTCCTTTCGACGGTCTGGGCCAACACCGAGTAGCACTATATTGGTCAGAGTTGGCCGGTATCGCCACAAACCATAAGCGATGTTCGTGGCAGTGACCCCGCTGCCCGCTACTACGACAACGGTGTCTATGTTCGAAGGTATGTTCTGAACCTGTAGCGCGCAGGTGCTATAGAAACTCTCGCAAGGCCATGAGGGACGCATGCCAAATGGTACAACAAAGTCTCCCGGGACAAGTGCCTTTTGGATAATTGAAAAAAGAACCGTATGTCGTCCTGAAGGGCACCTGACAATTTCCGCACCGAAATTTCTTGCTATCTGGAGAGGCAATGTCTCACTTCTTCCACCAACGTAGATGGTGCAGCCCACATCTAGATAGCTTGCCATATAAGCTACGATTGAGCTTTGAGGTGAGTGAATTGAGGACGCCGACATAAAACGTCTCATCTTCTGTCCTGCGATTATGGCCGAGCATTGTCGGAGTTTACCCCCCCGGATCGCGGCACCGGGCTCCAGCTCGAACAAATCGTCGCGTTTAACATAGAGGCCATCGTGTATCTCAACGGGCGTGATCTTTGAGAGTGGTGGTAAAATCTTCACGGAAAACCCAGGAGACGAGAATCATGACGAAAGAACTTGTATATCTTGCTGGTGGGATTACGGGGATGCCAAATTCTGAGATTAGTGATTGGCGCAAGTACGCAAAGGACAAGTTTGCCCCTGAAATTGACGTGATAAGTCCCCTTCGCCAGAAGTTTGAGACGATAGATGAGTCGCAGGAACTGGGACCTGAGGATCGGCTTGCTTTGATGAAGCATGGGAGAAGTACGGCTACAAGAGACAGATTTGATGTAATGAGAAGCAGCGCCGTGCTTGTCAATCTGGTTGGGTCCACAAGAGTATCAATTGGTTCGGTGGGAGAGATTTTTTGGGCAGATGCCTTCAGGAAACCGATTGTAGTTGTCCGCGAGCCGAACAATATTCATACGCACGCCATGCTTGACGCGTTGATTGGTTGGATTTTCGTTGACATTGATGAGGCAATTCACTGTGTGCGTACTCTTCTGATGTAGTCGCGCTTAATTCTAGTCTTGCATTAGGGTAGGTTACGGGTTCCTTGTTCCGGCTAGGACGCGACCACCTTTGTCCAGAAGATACACCCCCGAACCAATTTCTTGGTTCGAGAGTACATTCTTTTTTGGGCCAATCATGTTTCGTAAGGTCCGGCTCATACGAAAAGTGAATAAGGTCTTGGAATGCGTCAATGCGACACCACTACATCCCCGAGTTCTACTCAACCCAATGGACGGGCGACGATGGGAAGCTGTGTCAATTCAGTAGACCGCATGATCGCGTCGTGGCTAAGAGAAAAACGCCAGGCGGCGTAGGTTGGCAAGAAGATTTATACGCTCTACCCGGACTTCCGGAGCCGTTTCAACAATGGCTAGAAAGACAATTCCTACAGGTCACCGATCAAGATGCTAACGATGCGCTACAGTTACTCTTAGTAGGTAAGCTCAACCTACCCAAGAAGCTAAGGAGCGGATGGTCGCGTTTCATCATGTCCCTTCTTTCACGTACGCCGGAGAGGGTTATTCAACTTCGCAAAATGTACGCTGAAGAATCTGCGAGGCTCAGTTCCCAATTGGAACAAGCCTACGACGCTCAGCATGTGAACGATGACCCCTTACCGTCTGTGGAACAGAAAACTGAAGACTTACGGAAGGCATACGAGCTTGGAGCTGGTCAACTTCTTCAGCGAGTAATGGACCTACCAAGAGTCGGGCAACATCTGAACGACATGGAGTGGGTGGTGTTTACTCTGGCAAATGGAAAACGAAATTTTCTTACATCTGACAAGCCGGTAATTCTCCCAATGGGGCTTCAGCATAACGAGGCTTATGTCGGCCTTCCCATTTCGCCGAACAA
>Ga0182021_10004271_pt1 | contig 16783 bp, 14 predicted proteins | sample 612E3MmetaG_FD_120493 | JGI IMG/M metagenome (GOLD analysis project Ga0182021, IMG submission 120493) | Permafrost microbial communities from Stordalen Mire, Sweden - 612E3M metaG (Illumina Assembly) | ecosystem: Environmental > Terrestrial > Soil > Wetlands > Permafrost | place: Sweden...
CACCCGACGATGAGTCCGCCGATCGCCGGTCGGACCCACCGCGGGACCGGTAGGCGGGCGAAGACCTCTGAGATCCCGTAGAAGCTTTTGGCATACAGAATGCCGACGAGTCCGGCGAGGATACCGATGATCCCGAACCAGAGGAGCTGGCTCGCATCTGTCAGGTGATAGTTCCCTACGTAGCCAAAGAGGGGTCCGAAGCCTTCGATCGACCCCCAGACTGCATATCCCACGATGGAGGCAATGAACGAGGGCAGCAGTGCCTCGACCTCGAAGTCGTCGCGGTACATGATCTCGGTAGCCAGGATCGCGCCACCCAGAGGGGCGCCAAAGATCGCTCCGATACCGGAGCCGATCCCGCTGCCAACAGCGATACGCGCGTCCGCCGGGCTGAGGTCGAAGAACCGGGCAAGCAATGACCCAAAGCCTGCACTGATCTGACCTGTGGGTCCTTCTCGTCCTCCCGAGCCGCCGGAGCCGATGGTGAGTGCTGAGGCAACAATTTTGACGAAAACTGTCCTGAGCCGAATGCCCCGAGGGTTGTGGTGCACTGCGGAGATCGCAGCATCGGTTCCATGTCCCTGCGCATCTGGAGCGATCGTGAAAACCAAGATCGCGCCGGCAAGGGCCCCCACGCAGGCAACGAGCGGGATGGCCCAGGGCCGCACGAAATACGGGGAGGCAGCCCGACCCCCTTCACCGACGGGGGTGGGTACCGTGTAACCAGCGATGACCTGCAGGAAGAGGTACGAAGCAGCGCGGAGTGCTTCGAAGAAGACCAATGCGCCCAGGCCGGCAATGATGCCAATGAGGGTGCCCAGGACGAGCCATTTCTGGGTGTACGAGGCTGAAGCCAGCCAGCGAGAGGCGCGAGCCCGCAGCGACCGCATCGGGGCTCGCCACCGACGGACCAATAGGGACACGGGCGAGCCCTGACCGCCGGGAGTCGCTAGGGGCAGGTCAGCACGCATGTCTTGTAGTATGCAACAATTGTTGTTACTTACGAAATTTGACAGGAATCACCAGCCGGCCCGATCGAAGCGTTCCGCCGATCTACCGCCGAAGGTCGCCCCGACCAGCCAGAACACCACAGAGGAGAAGCACCGTGATCACAGCATCTGCGCGAGTTGGCAACGCCACGGCCTCCGGCGATGGCGCCGAAGAGCTGGTCTCCGCGCTGTTGACCGCCTCACGCGCACTGGTCGGGGTCTCGGCCCGATCCCTGGCGCGTGTCGAGGAAGCGGTCACGCTTACCCAGTTCCGTACCCTTGTCGTCCTGGAAGGCCACGGCGACACCCGCCTCAACCAGCTCGCCGAACGACTCGGCGTCACCCCCTCCACTGCGCTGCGCATGGTGGACCGTCTCATCGCCGCGCACCTGGTGACCCGGCAGGAGAACAAGGCAGACCGACGAGAGGTACTCATCGGCCTGACCCGCGAAGGGGCGCGGCTGGTTCGCGAGGTCACCGAACGACGACGGGCCGAGATCGCAACCATTGTCGCCGCCATGCCCCTAGAGGGCCGCCAAGAAGTGGTCGCCGCTCTCAACGCCTTCGCCCACGCCGCTGGTGAAGCCACACCGAGCCTCGACACGGCCGCCCGGCTCGGCTGGTAACCATGGTCGCACTGTCCGCTCCCACTCGATAAGTGGGATGTCCCCCACAGAAGGCAGGAATGACGTCATGAAGAACCCCGGATCCATCGTTGTTGGAGTCGACGGCTCGCCCAGCTCGCTGGACGCCCTCCAATGGGCTGTTGGCCAGGCCGCGCTCACTGGTGCGGGCGTCCGGGCGGTGATCGCGTGGGAGTATCCGCCCCTGTCCGGGGTAAACCCGATGACCACACACGTCGACTGGCCCACCAAAGCACAGCAGACTATCGACGCCGCAATGGACAAGGCCGTGCACATCGACAACGTGACGGTCTCCTCGGTGGTCATCGCGGGGCACCCGGCGCAGGTCCTGCTCGACGCCTCCGTCGGCGCAGAGCTGCTCGTCATCGGGAACAGCGGTCATGGCGGCTTCACCGAGAGCCTGCCCGGCTCAGTGCGAGAGCACGTCATTACCAACGCCACGTGCCCCGTGCTGGTGGTGTGCCACACCGGCAAGGCACCGGCCGGTTCACAGGTGTGAGTGAAACGCAGAACCAGGATCCTGTCGAGACGTCAGCCGACGGCAGCCCCGCCCCGATGCGGTCACATCGGGGCAAGTTGGTGATGATCGCGCTCGTTTGCGCGGCTCTGGTGGTCGGCGTGGGGGTGTTCGCCGTCGTACACAGCAAAACGGCAGCCTCCGCGCGACGTCAGCAGGCCTCAGCGGCGGCCGCCGGGTTCCTTAGGACGTGGGCGGACGGCAACCTGTCCGCTCTACCAGCCCTGACCGTGTCCCGATCTGCTGACGTCACCCAGGCATATAACAACCTTGACCTCTCCCTGGGTATCGGCGGCCCCGCTGCCGCGCACGCGACATCGGCGGCGCAGGCGGCCGCGGCCCCCATCAAGGTGGAAACCGGCACGCCCATTGGGTCCGGCAATGTCATCACCGTCCCCGCTACCGTCATCATCGACGTCCCGGGTCTGGGGACCTGGCGTGATCCCATCACCATGCATGTCCAAACCACCGGCAGCAAAGCACTGATCGCGTGGTCACCGCAGACCATCGCCCCAGCCCTGAAGACCGGCGACCACATCCTGGTGACCCGGACGGTGCCCACCCGTGCTGCGATTCTGGGGACCGACGGCCATCCGGTGCCTGCCGGATCCGACGTCAGCGCACTGGTCGGCACTTTAGGAGCCGCCAGCGCGACGCAGGCCAAGGCCGACCCAACACTGCCCTCCGGCGACATTATCGGCCAGAGCGGACTTCAGGCATCAAGCGACGCGACACTACGCGGGGCAGCTTCGGGGGCCATAGCGGTGGTCGACCCGAGCGGCGCCACAGTGGCCACCCTGGTCCGTTGGGCGGGCCGAGCCCCCGCCCCCGTGTCCAGCACGGTCAACCCCACGATGCAGGCGGCGGCCGCGGCGGCCATCTCCAATACCAGTCATCCCTCAGCGCTGGTGGCCATCGACACGACCAACGGCGCGGTCCTGGCCGCGGCTTCGAACCCGGCCGGCTACCCTCGCGCTCTGCTGGGTCAGTACCCGCCGGGCAGCACCTTCAAGATGGTGACCCTGACCGCGGCACTGATGGCCGGACGCACCCTGACATCGCCGACATCCTGCAGCCCGACCGCGACCGTGAACGGTGAGTCTTTCCACAACGCCAGTGGTGAGTCCTTCGGCACCATCCCGCTGCTGCAGGCTTTCGCCGTGTCCTGTAACACCTCGTTCATCAACCTGGCCATGAGCCTGCCCACGGACACGCTGGCCTCAGCGGCCAAGCTGCTCGGCTGCGACACCGGCCATGCTCCCCTTCCTGTGGCCTCCTTCGGCTGTTCCTACCCGGTCAGCGCCACCGGCACCGCCTACGCGGCCTCGGCCATCGGCCAAGGAACCGCGCTGACCAGCCCCCTAGCCATTGCTGCCATCGCGGCGGCCGCCGACTCCGGTACCTGGCACCAGACCCACATCACCCCCGGAGCAGCGCCTTCCAGCCGCCCACTACCGGCCGCGGTCGTTGCCGGACTGCAGACTGCCATGCGCGCGGTGATCACCTCCGGAACCGGCACCTCCGCGAACCTGCCAGGGACCCCCGTCTACGGCAAGACCGGAACCGCCGAGATCGGCAGCGGGTCAAACCCTCCCACCGACGCCTGGTTCGCCGCCTACCGCGGCAACATCGCAGTGGCCGCCGTCGTGGAGGACGCCGGATTCGGTGCAACCGCAGCGCTCCCGCTGGTGACCAACTTCCTGACAACAGTCACCCACTGACCGCACCGTATGCTTTCCCTTGCGCGGGGGGTCGTTAGCGCTGTCGGCGGACATCCCCACGATGTGGCCTCGTGCTGCAAGCCTTCAACGATGCAGAACTATGTTCGTGGCAGTCGCGGAACACCTGGGCGACCCATCGGCGGTCTCGATGGAGCCGGGCCATCGACCGAGTCTCCTGCTTCTCTACCTCAGCTCAGCCTGGCGGCATCGAGGATCCCGTGCCCAGGCCCACTTTCTCGGCGGTCTCCCTCGCAATGGCAGCGCGTCCCCAGCCGCCATCTCGCTCGCCGCGCCATCGCCCGCGCAGTCGCGATGCTTGACTTGGCATCCTCGCGGGCAGGTTGAACAGCGCCAACACGCCAAGCATCTGCCACGGGTCATTCGTCGCGCCGGGGCCACGTCGAACGAACACGCGGCCGAGTGCTGGAAATGGGCTCGGCTCGGTCAGTGACCATTGCACCCACGACTCCCAATGCCAAGTCGTGGTGTTCCCCTTACCGGCGTATCTTGCGCCCTAGCTCCTGCCGCCGGGTCCCTGCTAGCAAAGAGCCAGGGATCCAAGGCTGCGCCAGTACGTTCGCCGCCAACGGCGCGATCGTGAAGGTGGGTTCAGCGATTGCGTCGCGTCATGGGCACGCCGGGTGACCGTGCCAGCCACCGGCAAGGGCCAACAGGCGAACGGTACGATCAGCCCTGGTGCGCCGGGAAGTCTGGTCGGCAAGAGGTGACCTCTGCCCCCGACCAAGGATGTTTGATGACCGACTCCGTCCCGTTCGCCCAGATACTGCTGGTTCTGTCGCTCTTGGCCGTCGCTGCGGTGCTGTCCAACCGACTCACCGCACGTCTACGGATTCCCACGCCCGCGCTGTTCCTGGCCGCCGCCGCAATCGCCGCGGCGGCCCTGCCCGACCTCAAGGCACCACCGGAGCGCACCGTCGAACGCATCGTCACGGTGGCGTTGGTGTGCATCTTGTTCAACGGCGGCATGCACATCGGATGGCGGCGATTCCGGCAGGCCGCCGCTCCCATCGTCGTGGTGGGGGTCGCTGGCACGTTCCTGACGGCAGCGGCCGCCGCCGCAGTTGCGCACTTTGGGTTCGGGTTCAGCTGGTACATCGCGCTCCTGCTCGGCACAGTCATCGCACCGACCGATCCCGCAGTCGTGTTCTCCATTCTCGGACAGCGCGAGATTGCCGGCCGCTCCTCGACGATTCTGGAGGGTGAGTCCGGGGCGAACGACCCCGTCGGCATCGCCCTACTGGTAAGCCTGCTGGCGGCCGGATCTCTCAGCGGCGGTGCGCTGCTACAGATCGGCGGTGAGTTCCTGCTCCAGATGAGCGTGGGAACTGCCTTCGGCCTGCTGGGCGGACGAGCCCTGCTGTGGTTCATGCGCCGCGTCTCGCTACCAAGCGAAGGTCTGTACCCCCTGCGGACACTGGCGTGTGTCATGGTTCTCTACGGCGCGACCACCGTCGCGCACGGTTCCGGCTTCCTTGCAGTCTTTGTCGCCGGCATCGTCCTGGGCGACGAGCGTGCCCCGTTCAAACGAGAGATCGAACGTTTCCATTCGGCCCTTGCGAGCCTCGGGGAGATCGTTGCTTTCGTGGTGCTGGGCCTGACGGTGCACCTCTTTGACCTCACGCAACCGGATGTGTGGGTGCCAGGCCTGGTGCTCGGCGTCTCGTTGGCCCTGTTCATCCGACCGTTGTTGGTGGGTCTGTGCCTCATCCCGGCCAAGCTGCGCCGCAACGAGCAGGTCTTCGTGCTCTTTGCCGGTCTCAAGGGCGCGGTGCCCATCTTGCTGGGAACCCTTCTGTTGGCCGCGAACATCCCAGGCGCGCGGCGGCTTTACGGCATTGTGATCGTCGTGGTGGCGTTCTCTGTCATCGTCCAGGGCTCTCTGGTGCCGACCGTTGTCCGGGCGCTGCACCTTCCCATGCGCATTCTGCAGCCCCAGCCCTGGTCGTTCGGGGTCCGCTTGGCCGAGGAGCCCGTGGGAGTGCTGCGTCTGAGGGTCGCGGCCGGCTCGCGCGCTGACGGCCATAGCGTCCAAAACGTCGCCGACGCGGTCGCCGGCTCCGCGGAAGCCGCCGATGTCTGGGTCAATACGCTGGTCCGAGGCCGCGCCTTGGTCTCGGTCCGTGGCGACACCCGCCTGGAGGCGGGCGACGATGTCCTGATCTCGGCAGAAGAACGCTGGCACCCGAACCTCGAGGACCTGTTCCGCGGGTAGGGCACCGGTCGTCCCGGACGGTCTCTCAAGACGCGGTTACGCAGGCAATGTCGCCGCGGACCCTTGGCAAACCTCGGCAGCCGCGCCCCCTACAGGCGTGCCTGATCGATCATCGGCCAGAGGAGCACTCGACGCGCACCGGCACGGATCTGCGAAGTACACCGTGCCGCAGTTCGACCGGTTCCTGCGCCGCCATATGGGTCACCGAGCTCGCCTCACCGGGTCTAAACCGCCGACCGGATTCTTCGGCTGCATGTGGACCTGGAGGCCTACCCCTGGTGGACGCAATGTCGCACGCTCTGTGCGCCGATCCTGGTCCGGCTGTTCTGCAGCGCGAAATTGGCCACTCATGGGGGCTTGACGGGTCAGCGGTGCCGTTCCAGCAGGGGGGCCAATATGGGACTCATAACTTGTAATATGCAACAATTGCGGTTACTTACGAAATCTGAGAAGATCGGCAACCCACCCGATCGAGTTATGTGCCGTCCGGATTGGACCCGATGACCGCCCACGTCAGCTGTCACACCAAGGCACAACAGAGCATCGACACGGAACTGGAAAAGGGCCGTTGGCACCGACCGCGTGAATGTCGGGCTAGGCGCAGCCGCCAACATCACTATGCCGGCGGTTGGGACCACAGACGTCACCGTCATCGAACTGGCGTCGGCCACGATTGAGACGCACTCCCCACAGTCTTGCCCAGCGAAAGGACAACGGCGACCTTGATCGTCCCCATGTTCATTCCAAGCCCCCCACAGGCCGTGTGGCACCTGGGGCCCTTTCCCATCCGCGCCTACGCGTTGTGCATCCTGGCCGGTATCGGGGTCGCCGTCTGGATGGGCGAGCGTCGATGGATTGCCCGAGGCGGCGCGCCAGGAGTCGTGGAGTCGGTGTCTTTATGGGTGGTGCCGTTCGGCATCGTCGGAGGCCGGCTCTACCACGTCATCACCGACCCCGAGCTCTACTTCACCGCCGGCAGGGACCCGTGGAACGCGTTCAAGATCTGGGACGGTGGCCTGGGGATCTGGGGGGCGGTTCTGCTCGGCGGGGTCGGCGCCCTGATCGGTGCCCGCCGTGCGGGGGTGCCTCTACCGCCGCTCGCGGACGCGATCGCCCCCGGCATCGCGGTGGCCCAGGCGTTCGGGCGGTGGGGCAACTGGTTCAACCAGGAGCTGTTCGGCCGCCCCACCACCCTGCCCTGGGGGCTGTCGATCGACCCCGCACACCGACCACCCGGCTACGGCGCCTTCCCTACATTCCAGCCGACGTACCTGTACGAGTCGCTGTGGTGCCTGGGCGTGGCCGCCCTGGTGATCTGGGCTGACCGCCGCTTCACGCTGGGTCACGGGCGTGCCTTTGCGCTGTACGTCGCCGCCTACACCGTAGGACGCGGATGGATCGAGTACCTGCGCATCGACACCGCCCACCACTTCTTCGGTCTGCGCCTCAACGACTGGACATCCCTGATCGTCTTCACCGGGGCAGTGACCTACTTCGTGATCAGCGCCCGCCGCCACCCGGGTCGAGAAACGCTGACCGGCAGCAACACGGACGACCACAACGAGGCATCGACCGGGCGGCCGCGACAGCATCGGCAGCCACCAATTAGCGCCCAGGAGCACAGCGAGCTCGCCCGCGCCGGGGGCGGGACGCCGGCCGGCGAGACCATGATCGGGGGTACCTAGAGATGGGCTGGCAGGCGACCATGGCGACCTCTGGCGTGGTTGGTCCGGGTTCCATGACCGGACCTATGTGGATGCCGAGTGTGCCGCCAACACTGGAACGGATGCTGGCCTGGCACCCTCAGCCGATTCCCGTGTTGCCGCTGATCTTTCTGATCCTGCTTGTGCTCTACGGGTGGGGCGTCGTCGTTCTTGCCCGCCGTGGCGTCCGCTGGCCCATCGGCCGCAGCCTGTGGTGGCTCGCCGGGCTGGGGTCCGCGCTCATGGTCACGGCCACCGCCGTTGACGGGTACGGCATGGAGCTGTTCAGCGTCCACATGATTCAACACATGGTGCTGAACATGCTCTCCCCCGTGTTCCTGGTCCTGGGCGCCCCGATCACACTGCTGCTGCGCGCGCTACCCGTCGGGTCCGGGCCACGGGGCCGGATCCGACGCGGCATCCTGTGGCTCCTGCACACCAGGGCCATGGCCATCTTGACGCATCCGGGCGTGACGTTCGCCTTGTTCATCATGAGCCTCTACGGCCTGTATTTCACCCCGGCCTTTGACTACCTGATGGGCACCTGGTGGGGCCACAACCTGATGCTGGTGCACTTCCTGCTCATCGGGTTCCTCTACTTCTGGGGCGTTCTCGGCGTCGACCCGTCCCCACGGACATCCAGGCGGGGGCCCCGCGGGTTGTCGGGCCCGGTGATGTCGGTGCTGGAGGTGGCCGCCACCGCCCCCTTCCATGCCTTTTTCGGTGTGGTGGTCATGATGTCCACCACCTTGCTGGTCGGGTTCTACTCCATGCCCATGCCTGGCTGGCAGGTCTCATCCCTGGGCGACCAAGCCACCGGCGGCGGGATCGCCTGGAGCTTCACGGAGCTTCCCACCCTCTTGGTCCTGATGGCTTTGATTGTGAAATGGCGCAAGTCTGAAGAGCGCACCACCCAGGCCACCGAACGGCGCCAGGCCCGTGGGGGCGACACCGAGCTGGTCGACTACAACTCCTATCTGCAGTCCCTGGACCGCGCGGAGCGGGCGCAGCGCTGACATGAACCCGCCAACCCCCGCCAGCGCCCTGGTCCTGTACGCGTTCTCCCTTGGCCTGGTTGCCGCGCTGAACCCCTGCGGACTGCCGATGCTGCCAGCCTTTCTGGCGTTGTTCGCCGGTGCCCCGGCCGGCCCGGTGGGGCCGCGGATTGCTCGGGGCCTGCTTGGCGGGGCGGGGATGAGTGCCGGGTTCGTGGCGGTGTTCGGGTCCCTGGGGCTGGTGCTCGTCGGGGGCGCCCAGCTGGCCGCCGGCTGGCTGCCCTGGGTCATGATCGCGGTCGCCCTGGCCATGACCGTGGCCGGTGTGTTCACGGTGGCCGGTCGAGGACCCCACCTTCGGCTGCCCGCGCCCCACGTCCGGCCAGGGCGGTCGGTGCTGGCCATGGTCGCCTACGGTGCAGCCTATGCGGTGGGGTCGCTCAGCTGTTCCCTGCCGCTGTTCCTGGCCGCCGTCGGCGGATCGTTCACCGGGCGGGGGGTTCTGGCCGGGCTGTCCAGCTATCTTGCGTACGCCCTGGGCATGGGTCTGTTCGTCTGCGCGGCCGCGGTGGTCACCACCACCGCAGGTGCGGCCGCCTTGGCGCACATCCGGGCTGCCGCGCGCTGGCTCCCAGCGGTCTCGGGGACGATCCTGGCCGCCTCGGGCGCCTACCTTGCCTACTACTGGGTCAACGACCTGCGGGATCCGGCAGCAACCTCGCCGGTGACCTCAGCGGTAGATCGGGCACAGACAGGGCTCGCATCCTTGGTGGGCGCGAGCCCATTGCTGGCGGCCATCGTGCTCGGCGTGATCGTGCTGGCCTCCATCACCGTCGTCATCGCCCACACCCTCGCGGAGCCGCACGAGCACACCGACACGGCGATCCCAACCCCCTCCAGGAAAGGCGGCAATGCGCCGTGAGCACGCCCCCACAGCACGACGGTTCCATCCCGCGCGCGCACCGCCGCGTCACAGTTCTCCTCTGGAGCGCGGCGGGGCTTGCGGTAGCACTGTCCCTGGCCGCGATAGTGGCCATCGCAGCTCCCCACCCCCCTGCCGCCACCGGCACGTCCGGTACTACCCCGGTCGAGCCGGGCATCAGCCCCGCCGCGTCCGACCTGCTACAGCTCGATGTCCTGCCCCCACCCCAGGACAGCGCGCCGGACTTCGCCCTCACCGACCAGCACGCAAGACCCACCAGCATCTCTCAATACCGCGGAAAGTCGGTCGTCCTGTCCTTCAATGACGACGTGTGTCAGGACCTGTGCACCCTGCTGGCCCAGGACGTTGCAGCCGCCGACGCCGACCTCGGGTCAGCGGCCAAGAATGTCGTGTTCCTGTCCGTGAACGTCAACCCCCTACACACCTCCGTCAAGGACGTGTTGACCTGGACCGATGGCCACGGGCTGGGCGGCACCGCCAACTGGGTCTTCGTCACCGGCACCGCCCGGCAGCTGGCCCGGGCAGCCGACCAGTTCCACGTCCCGGTCACCCTGGACCCAAAGACCCACGAAGTGGTCCACGGAACCGAACTGTTCTTCATCGACCCGGCCGGCAAGGAAGCGGCCCTGGGGCAGTTCGGCACCCAGTCCGCCAACACGGCCCTGTTCGCCCACGCCATGGCACAGATGGCTGTCGACCTCCTGCCCCGCGCCGCCCGCAGCCCCGTCGCCGGCCCCTCCGACAGTGCCGCCCCCGGAGCCACCTTGAACAACCCGGCACCAGGCTTCAACCTGCCGCAGCTGAACAACCCAGCCTCAGATGTTTCCCTGGCCAGAACGAGAGGCAAGTACACAGTCGTCAACTTCTGGGCCAGTACCTGTAGCGCCTGCATACGGGAAATGCCGGACCTGCAGAAAGCGCACCTCGCGTTGGGAGAGTCGGTCGCATTCCTCGGCATCGATGTCGCCGACCCTGCCGGACCCGCCGCCGCTTTCGCCAGGAGGAGCGGGGTTACCTACCCGCTGCTGGCCGACGCCAACGGCACCGCCGCCGGCGCCTACCGAATCCCGGGCCTGCCCTTCACCGCGATCATCGGCCCGGACGGAACCCTACTTGTCCGCCACCCCGGCACCTTCAGTGCTGAACAGCTCGAATACATCATCGCGACCCTCGAACACAGCTGATGAGGCGACGATGGCGGCGGCCGATGGTGTGGGGGCTTGCCTCGCTGGTGGTCGCGCCCATCCTGGGAGTGGCTGTCTTGTGGCCTTTGACGCCTAGCGTGGAAAGCGCCGGCTATCTTGTGCGCGCGCACCTGAGGACTCAACACAGCCAGGAGCTGACGGTGTTGCCTCGTCCAGACCGGGTGGCCCAGGCGCTGGTCGCCACCGAGGACAGCCGCTTCCACCAGATGCCGGGCATCGACCCGATCAGTGTGGTGCGGGTGGGGCTGGCCACCCTGAGCGGGAGCAGCGACACCGGCGGCGCCACGCTGGAACAACAGCTCGCCAAGAACCTCTACTTTCCCCACGACGATGGGTTCGTCTCTAAGGTGCAGGAAGCCGAGCTCGCCCTGAAGCTGGACGTGAGCTACTCCAAGAACGAGATACTGCGGCTGTACTTGGCCGACATGTACTTTGGTCACGGTTTCTACGGTCTGCCAGCGGCGGCCGAAGGCTATTTCGGCGCGGCGCCAGCGCGGTTGAGCTGGGCTCAGGCCAGCATGCTCGCCGGTCTGGTCCAGGCACCCTCGGCCTACGACCCCATCCGACACCTATCCACAGGTCGCCTGCGCCAGCAACACGTTCTGCACCGACTGCTCACCACCGGCGTCCTGTCCGCGGCACAGGCTGGCACCGCCTTCGCTGCGCCGCTAGGCCTGCAATGACGGTTGAGAAGCGCGGGAGTCAGCCAGTTCAGTGGGTGACCGCGCCCAGCAAACCGGCAGCAACCGGGGCGGCGACAGTCTCACGAAGCCCGGCGTCTTCCACGATCGCGGCCGTCGCGACATTGCCCCGGGTTTCTACATCGTTTCTTCATGGTTCCTCGACGCGAACGCAGCAAGCGGGCACCAAGGTGGAAATAGCCCGGAACAACCGGGCAGTCGAAGGGAGTAACTTGCGATGATGGGTTGGTATGGCGGCGGAATGGGTTCACTCGGATGGCTTGGGATGGGCGTTTTCTGGCTTTTTCTGCTCGGGCTGATCGTCTGGCTCGTTGTGCGGTTGCTGCCCGGTAGCAACGGCGGGACTACCCGTGATACGGGTGAGTCGCCGCTGCAGATCCTCGACTGCCGACTGGCCGGCGGGCAGATCGACCTGGAGCTTTGGCAGGCTCAGCGGGCTGCTCTCCTGGCCGCCCGGGGCGAGCGGAAGTGACCGCGTTAAAACGTCCCGTGCTGGTCGGGGCGCTGGCCACGGCCGTGATCACCCTGGTCGCCTCGGCGGCGGTGGCCGTCGGCGCCCTCGGCGGCCCTGCGGCCGTGCCGACGATGATGCGCGGTGGGGTTAGTCCCGGCGGCTCCGGATCGCTATCCGGTTCGGCGCACGCGGAACCGAGTCTTCCCGGGACTGTCGTGAACGTCTCCCTGACAAACATGGGCGGCGCGATGATGGGCGGGGTTACCATGGGTTTGAGCGCAGACCACGCCACAGTGCCCCATGGGACCGTGTCATTTCTGGTGACCAACGATGGCAGCATTGATCATGAGATGGTCATCCTCCCCCTGGCGAATTCTCAGGCCGCCGGTACGCGCCCGGTTGCCGGCGATGCCAGGATCGATGAGGCGGGCAGCCTCGGGGAGGCATCCAAGACCGGCGGTGCCGGCGCAGGCGAGGGAATCGTGCCGGGCGCCTCAGGCTGGGTGAGCATGACTTTGGCTCCGGGGCGATATGAACTGGTCTGCAACCTGCCCGGCCACTACACCGCCGGAATGTATACCCAACTCACGGTTACCTAGTGTGGTGAGTTTTTGATTCGCAACGTATTCCGGTCAAGTCCGTTCAGGGCGGATCGTGGTCAGCCGAAGGCTTCATCCGCCTGACCAAGAAATACCAGGGCGACGACGCGCGCGACTGCCCTCCCCGTTCAACCAACACCGCCGAATAGGCTGGACCTACCAACTCCTGCGCGTGTCAGCTGCGAAGACTGAGGTCCCCGGTCAAGCTGGATGAGCCCGAAAGACACGCGGGGGGCTGGTCTGTGCCAGGAAGCTGAGGTCGACTCCTCGTCGTCGCAGTTTGAGGTGTAGATGGTGTCCCGTGGGGCGATGGCAACCGGTCACGGCCATCGGCGGTCGGGGACGCCACCGGGCGCCGTGCTGGGACCGATGCCGGACACCTGCCCTATGACCAGACTGCCGAGATCTCGGTGGCTTCCGAGCGCGCCTGCTCCCGCCCGGCGTGTGCCGACGGTGCCCGCCGCGACGGGTCCAGCACATTGGAGCCGATTGCCGCAACGGAGTCGGCGTCCGGAGTCACCAGCACGACCCGGGCACCCTTGGCGCGCAACGCGTCGGCCTGAGAGCGGGGCCCCGGGATCGGACCCCCGCCCCGGGCCAGCGGGGCGACGATGACGATGCGGTCGAAGCCGGACGCCAGATCGGCGTTTGCCGCCGAACGGATCCCGCCGTCGATGAACCGTCGGGCGCCCACCGTCACGGGTGGCCACACCAGCGGAACGGCGCAGCTGGCCGCCACGGCGTCCACGAGCGGAACGCTGGCTTCGCGGTCGAAAACGACGAACGTGCCGTCGGTCGCGTCCACCGCAGTGATCAGCAGCGGCCGGTCGGGCCACTCGTGCACCGGGAGTCGGGCGGCGATCACGGCGCGCCGATCCTCCTCGGGCACGGTGCGGGCGGCGCGGGCCAACGCGCCGACGCGGGCCCGGAAACGCTGCGGGTTCCCGCCTGCTCTCAGCCATGGCCAGAGCAGTCGCAGTCCGTAGGTCCAGCCTATGCTTGCGCCGATCTCCCCCGAAGCCGACTCCACCTGCCGGGCGAACATCTCCTCGAGCGGAACACCGCTGGCCACCTGAGCCGCGACCACGGACCCCGCCGACGTTCCGACGAGCAGATCGGCTGCACCCAGATCGACGCCCGCCTCGGCCAAACCCAGAAGCAGACCCACCTCCCAAGCCACACCGGTAACCCCACCACCACCGAGGACCACTGCACGTCGCAACATCCGCACAAGAGTAGCCACAGCCGTGTCCCCAGGACGCGAACCGCAAGGCGTCAGGGGACAAGCCAACGACGACATCGCCGCCACCTGAGGACGCCCGTCCGGATCAGGCTCAGTTTGGGGGCCGAAAACAAGTGGCTGACCTGGCCGACCCCAGTAGATGGCTATATGCCCGTTGATGGAATCGGCTGCGAGCAGGCGCGGATGCTTCGCTGACCTGGCACGACCTGGTCTTCGTCCTGTAACGATGTGATCAGAAACTGCCCATGGCCGCCGTCGAGTCCACGACATGAACTGCGCTCGAGTCGTCCCGAAGTCCGATCGTCCACAACAACCGGATCACGCTGCGGGTGTGCCGGAGGAGGCGTACCGCTACACGCTGGGGTCCAGGTCGGCCATCGAGTGATCATGGAGCGTCACCAGTCAGTGACAGCACACTCAGCGGCGGGGTCGACCACGCGAGGTAGCGGCACGATCGGATGTTGCTCGGTATCGCGCGGGCCGGTCGGTCCGGCACCTCCGTGCGGCGCGGGCGCGCGCTGGCCCGACGAGCGTGGATCTGGATTCGCCGTGGAGCTAGGTGAGCCCGCATTGCGGCGGCTGCGCTCAAGGACGCTTCAGGAACCTGAAACAGAACGCCGCGAACACCAGGACAATTCCGACGTTCACGGTCAGCCGCTCCCAGAACTGGTGCCTGAAGAACAGGATGTCTACGCCGACCACAACGACTACCATCGCGACCACGTAAAGCACGGCGGCTGCCTGTCGTCCCATCGTTCCTTCCTGCTCTATGCGACGAAGAGAAGCAAGATCGGCGTCGGTCTCAGTGAAACTGGCCTACAACCGTACGCTATCCGCCATCAGCCGCTCGTTCTCCAGCGGCCTGCGGGTCGACCTGCCTCGGCCCCCGCGACGTGGCCGACAGGGCCCTCTCCGTCAGGGAATCTATGTCCCGCTGCTCACGCCACGCGCTGATCACCGACGTGGACAGGCCCTCCCGGCGCAGCAGGGCAACCCCGAAGCCAAATTGCTGTTGAAACCCCGAATATGCCTACGAACTGCGGAAGTCCGGCCAGGGATCGGGCAGCGATCGGGGCGGCGACGGTCTCACGAACCCGGGCATCCTGCCATGATCACGGCCTTCGCGACCTGTGCGCCCACGCGCTAATCTCCTGCCAGCAGAGCCCTGCCGCTGGCCCACCGGAACGCTGCCTCGATCCCAAAGGACAGAACGATCATGGCCGCGAGGAACCAGTCCCCTGCCGGACTGCTCCTGCTGATCAGGGCAGCGAGAGCGCAGGTACAGGCTACTGCTGCCACAATCGAGACCCACGCCGACGACCCACGCTCGCTCGATGTCCTTGCCTCGGCCGCGTTCACGATGGCAAAGATGATGAGGAAACCGGCGCTGCCCATCGTGGAGATGCTCTCCAGGTCCAGCAGGTTCGCGAGCACGATCGTGGAACCGGCGGTGATGAACAGCCCTTCGAGCGGCTCGTTCCAGATTCGCTGCTCCAGTCCGGCGGGCAGCTCCCTGGACTTGGCGATCGTGTAGGTCAGGCGTGCGGACCCATAGAGCGTGGCGTTGATCGCGGACGCGGTCGAGAGCATGGCCGCGATGCCGATCATCACAAACCCGGCAGACCCGAATGCCGGGCGGGCTGCTTCAGCCAACGCATAGTCGCGGGCATGGACGAGGTCTGCTACCGGCAGAGATCCCACGGCAACAACGGAGACCAGCACATACAACACGATCACGAACACCACTGAGATGTAGTAGGCGAGGGTCAGTGTGCGACCTGGGTCATCGACGTCCTCCGCGGCGTTGGCTATGAGCTCGAAGCCCTCGTAGGCCAAGAAGATGATCATGCCGCCAGCGACCAGGGAAACGGGCGAGCCCCACTGATCCGGGGCAAGCCGAGAAGTCGAGATCCCGGCCAAGCCAACGGCCACGAACAGCAGCAGGATGACGACCTTAATGCCCACCACGACGCGCTCGGCCCGAGCAACCGTCGATGCGCCGGCCAGGTTCAGGATGGTGATGAGCAGGACGATGCCCGTGATGAAGACATGTCTCCACAAGCCGCGTGAGGCCGGTGGCAGGAAGCTCGCCGCGTAGCTGCCGAAGGCAGAGGAGTACAGCGCGAGCATGACGATGTAGCTGAGCCACAGAAGCACGTTGGTCCCGCCGGCGAACAACCCAGTGCCAAATGCGCGGTTGACGAAGGTCACGGTTCCGCCGCGGCTCGGATAGGACCTCGACAGCAGCGCGTAGGACCGTGCGGTCAACAGGGCGACCAGGCCGGCCACCAGGAACGCGATCGGCGCGCCGCCTCCGGCGATCTGAACGGACAGCCCAAGGACCGCAAAGATCCCTCCGCCGACCATGCCACCGATGCCGATGGCCACGGCTCCCCAGAGCCCGACGCGTCCCGGACCCCGAGGTGAGCTCATCGAGATACGTTCCCGCAGCGGCGTGCCGGCCGCAAGGCCGTCAACGTGACCTCGCCCAGCTTGATCCGCCGTCGCATTGATGTACCTGCCGGTCAGGCCCGCAGGTCGCGGCGGCTGAAGAAGAACATCCCGCCGGCCAGTGCGGCAAGGCAAGCACCGATCAAGACGCCGATACCCGGCCAGCTGAACCCCGATACCAAGGGGTCGTTGAGCAGGTACCACCGCCACAGCATCAGTGGCCGCACGTTCCGCAACCACGTCACCGTCTCGGACATTCCGTAGATCACGTACGACACGAAGGTGTACCCGGCCACCACCGAGAGGCCGTAGCCACGCCGGCCGGTGGCAGCCGCGATCGCCTGGGCAGCAAGGGACAGTGCCAGGGCGAACAGACCCATCTGCA
>Ga0182021_10004272_pt1 | contig 16783 bp, 12 predicted proteins | sample 612E3MmetaG_FD_120493 | JGI IMG/M metagenome (GOLD analysis project Ga0182021, IMG submission 120493) | Permafrost microbial communities from Stordalen Mire, Sweden - 612E3M metaG (Illumina Assembly) | ecosystem: Environmental > Terrestrial > Soil > Wetlands > Permafrost | place: Sweden...
TGCGAACGCCTGGTCCGCCCAGGCCTCGAACTCCGGAACCAACTCCGTTACGAAGCCGTGATGGCCGAGCGACCCATCGTCCGTGGCGACGACGTACTCGACTTCATCGGGCAACAAGCTCGACGGGTAGACGTGAGATGCACTCTGAGCCCCGAACACGATCACGACCTGCCGCCCGTCCCGGACCGCCTCGTCGGCGAGCATCCGGATCCCCGCCATGCCCAGGCCACCCGCGATGAGCAGCAAATGGTGGCTGCGCGGGTCGACCTCGAAAGGACGGCCCAGCGGTCCGAGCATGTCCAGCCGGTCGCCCTCGCGGGCACGCGTCAGCCACTCAGTTCCGCGCCCAACAGTCCGAAAATGGAGCGTGACGATGCCCGTCGCCGGATCGGCGGTGTTGATCGAGAAGGGCCGCCGCAGGACCAGGCCGGAATAGTCGCCCGTCCTGACATGGACGAACTGACCGGCCCGCGATCCGGTGGCGAGCTCAGGCGCGGCGAACGACTGGATCCACTGGCCCGGAAGGATCTGCCGGCTCTCGACGAGCTCAGCCGAAACCAGGCGCATTGTCACCGGCGGTCGCCGTCCTCCTTGCCATCGTCGGTGCTTTCGCCCTCGGCGCTCTCGCCGGCGTCGCTGTCTTGCTCGCCCTTGTCTTGCTCGTTCTTTTCTTCCTTGCCCGCACCGTTGCCCTCGGCCTCGGCCTCGGCGGAGGGCGCATCCTCGGCCAGATCGGGGAAGGCTTCGGCCAGAGCATCGGCCAGATCGCCGAAGACGTCGGTCGGATCGTAGAACTTGACGATCTCGTCCGGACTGTCGAGCTTCTGCCACTGGCCCGACTCGACGTCCTCCTCCGCAACGACTTCGGCGGAGAAGGAGCCCGAGGCACGGAGAGTGAGGCGTTCGTCCTCGTCGTCGACGACGATCAGATCGCCCAGGACGGAAGTCAGCTGCAAAGCCGCCGTTTCGAATTGCTCGAGGAGCTGGGCCTCGGTCTGCTGGCTGCGCTCCTGGAAGGCGAGGGCCAGGTCGTACAGGCGCTCTGCCGCCTCTTCCTCATTTTCGGGAGCCTCATCGAATTCGTGAGCGGCAGCCCAATCGTCGGCAGCGGCGGCGTACGGATTCTCGGCCCCGAGCGCGATTGTCTCCTCCGGGGCGGCATCGGCCGAGCGGAGCAGCTCGCTGGTGGCCGTGGGCTCGGGCTCCATGCCGGCCTCGAGCTTGGTGGCCTCGGCAAAAGCCGCAAAGACGTCGGCGAGGTTGTACAGCTCGACGAGCTCCGCGGCCGATTCGATCGTCTCCGTCTCCGTGACCCACTTGCCGGTCGCTTCGTCCTGATAGCGGCTACGGCTGCGGAACGTCATGTCCTCGGCGATGGCGAGGTAGTCCACTTCGTCATCGATCAGGACCACGCCGCCCAGCTCGCGGATGCGCGCTTCGTTGCCGTCCATGAAGCGGCCAAGCTGGGCCGACGCAGATGCCAGGAAGTCGGTTCGCTCCAGAGCGGCGTCCGCCGCGAGCTCGCCGAGCAGGTCGTTGCGGCTCGTATCCATCGCGGTCGTCTCCCTATCCCTTGAATTCGAGGTCCGGGCCGATGCGCTCCCGGAGAAACATCGAATGATGCCGCTCGAACATCCATTCCCCGGCGCGGTGACCCAGGGCGCGGGCCGCCTCGTCGCGTTCGAGCTTGTCCAGCGTGGCGTAGTCGGGCAGGTCCAGCAGGATCACGTTGTCGAAATCCCAGCCATGGGCAACGTTGTACCAGCCGATGAACTTGATCCCGAACTTCTCCTCGTACTGCTTCATCTGGCGAGGCAGCAGCGTCTTCATGAAGAACTTGAAGAATGGGTCGCGTCCTCTACGGACTGAGAAGAAGGTCGCAAGGACTGGCACTGGTTCCTCGTTCTCCTCACTTCGATGCGGTGACAGTTGCCCGGCTGACGGAAGTCAGCCCGGCTCGCGGCCGCGCGGCCTCCTATTCTCGCACGAGATGGGCTCTCGCCGACGCCGCCCGCGGCGAGCCTCGAGATCAGGCCTGCGGATCCTCGTAGGCGAGCTTGCCGCCGGCGATCGTGAGCAGCACTCGACCGGACAGCTCGCGACCGATGAGCGGCGAGTTCTTTCCCTTGGAGAGGAGAGACGCCTCGGTGACCGCCCAGCGATCGGCGCGGTCGAAGACGACGAGGTCCGCTGGTGCGCCCTCCGTGAGCCCTCTCTTGCGGGCGGCGGGGGTCGCGGCGGCGGCCGGCCAGCCTGCCACGATGGCGGCGGGGCCGGTCGTGAGTGCGGCGATGGCGCCGGCGAGCGACAGCTTGCCCGCATCGACGAGCGCGAGCAGCACGCCCAGCGCCGTCTCGATGCCGCTGATGCCGTTCGACGCCCTGCCGAACTCCACTTCCTTGTCAACGACCGTGTGCGGGGCGTGATCGGTGACGACCGCCGAGGCGGTCCCGTCCAGCAGCGCAGCGAGACACGCAGCGGCGTCGGCGGCGGTGCGGAGCGGCGGATTGACCCGCAGCGAAGTGTTGTACGGCCACGCCGTGAGAGCGCCGTCCGCCCAGGGGTCGCGGGATCCGCCATCGGCGGAGAGCGCCTCCCACGACCAGCGCCGCGACCCGGCGATCCACTCATCGGCGAGGGCCAGATGATGGGGCGTCACGTCGCAGGTCACCGGCAGCCCGGCGGCCCTGGCCCGTCGCACCAGGTCCAACGAGGCGGCCGTGGAGAGATGCGTGAGGTGGAGGCGCGCTCGGGGTTCGTCGGCCAGCGCATCCGCCAGGACCCCGAGGTCGCGCGAGACGGCGTTCACCTCCGCCGCAGCCGGCCAACCCTGGAGCCCGAGAATCGAGGCCACATAGCCATCGTGCGCCTCGGCAGCCGCGGTGAGCTCGATGTCTTCGGCGTGCTCCACGACCGGAAGGCCGAGCATTCCCGCGTACAGGAGAGCGCTGCGCAGCAGCTTGGGCGTCTTCACGGGAGCCCCGTCGTCCGAGTAGCCGATGACGCCGGCATCGGCGAGCTCGCCCATCGCGGACAGCTGCTCCCCTGCCCTACCGGCCGAAACGGCGCCGAAGGCCAGGATTTCGACGGGCGATCCGCTCGCGCGAGAGGCCGATCGGATGCGTTCGAGGACGCCAGGATCGTCAAGAGCGGGCGACGTGTTGGGCATCACCGCGACGGTGGTGTAGCCGCCGTGAGCCGCGGCGGCGCTGCCGCTTGCTACCGTCTCCGCGTCTTCGAAACCAGGCTCGCGGAAGTGGGCGTGGAGGTCGAAAAAGCCCGGGCCGACGACGACGCCTTTGTCCGTTACACCCTGCGCCTCTTCGCCTTCGAGCCAGACGACCGACTCGAGAACGCCGTCTCTCACGACGATCTCGCCCGGTCCTTCGCGTCCGGAGACCGGATCGACCAGCCAGGCCTTCTCCAGCTCGAACCGCTCGACGACCTCGCCGACCTTCGGACCGGCGGCCGAAGCTGCGCCGGTCGTCTTCGCCCGCGGGCTCATCGAATGGCCTCGCCGGAATGGGCATCGTGGGGACGTCCCGTTTCGTGCGCGCCGGCGAGCAGGTACAGCAGCGCCATTCGAACCGCGACGCCGTTGGCCACCTGCTCGGTGATCACCGCTCGACCGCTGACCGCAACGTCCGGCGCGATCTCGACGCCCTCGTTCATCGGTCCGGGATGCATCACGATCGCCTCAGGCTTGGCCAGCGAGACGCGTTCCGCGTTGAGCCCAAACCGCGCCGCGTACTCTCGGAGCGACGGCAGCAGGCCGCCCTGCATACGCTCGCGCTGGATCCTCAGAGCCATCACCACGTCCGCGTCCCGAACCGCCACCTCAACGTCGCTCGTGACGTGGAACCGCCCGTGGCCGGGTATCGCCCCGTCGCCCCAGGCCGTAGCCCAGCGATCCATTCCCCGCAAGAGAGTAGCCGGGCCGCACAGCCACAGATCCGCTCCGGCCGCGGTCAGCGACCAGATGTTGGACCGCGCCACGCGGGAGTGGAGGATGTCGCCTACGATCGCGACCTTGCGGCCGCGCAAGTCGCCGCCGGGGAGGTGCTGGCGCATCGTGTAGAGGTCCAGCAGGGCCTGCGTCGGGTGGGCGTGCCAGCCGTCGCCACCGTTGAGGACGTGGCCGCCAAAGACCTCCGCCGCAAGATACGGCGCCCCGGAGACGGAGTGGCGCATCACCAGGATCTCGGCCCCAAGGGCTTCGAGGGTCCGGATCGTGTCGACGAGCGACTCGCCCTTGGTCACCGACGAGGTCGCCGTGGAGATGCTCACGACGTCGGCCGACAGGTTCCGTGCCGCCGTCTCGAAGGAGACGCGGGTGCGGGTGGAGGCTTCGTAGAAAAGGGTCGTGACACGTCGTCCGTTGAGGGCCGGGACCTTGCGGATCGGACGGGCGAGGATCCCCTTCATCTCGTCCGTGGTGCGCATGATCAGTTCGATCTCGGGCCAGGTCAGCGCGTCCACGTCCAGAAGATGGCGGTGGTGCCAGACCACCTCCTGCGTCGGGGCGGAGTCGATCTCGGGCACGCCTGCCGCGCCGTAAGCCTGAACGCTCATTGGCGGCCCGCAGCGGGCTCGCCGGCCCGGAGCTGCCGCCCGATCGTGACTTCCTCGCTGCCGTCGACCTCCTCGACGTGGACCTTGACGATCTCCTCACGGGATGTCGGTACGTTCTTGCCGACATGGTCGGCGCGGATCGGGAGCTCTCGGTGGCCGCGGTCGATGAGCACCGCCAGCCGGATCGCCCGCGGCCGTCCGAAGTCGACCAGCGCGTCCATCGCGCAGCGAATCGTTCGGCCCGTATACAGCACGTCGTCCACCAGCACGACTGTCGTCCCGTTCAGGTCGAACGGCAGGTCCGTGCCTTTGACGATCGGCTGCTGGGCTACGAGCGACAGGTCGTCGCGGTAGAAAGTGATGTCGAGCGCCCCGACCGGGAGCCTCACGCCCTCGTGCTCCTCGATCGCCGCAGCAACGCGCTTCGCCAGCGGGACGCCGCGGCGCTGGATCCCCACGATCGCGAGGCCGTCCGTACCGGCATGCTTCTCGACGATCTCATGTGAGATCCGAACGATCGCTCGGCGGATCTCTTCCCCGGTCATGATCTGCCGGTCCGTCATCGAGTCTCGCTGCCGTGCACAGGCACAGTCCTCCTTCCCGGCCTCACCGTGCCGGTCGTTAAAGGTCGTTGGAAGGATACAGCGCGGCGAGCCGTGACGCCGGACCCCAACCATGAACCAGCCGGCTATGTGGCCGCGACGCGGGTCGCCCGGCGCGTCGAGCGACTAGCTGCCCGGACGATCCGTGGAGACGGGCGACTGCTCAGAGGCCGCAGGCTTGCCCGATCCCGAGCTGGCTGGCGGCGCCGTGATCTCGGGTGTCGCTATCGGCGTCGGTGGAACCGCCGGCAGCTGGAAGAGGTACGTCTTTGCGTCGCCTCCCTGAGCCGGAGACGTGTAAACGAATTGCGAATCGTCGAACTGGATGTTCGATCTCGCCGGGGCCGAAAGCAGCAGCCCATCGACGTTCAGCATGTTCGTTCCGGGGATGACGTTGAGCAACGTGACGTGGCCGGCGTCCGTGGCAGCGGCGCTGGCAACCCAGATGGCCACGTATTGCCCCGTGGCGTCCCAGCGGACCGACCAGGCCGCCACCGTACCCGGGGCAGACGCAGCAAGGACCCGCTGCGGCAAGCCGGTCGAATTGTCAGGCTCCGACGTGGGCTGGCTTCCCTGGGTGGGCGAAACTCGCCCGCTCGTCGATTGATCGGGCGCGGCGACGGGGTCGGAGCTGCTGCCCGGCTTGACCGGGCCGGTCGGCGCGATCGAGGGGACGGCGGTCGAGGTCGCGGAGGGGACTACGCTGGGCTGCGGCGAAGGCGCCGCTCCTCCGTCACCGCCGAAGTCCGCAGCGACGAGGTGCACGTTGGACCAGGCATCGAAGTAGAAGGCGCCCTTGCCGGGACCGTAGAGTCCGGTGGCCGGGTTGTAGGCGACGGTGCCGGCCCAGTACACGACATAGCGGCCCATCGGATCGACGACCGGCATCAGCATCGAGCGATCGATCCGCCTGACCGCGGCAGTCGAGGGATCGTACAGGTACGCGATCGCGCTGACCGTGGCCGCCGAGGGAGCGGCCGTCGCGGGGACGGCGGTGGCCGCGGCGGTCGGAGCCGGAGTCGCGCTTGTCCCGGGCTCCGAGGAAAACTCGCTGATCAGGATCAGTGTCCCGAACCATCCCGCGAACAGATCGGAGTGGCTCGTGGTCACGGCCAGGGCCCTGCCCCATCCGGCTCGCCAGACGAACACGTCCGAACCGGAGTTGAGATTCGAAGGCCGCGCGGAGAAGGCGACCCACAGTCCGTCGGCAGAGAACTGAGGCGCCCCGCCGACGATCTTGTAGCCGTCGAGGATTGCGGTTGGCTGGGCGACGGCCGCCGAGGTCGCGCCCGATGGCGCGGGGGTGGCCGGAGCTGCACTCTGGGTCGGCTGCGCCGTGGCGCTCGCCGCTGAGCTCGGCCCCACCGACGCCACGGGCGCGGTGAGACGGGCAGTGGGAGTCGGCGCGGTGGTGGCGCTCCCCGTCGAGGCGGGAGGCATTGTGGAGGCCGGAGTCCTTGTGGGCGTCGGCGTGGTCCGCGGCGCCGTAGTGGCGACCGCCGGGGGCCGCGGCGTCAGCAGATCGATCGCCACGGTGGCCGGCGCCGACTGCGTGAGCGGCAGGATGATGATCTTGTCGGAGGTCCAGACCGCCGCCTGAGTCGCGTTCGAGGAGATCGCGACCGAGACCGCGGACTTGCTCGTGACCGAGCCCAGGACCGTGCCCTTGCCGCTCGTGACTGCGCAGCTCTCGGGCGAGCCAGTGCAGTGGGCGGTACCGCCCTTGATCTGATACACGCCGTCATCGGGCGCGACCCAGTAGCTGTTGCCATCCACCATCGCCAGAGCCGCCTGCGGGCCGCCACTCGGGGCAGCGCTGACGACGGCGACCGTGGCCGTCCTGGAAGGAGCGGCGGCTGGAATGAAGAGCGGACCCTGGGACAGCAGCGACAGCCCGACCACGACGACCGCGACTGCGACGGCCATCACGGATCCCATCGAAGACCTGGTGCGGGCGAAGCCGCCCAGACCCAGGCTGCCAAATCCGGGGCGTCGAGCGCGACGGGCATTGGTTCGATCGACAGAGTCCAGAGCCGCCGAGGTTCGGGCCCACAGGTCTCGCGGGGGTTCGGGCAGGTCCAGGCCACGAAGTTCGTCATGCATGGCGCGGTACTCGTCGGCGACGAGCTGGCAGTCGGCGCAGCCGCTCAGATGTTCCGCCAGCCACGCGGCGTCTGCGGGAGCGAGTGCCGCGTCGATCGCGTCCGAGGCGAGCATGCGGGCCTTCTCATGGGCCTCAGCGACAACATCGACGGCTCGCACCGGGGTTCGATCCAATCTGGGGCTCATCGGTCTGCCCCTTTTGAGTCGTCAGCACGGCGACGCGGGTCGGATGCTCTGGTCTTCTCGGCAAACGCGGCGTCGATCGCGGCCTCGCGCTCCTTCTCCTGGCGCCTCTCGTCGGTGAGTGCCTGGCGGAGACTCTCGCGGGCCCGGGTCAGAAGAGCGCGCGCCGCGACATGACTGACGCCGAGAGCGTCCGCGAGCTCGAGGCCGGTCAGATCGCCTACTTCGGCCATCAGCAGGGCGTTTCTCTGCCGCTCCGGGATTCGGGCCAGGGCGCGCGCCAGCGGTCCGGACAGCCGCATCTCCATCGCCAGGTGCTCGGCCGATGGTGCAGCTCCGTGTGACTCGGTCGTAAGCGGCAGGAAGCGCACGATACGACGGTGGCGGATCTCGTCGAGGGCGATGCGGTGGGCGATCTGGTACAGCCACGCTCGGGCCTTGGCTCGATCTTCCAAGCTGTCGATGGCCCGGTAGGCGCGGATGAAGGTGTCCTGGGCCAGATCGGCGGCGAGGTCGGCGTCACGCATCATGCGGATGAGATAGGCGTAGATCTCACCGTGGTGGTGCGCAAACAGCTCCTCGATGAAGGCGCGATCCGCAGGCCTCTCGGCCGCGGCCGTCACGCCGACCCCCATTTGCCAGGTTGTGCTTTCGAGAGCCAAGTCGCTTCCGCCGCTGTCCGCGCTGCCGACACCCACACGCGCATCAATGCGCGCCGGGTTGCTGTGACGGCGCCGCCCTCACTGCTGTGACGCCGCGACAATCCCCCTGTTCTCATGGCGGTCCTGCGGATCCCCCTTCGGATCGGTGGCGTAGCAACTGCTCGACGGCTTCTTCGGGAGCCACCGGATTGACCGGCAGACCCGTGCCAACCTCGAGGCCTGCGATCTCGCGCAGCCGTGGATGTATCTCCCAGTGCCAATGGTACGTCGCGTCGACTCTCTCGCGGAGCGGTGCCGTGTGCAGGATGAGATTGTGGGGCGGGCCGTCGAGCCGGGCCAGACGCGACAGAACCTGGCGCAGTGCTTCCGCCGTCGAGGCGATATCGGCGTCTTCCGCGCGTCCGAAGTCGGCGGCGTGGCGGCGCGGCACGATCCAAACCTCGAACGGCGAGCGCGAGGCGAACGGCGCGAAGGCCACGCTCGCTTCGTCCTGCCAGATCAGCCGGGTCGCCGCGCGCGACTCGTCACGCGCCATCCGGCAATAGGGACACTCTCCCTCGCGGATCAGAAACCTGGCGGCGCCCCCAATTTCCTCAGAGACTCGGTGTGGGATCTGCGGCAGGTCGTAGAGATCGAGGCAGAGATGGTTGGTTCGGGCGCCGGCCTGTGCGCCCCAGTTCTGCACAACCTGCAAGTACTCGGTCTGGCCGAGCCTGGTAGCGTCGGCGATCGCCCCGCGCGCGACCGACAGCATCTCCGACAACAGCCCGCTGCCCACAAGCTGCAACGGCCGATGCTCGCCCGGCGGGGCGACGATTGTCCGCCAGCTGCCCGACGCTCGGGCTTGCGAGAGCGCCACCTGTGCCAGGCTGCGCTCCATCTCCCGCGCTTCCTCGTTAGTGCCGACAACGTGGAAGGCATAGTCCTTGAGAATCCGGACACGGACTCCGTCCCCCGGAGGCTGGCTGCAGTTCTGGCACGTCCCACCGTCGTCCACAGGTTCGGCGCGCAGCGAGAAGCGTTCCTGCTGGAACTGGCGGTCGACGACGGTGGCGACCCACCAGCCGGTGATGGCATCGCGGCGCAACTCGAAAAGGCCGGCGCCCATCAGCCTGCTCCGACGGGGGTGGCGGACGCAGCGGCCGTCTCCGGCCGGAGCAGCCACTCCAGCTCTCGCCGGGCCCGGGCGGGGTCGGTGCGAGGCGGCAATGTACCTTCGAGGGGAGCGCCGAGGGCCTGGGCCAGCGCCTTTGCGAAGGCAGCCGCGGCAGCCGACACCGTCTCGGTCGGGGGTTGGGCGGCCTCGTCTCGCTCTCTCGCGATCGAGGTTGATTCGACGTCCGGCATGCCGCACGCGTCGATGAGATCGAAGTCGGAGAGGCGGACCGAAACGTTGAGAGCGATGCCGTGGTATGTCACGCCGCGCTCCACTCTGACGCCCACGGCGCCGATCTTGCGCGTGCCGTCCGCGCACCAGCAGCCGGGGAATCCGGCCTTTGGCCCGGCTTCGACACCAAAGGCGGCGCAGGTCTCCGAAAGGGCCGTTTCCAGCGCCCGAACGAACGACCGGATGTAGAGCCCGCGGTCGGCCAGACGGACGATCGGATAGGCGGTCAGCTGGCCGGGGCCGTGGTAGGTCACTTCGCCGCCACGCTCCGTCCTGATCAGCTCTATGTGCCGCGCCGCAAGTTCCGCCTCGTCGGCAACGACGTGGCTCGGGTCCGAATGGCGGCCCAGGGTCAGGACGGGCTCATGCTCGAGCAACAACAGCTGGTCGCCGATCGCTTCGGCGGCGCGGGCGGCCACGAGACGATGCTGGAGATCCCAGGCGTCGCGATAACCGGTTCGACCGAGCCACCGGGCGGTGATCGGCGCGGCTGCGCCGGCGGCATCCGGCTGGTCCTGGGGGCGGCGATCCATGCGGCCACGATAGCAAACGTGCGCCCAGGCGCCAGCCACGTCTTGCGGAGACCCGATCGAGGTGGATGACGGCCGGGCGCTCGCCGCCCCGATGGCGTCGGCGGGGTAGAGCCGAGAGCGGCGGCTAGGCCTCGGCCGCCAGAGCCAAACACACGGCGGCAACGAGCTCGTCGGCGCCAAATGGCTTGGCAAGGAAACGGAAGCCGTCGCGGTGGCCTTCTGGAGGTGCGGCATCGTAGCCCGACATGAGCAACACCCGCATCGACGAGCGACTGACGAGCAGCCGCTCCGCCAGGTCCCGCCCGTTCCCTCCGGGCATGACCAGGTCGGTAAGCAGCAGGTCGATCGACTCGGCCAGGCCACCGGACAGGGCCGCAGCCTGGGCGGGAGATGCCGCCACCAGGACGTGGTAGCCCGCGTGCTCGAGCGTAGCCACGACGAGGGCGCGAACGGCGGCATCGTCCTCTACGACGAGGATGCATGATCCCTCGCCGATGTCCGGCACAGCAGCGTGCGGAGACATCGCAGTCGGCTCTGGTACGTCCCCAACCATCGGCAACAGAACGGACACCTTAGTGCCGCTGCCGGCGGCCGACTCGGCCCAGATCTGTCCGCTCGATTGGCGGACGATGCCATACACGGTCGCGAGGCCGAGGCCGGTTCCCTTGCCAACATCCTTTGTGGTGAAGAACGGCTCGAATGCTCTCGACAACGTGGCCTCGTCCATTCCGGCCCCGTTGTCGGCGACCGTGAGGATCACCGCCGGTCCGCTCATCTCCCTGTGGAATACGGCCGCATCTTCCACTCGCCGAACACTCATCTCCAAGATGCCCCCGTTGGGCATGGCGTCGCGCGAGTTCACGGCCAGGTTGACGAGAACCTGTTCGAGCTGACCCGGGTCCGCTAGAACTACCGCGGGCGAACTATCCAGATTCGTGACCAGGCGGATCTGCTCGCCGATGAGCGTTCGGAGCATATGACCCACCGATGCCACCGCAGCGTTGAGGTCGACCAGACGCGGCGCGAGCGTCTGCCGCCGTGCGAACGCGAGGACCTGCTTTGTCAGCTCAGCCGCACGAGCGCCCGCCCTCCTGATCTCGCGCGCAGATTCGACCCGCTCGTCTCCCTCGAGCTCGCCGATGAGGATGTCGGCATAGCCGTTCACCGCCGTGAGCAGGTTGTTGAAGTCGTGGGCTATGCCGCCGGCGAGATGGCCCATAGCTTCCAGACGAGCGGCTTCGGCGAGCTGGGCCTCAAGGCGACGGCGGTCGGTGATGTCGATCGACATTACCAGTCGAGCCGGCCGGCCCTCATAGTCGATGTCGGTGGCAGAGACTTCGACATATACCAGGGAGCCGTCCTTGCGCAGGTGTCGCCACTGGCCGCGCGGCCGGTAGCCGCCCTCGAGGGGCATGGCGGTTGCGACATCGTCGATCAGAGCCGGCACATCCTCGGGCGGTCGGATGTCCTTGACGGTCATCGCCAGGAATTCGTCGCGGCTGTACCCGTAGAAGCGGATCGCGGCGGTGTTTACTCCAAGGAACCGCAGCGTCTCGACGTCGAAGACCCACATGGCCTGGGGGTTCATGTCGAACAGGTCACGATAGCGCCGCTCGGATTCGATCAGAGCGGAATGGGCCTCCGCCTTTGCTCTCTTGGTCTCGATCGACCCGAGAGCGGCGGAGACGTCTTCGGTCAGCTTCTCATACACGTGGGCTTCTGCCGCATCGAAACGACTCACCTTGGCCGAGTACAGGACGAGGGCGCCGATTGTGCGGCCGGCGACTCGGAGTGGGAAGGCAGCCGCGGTTCGATAGCCGAGCTGGTCAAAGAAGGTCCGCCAGAGCGCCGTCCGCTCATCCTGCCGGACGTCCGGCACGATGACGCTCCTGTTCTCTCGGATCGCCGACCCGACCACTCCGTGACCGGAGGGCTCGTCTCTCGCCGAGACGACGACATCGGCGAGGAGACCCTCATCGCGCCCGGCCTGGCAGACCACGCGAACGCCGCGGGTGGCCGGATCGACGAGCCCGACCCACGCCAGCTCAAAGCCGCCCACGTCTGCCGCTATTCGGCAGGCCTCGCTCAGGATCACGTGGCCGCTTCTGGCTCGAAGGATGACCTGGTCGATGGCGGCCAGAATCGAGGAGGTGCGATCGAGACGAGCCCTCGAACGGGAAGTGGGCCTGTGGTCGGTGGTGTCCCATGCGGTTACGACCGTGCCCACTATCGAGCCGTCCGCGCCGGTCACAGGCTTGAATACGAACTCGGACTCGCGATGGGTGCCTCCGATATCGAGGCTAGCCCTCTGGTTCGCCGCTTGACCGGTCTCGAACACACGCCGCCGTGTCTCTTCCAGGGCGTGGACGGCCTCCGGCGGAACGCCGATCTCGTACCACGTTCGGCCTATGAGCTGGCCGGGCGTCATGCCCAAGTACGTCGCCAATGCGGGAGTGGCGTACAGGAAGCGACCCTCGGAGTCGTAGTAGCCGACGCTCGACCCCCTCGAGGCTTGGCCGGCGTCTACCCGAGAGCGCGTTCTGGATGAAGTCGCCGCGAATGAGTGCGGGCGCCAGGCAACCGCCGAGGCGGATTTCGGCGGGTCGAGCCCGACCGCTCTAGCGGCATGGGAGGTTCTCTCGCCCTGGCTGATCGCCATGCGTCCCTCTTTCCGAAGGTCGACAGGCATTGGTCGGCCCAAGTCACCCTAGATCTGGGCAGTCGCGCTTGCAATAGCTCTCTAGGGGTGGTTCGCCGACCCGGCCCGCTCGTGGGTCGGTCGACCGGCCCGGCCTCAGACGTGCGTGAAGAGAAGGTGCAGTTCCATGATTCCGTGATCGTTGACCGACACGACCGCGAAGGAATTTGGACCCGAGAAGCCGTAGTCGGTGAAGACGATCGGCAGCGAGCCGGCCACGGCGATGATGCCGCTGGTCGCGTCCGGCCTTTCAAACGCCGAGATAGGCGGGCGCCTGGGAGTGGCCGAGAAGACGGTGAAGCACTACATGACCAGCATTCTGGGCAAGCTCCAGGTGGCCAGCCGCGTTGAAGCCGCGCTGCTGGCCTACAAGGCCGGGCTGGCAGCCGGCGAGGGCGGATCGACCGAGGAGTGACCTCGCGCTCGAGGACGATCTCGATCCTTCACTGAAGGCACGCGCACCTGCCGGCCGGCTCCCCGTGGGCATCACCGGGCGGGCTATTCACGTCCGGATGGCCCTATTGCGCAGGTTCACCCAACCCTACGCTGGCGGCCATCGCCGTGCTTAATGCGGGCCATGTCATGCACCGGCCTGCGGGGCGCGGCCTCCGTTTGGAGGGCTTGATGACCACCGGACTGGTCACGGCGCTGCCACGCTCGGAAGACCAGGACCTGATCGACCGGATCATCGGCGATCAGGCCGGCCGCCCCGGCGCGCTGCTCGGCATTCTCGCCAAGGTGCAGGACCACAATCGCGACAAGTACCTCCCGATGGCAACACTCGAGTACGTGGCCAAGCGTACGGGCATCCCGGAGTCGCAGGTCTACGCCGTCGCGACGTTCTTCGCGCTCTTCAACCTCGACCCGCAGGGCAAGCACACCGTGGCTATCTGCCGCGGCACCGCGTGCCACACGCGCGGCTCGCGGGCGCTGCTCGAGCGTGTCAAGCTCCAGCTGGGCATGCAGGAGACGGGCGACGCCGACAAGGTCGCGCTGACGACGCCGGACCGGCGCGTCACGGTCCGCACCGTCGCGTGCTTCGGCCAGTGTGCACTCGCCCCGGTGGTGGAGATCGACCACGCGATCCGCGGTCACGTCAAGGAGCAGGCGCTGATCCGCGAGGTCGAGGCGCTGCGCCGCGAGCGCGTCAGATGATGATCCAGGACTTCGCCGCGTTCTCCGCGGTGCGCGAGGCCGGCCTCGCAAAGCTGCTCCCCAGCAAGCCGCGCATCGCAGTGGGCATGGGCACCTGCGGCTCCGGCAATGGTGCCGAGGCCGTCTACCACGCCTTCTCGTCCGAGATCGACGCCCGCGGCCTCGCCGTGCAGCTGGTGCCGGTCGGCTGCTTCGGCTTCTGCGCCGAAGAGCCGCTCGTAAATGTTTGGGTGCCCGGCCACCCGCTGCTGATGCTGCATCGAGTACAGCCGAACCACGTCGACGGCATCCTGCACGGCCTCGGCCACGGCCACCTGCCGCCGGCCGAGATCGTGCTCTGCAAGATCGAAGAGTGGGACCACCTCGCCGGCCACGTGAAGTACGGCACCGGCTACCCGGACGTGCCGAACTGGAACGAGGTTCCGTTCTTCGACGGGCAGGTCAAGATCGTCCTGCGCAACTGCGGGCTGATCAACCCCGACGACATCGAGGAGTACATCGCGATCGGCGGGTACCAGGCCCTGTACAAGGTCCTGATCGACCAGAACCCTGCCGGCGTCATCGAGCAGATCAAGGCCTCCAAGCTGCGCGGTCGCGGCGGGGCCGGGTTTCTGACCGGGAACAAATGGGAGTTCCTGGCGAAGGCCGCCGGGCCCGAGAAGTACCTCGTGTGCAACGCGGACGAGGGCGACCCGGGCGCGTACATGAACCGCAACGAGATCGAGTCCGACCCGCACGCTCTCCTCGAGGGCATGATGATCGCGGGCTACGTAACCGGCGCGCCAAAGGGGATCATCTACGTCCGCGCCGAGTACCCCCTGGCGGTGCTGCGCCTCGAGCGCGCGATCGAACAGGCGCGAGCTTACGGCGTCCTCGGCGACAACGTGCTCGGGCGCGGCTTCAAATTCGACATCGAAACAGTCGAGGGCGCGGGCGCATTCGTCTGCGGCGAGGAGACGGCGCTGATCGCGTCGCTCGAGAGCCACTCCGGCCGGCCACGGTCTCGTCCGCCGTTCCCGGCGCAGAAGGGCCTCTACGGCAAGCCGACCAACATCAACAACGTCGAGACCTGGTACAACGTCGCGCCGATCGTCTCCAAGGGGCCAGCCTGGTTCAGCGAGATCGGCAGCCCCAAAAGCGCGGGCACGAAGGTCTTCTCGCTGGTCGGCAAGATACGCAACTCCGGCCTGGTCGAGATGCCGCTCGGCACCCCGCTTGCGAAGTTCATCTACGACATCGGCGGGGGCGGCACCGGCGGCCGCGACATCAAAGCCGTTCAGACCGGCGGCCCGTCGGGCGGCTGCATTCCGGTGGAGATGTTCGACACGCCTGTCGACTACGAGACCCTCGTGCAGCTCGGCTCGATCATGGGCTCGGGCGGCATGGTCGTGATGGACGAAGACAACTGCATGGTCGACGTCGCGCGCTACTTCATCGAGTTCACCCACTCGGAGAGCTGCGGCAAGTGCATCCCGTGCCGTGTGGGCCTCGACAAGGCGCTGCAGATGCTCAACGGCTTCACGGTCGGCACGGCCTCGCAGGACGACCTCGCGGCGCTCGACGAGTTGTGTCGCATGGTTCGCGACACCTCGCTCTGCGGGCTCGGCCAGAGCGCGCCCAACCCCGTTCTGACAAGCCTGCGCCACTTCCGGCACGAGTTCGAAGACCACATCCTCGCGAAGCGCTGCCGGGCCGGCGTGTGCGAGGACCTGGCGCTCTCTCCTTGCGAGAACTCCTGCCCGTTGCACATGAACATCCCACGCTTCCTGCAGCTGTACAAAGAGGGGCGGGTCGAGGACGCGTTCCTCTCAGTAATCCTCGACAACCCATTGCCGGCGTCGACGGGGCGCGTGTGCCAGCACCCCTGCGACAACCGCTGCCGCCGCGCCGCTGTGGACGAGGCAGTGAACACGCGCGACGTGCATCGCCGGATCGCCGACGAAGTGCTGCTCTCCGACAAGTTCGAGGCCATGGTTGACCGCGTGCTCGAGCGCCGGCAGGAGCCTACGGGTCACGAGGTCGCAATCGTGGGCGCAGGCCCGACGGGCCTCACCTGCGCCTACTACCTCGCGCTCCTGGGCCACGGCGTGACCGTGTATGACTCCCGCCCCGAGGCGGGCGGAATGCTGCGCTACGCGCTGCCGGAGTATCGGCTGCCTAAGGCGGTGCTCGACAAGGAGATCGAGCTGATCGAGCGCCTTGGCGTCAAGTTCCAGTTCAACGTCAACGTCGGCGAGGAATTGACGCTCAACGACGTGGGTCAGCACCATGACGCGGTCTTCCTTGCGATCGGCACCTGGAAAGAGGCCTGGGTATACCTGCCCGGTACCGAGCTCACGGGAGTGATCCCGGCGCTGCCGTTCCTGGAAGCCATGTCCCGCGGCCAGGAGGTCCCGGTCGGGAAGAACGTCGTCGTAATCGGCGGCGGCAACGCCGCCATCGACTCCGCACGCTCGGCAAGGCGGCTGGGCGCGGACGTGACGATCGTCTACCGCCGCGAGCGCAAGGACATGCCGGCGATCCCGGAGGAAGTCGAGGCGGCCGAGCACGAGGGCGCAAAGGTCGTCTATCTCGCCGCCCCGCATCGCATCGTGGGTGACAAGAACGGACAGGTGTGCGCCATCGAGGTCGTCAGGACGAAGCTCGGCGAGTTCGACACCTCCGGCCGCCGCCGGCCGGTGCCGACGGACGAAGTGATACGCATCGCGTGCGATACCGTGATCCTGGCCGTCGGCGAGAAGGTCGACCCCGACTTCTGCGCGGCCTCTGGTCTCACGATCAAGGAGGCCGGTACCCTCGAGGTGGACCGCTACTCGCTCGAGACGAGCCGCGAGCGCTTCTACGCCGGCGGCGACCTCATCACCGGGGCCTCGAACGTGTCGAACGCA
>Ga0182021_10004273_pt1 | contig 16782 bp, 14 predicted proteins | sample 612E3MmetaG_FD_120493 | JGI IMG/M metagenome (GOLD analysis project Ga0182021, IMG submission 120493) | Permafrost microbial communities from Stordalen Mire, Sweden - 612E3M metaG (Illumina Assembly) | ecosystem: Environmental > Terrestrial > Soil > Wetlands > Permafrost | place: Sweden...
TAAATCATAAGATTTAATAATTGCTTCCCTAGGTTCCTCATAAAGATCAGAATGTCTTCCAAGATGACATGGATCATGATAGATAACTTTACTGGGAGTTTTTTTTACAACAAGTTTCCCATCATTTATCAGCTGATTTATAAGCTCAGAAGTATGAATAACATCAAGTTCAACCCCAAATAATTCATTATAATCATTTTTTAAGGTATTGTAACAGCCGGCACATGAAACAAGTATTTTATCACCTTTTAAGTTATCTTCCAACTTTTTTAATGTGTTCTCCATTACTTCATGTGCATCTTCCTCATATCCGGTTCTCATTAAAAAGGATCCACAGCATGTTTCGTCGTCTAATGTGGTATAATCCACACCAGCCCGTTTTAATATTGTTTCAGTAGCATCAGAGATTCTTGAAAGTTTATCCCTTATAACACATCCTCTAAAGTATATCATTTTATTCTGTTCCATGATACTAAATTATTATTAATACCTAAATTTTTGAATAATAGTAATAATTAATATTAAATTTATTTATAATTATTTTATATACATTATATAAAAAATTTAAGTATTAATTGAACTATTTTTTAATTACATAATTAATCAAAGATGAAAGAGAAATAAAATTAATAGAATCTTTCTTTTTCATCAATATCAATAAAATCTATATTATAAATAAGATAATTGTGATATAAAAATTAATTGCAGAATAATATTAGAAACAAAGTCAATAAACCTTAAAATATAATTAATAAGCTGACTTCTAAATCTTCTGAAGTATATATATCCAATTTATCAAAATCGAGGCAAAATGGAATGAAATTTAATTCATTAATTTCTATAATAATACCAACTTTAAATTCTGAAAGAACATTAGAAAAATGTTTAAAAAGCATTGAAAATCAAAGTTATCAGAATTTTGAAATTGTAATAGTTGATGGGGGCTCTATTGATAAAACTGTTAAGATTGCAAAAAAATTCAATACTACGGTAATAAAAGTTAACATAAAAAACATGAGTAAACAGACCAATATCGGAATATCTAATTCTAATGGACTTTATATCTACAGAATAGATTCGGATGTAATATTAAATCCTATGATACTAGAGAAAAGTATTGAAAAATGCGAAATTGAAGGATATGATGGAGTTTGTATAAATTGGATCCCGGATGAATCAATAAGTTTTTGGGCAAAAGTCAGGAAAATTGAAAAAGAAAGTTATGTTAAACATCTTAATTATGTTGGGGCAATTAAATACGATAAAAATGTTGCAGGAGCAACCTTTTTAAGGAGAGATGTAATAAATTCAGTAGGAGGATTTGTAGAAAATGTACCGACATTTGGAGAGGATTTTGCTCTTTTTAACAAATTGGCTAAAAGTAGATATCAATTCGGTGTTATTGATGTTTATGAACTCCATATTGGTGAGCCAAGAACTTTAATGGAAATAGTGAGGAAAAATTTTAAGTATGGATATGCCGCTAAAAGATTTTTAAAAGATCAAGGTTTGAAAAGTGGATCAAAACAATTTTCTCCTGCAGGAAGGGTACATCAAATTGAAGCTTTTAAAAATGCATTTAAGAGGGATAAAATCCTTTTCTTGGGTCTTTTTATATATATGATAACATTATATGCCTCAGCTAGTATAGGATTTGGTTATAGTATTATTAGAAGATCTAGTTAGGGTTATTAAAGAAATATCATTCAAATAGTAATTTTATTTAAAATTAGATTAATTAATTAACATTAAGTTTTTAGTAATTTAATTTTCCACATGTATAGAAAAATAATAATATTAATTTGATATTAAAAAATATTATTTGAATTTATTATCCAATTACATTGAATCTTAAAACCAATTGACTAAAATGTAAAAATTAATTATTAGAAGATTTTAATATAATATAATAATTTTCAATAAATCATAATAAATACATTTTGAATTATTAAATATCAAACGGGGAAAATTATGAAAGTAGTTATATTATGTGGTGGAAGAGGAACACGTTTAAAGGAAGAAACTGAATTTAAACCCAAAACAATGGTACATATTGGTAATAAACCTATATTATGGCATATAATGAAGATTTATGCACATTACGAATTCAAAGATTTTGTGATATGCCTTGGATACAAAGGTGAAATGATAAAAGAATATTTTCTTAACTATGAGATGATGAATAATGATTTTACAATCAAACTAGGGGACCATAACAATGTTAATGTTCATGGAGATCACACAGAAAATGATTGGAATGTAACTCTTGCTTATACAGGGGAAGAATCTCAAACAGGAACTCGTATAAAAAAAATAGAGAAATATATAGATGAAGATATGTTCATGATGACTTATGGTGACGGAGTTGCTGATATTGATATTAATAAACTCGTCAAATTTCATAAATCCCATGGAAAGATAGGAACAATGACAGGTGTCCATCCATCATCTCGTTTTGGAGAATTTACCATGGAAGGATACAATGTTCTAAATTATAATGAAAAACCACAAACTAAGGAAGGTTTAATTAACGGAGGATTCTTTGTTTTCAACAGAGAGATATTTGACTATTTAAGTTTTGATGATACTTGTATACTGGAAAGAAAACCACTAGAAAAATTAGCATCTGATGGAGAATTAATGTTGTATGATAATGAAGACAAATTCTGGCAATGTGTTGACACGTACCGTGAACTAGAAGTTATGAACAGTTTATGGAAAAATGGAAAAGCAACTTGGAAAATTTGGAAATAGAATTTTTAGGAGGGATAATAATTGTCAAAAGATTTTTGGGGCGATAAAAACGTCTTTATAACAGGATGTACAGGTCTACTTGGGTCTTGGCTTACAAAAACATTAGTAGAAATGGGTGCTGAAGTTACAGGATTAATAAGAGATTTAGTGCCCAAATCCAATTTAAATTGGTCAGGATTCAATAATCAGATAAATATTGTACGTGGAGATTTAAACGACTATTTCCTTCTTGAAAGAGTATTAAACGAATATGAAATTGATACCATCTTCCATTTAGCTGCACAAACTATTGTTTCTACTGCCAATAGAAATCCTATCTCAACATTTGAAACAAATATAAAAGGAACATGGAACCTATTAGAAGCTAGCAGACGATCAAATCTTATTGATAGGGTTGTTTTTGCATCAAGTGACAAAGCATACGGCAGTCAAGACTTATTACCCTATAATGAGTCTACACCATTAAATGGAAAACACCCATATGATGTTTCAAAAAGCTGTGCTGACTTACTTTGTAGATCGTATTTTGAAACTTATCAACTTCCAGTTTGTGTTACTCGCTGTGGAAATTTTTATGGAGGAGGAGACCTCAATTTTAACAGAATCGTGCCAGGAACAATACGATCGGCACTTTACAATGAAAGACCTGTAATTAGAAGTGATGGGTCAATGATCCGTGATTATTTCTACATTGAAGATGGGGCTACAGCATATACTACACTTGCAGAACAGATTAAAGATAAGAATATTGTAGGTGAAGCATTTAATTTCAGCAATGAACAACCTCTAAAAGTTAGTGAGATAGTTGAAGAAGTTCTCAATGTAATGGATAGCGATCTAAAACCAAAAATATTGAATGAATCCTCAAATGAAATAAAAGAACAATATTTATCCTCAAAGAAGGCTAAAGAAATTTTAGATTGGAATCCAACTTATACATTAGAAGAAGGCTTAAAAATGACAGTTGAATGGTATAAAACGTTTTTATTTGGAGATAGACTAAACAATACTCCAAATAAAAATTAATTGTGAACAAAAAAATAATAACATAAAGTTCTTTTTTAAAAAAATAAAACATTCGGATGTTTATTAACTAACACTAACATGTATTATTAGTATAATATTATAATTAAATTAAAGTTTAATTCAAGAGATGATAAAAAATGGGTCTAATAAGAGTTGCAGATTATATCGCCCATTATATAGTAGAAATAGGAATAGATGATGTATTTTTAGTTTCAGGCGGAGGTATGATGCATCTTTTAGATGGTCTAGAATGCAACAAAGATTTAAATTATATTTGCGCTCATAATGAAGCAGCTGCCTCGGTGATGGCTGAAGGATATTCTAGAATATCAAACAATCTTGGAGTATTATATGTAACAACTGGTCCGGGGGCAACTAACGCAGTTACTGGAGTAGTTGATGCATGGGTAGATTCAATTCCAATATTAGTGATTTCAGGACAGAGTAAACGTTCCCAAAACGTTCAAAATTCAGGTATAGCTGGTTTAAGATCCCTCGGAGGTCAAGAGGTTGATATTTTACCAATAGTTAAATCATTCACCAAATATTCTGTAATGGTAAACAATCCTAAAGAAATAAGATATCATCTAGAAAAAGCAGTTTATATGGCTAAAAATGGACGTCCCGGCCCATCATGGCTGGATATTCCATTAGATGTTCAAGCTGCACTTATAGATCCAGATAATTTGAAATCGTTTACACCACCAGAAAGCAATTCACAAAGTTCAAATGTAAAAAAACAGATAAATGAGGTATTAGAATCTTTAATAGAAGCTAAACGACCAATCATAATTGCAGGAAATGGAATTCGTCTAGCAGGTGCTGAAAAAGAATTTTTAGATCTAATAGATACACTTAAAATTCCTGTTGTTGCTTCTAAACTTGGTCAAGATTTACTTTATGAAGATCATCCATATTATGTTGGTTTTGGCGGAACAAAAGGGACTAGAGCCGCTAACTTTGCCATGCAAAACTCTGATATGATACTGAGTATAGGTTCAAGGTTAGCAATTCCATTTATCGGTTATGAATATGAATTATTCGCAAGGGAAGCTAAAAAAATTTCAGTAGACATAGATCCGAGAGAACATAAGAAGAAAACTATAAAACTTGATATTGCCATAGAATATGATGCTAAAAAGTTTATTATGGAATTTTCAGAACTTCTGAGTGAATGTAATATTAAAGAGAAGGAAGATTGGGTTGAAAAGTGCCATCATTGGAAAAATAAATATAATGAGATTCCTGAAGGATTTTGTTATGAAAAATCAGTAGCTTGCAGTTATAATTTATTTGATAAATTAGCTAAGATTTTGGATTCTGAATCTATTGTTATAGCAGATGCAGGTAGTGTTTATTGCATAATATCCCAGGCATTTAAAGTTAAACCAGGTCAACGGGTAATAACACCAGCTTGTTTAGGAACCATGGGCTTAAGTTTACCTTTAGGTATTGGAGCTTTTTATGCTGCCAAAAATTCTACTATCGTTGCAGTAACCGGTGATGGTTCTCTGCAGATGAATATACAAGAGCTACAGACTATGCATCATTATAATATTCCATTAAAATTATTTGTTGTTAACAACAATGGTTATTTATCGATAAGAAATACACAAGACAACTATTTCAATGGCAGACACGCAGGATCAGATCCTCAAAGTGGGGTTTCATGTCCAGATCTGGAGAAAGTTGCATGGGCATACAACATAAAATATGAAAAAATACTCAACCAGGATGACTTGGAAAATAAAATTGATGATATTATAAACAATAAAGATCCTATTATTTGTGAAGTAATCACAGATCAAAAACAGCAGATTGTGCCCAGTGTCTCTAGTAAAACCCTTCCAGATGGCAGTATGGTTTCTGCACCACTTGAAGATATGTGGCCTTTCCTTTCTAAAGAAGAGCTTGAAAATGAAATGATAATAAAACCAGTTGAATATACAAAGGATGAATAGAATGGTCAATCTTCAGATTAATGATAATAAATACAAAAATATAGATCTCATAATATTTGATAAAGATGGTACTCTTTTTGAGCTATATCCTTATTGTAGTAAAATGGTCAATGAAAGGACTACTGCTATAAGTAATATACTTGAAAATTATGATCAAAATCTTTATGATTGGTTAATTTTAACTATGGGTGTAGATTTGAAGAATAATAGGATATTTCCTGAAGGTCCAATTGGTGTTTACTCAAAGTTTTATGCACAGGATATGCTTTTTGAGAAAATGAATGATAAAGATTATAATATCAGTAAAAAAACGTTGAAAACAGCATTTGAAAATGCTGATAGAATTATAAACCAAAAAGAATATTTAAAAGATGCTCTGGTACCTGTCCCAGGGATGATCGATTTTGTTGAAGCTATTGGCCATAAATGTAGGTTTGCAATCTATTCTAATGATCTTACTGAACGTCTGCATGATACACTGAATTTATTTGAGATTGATACATATTTTGATTGTGTTCTCGGTAGTGATAAGGTAACAAAACGTAAACCTGATCCAATGGGTTTGCTTATGATAATGAGCAAATTTGGAATAGCCCCTGAAAATACGGCTTTTATAGGTGATTCTATTTTAGATATTGAATGTGGGAAAGGAGCTAAATGTAAATATTTAATAGGTGTCATATCAGATATAACAGATATAAATTATTTAAAATCTAACTGTAATGAGTTAATAAAAGATTTTAGTTGTATAAAAACGTATTAATTATAATTTAGGATGAACAATGGATAAAAAATTAAAATTGGTGTTTGTTAATCTACCTTATATTCCTGTTGAAGATATTAATTTAAAAATAAAACACCAAGAAGAAAAATTTACCCATCTCTCATTTCCTATGGGTATTCTATATCTATCATCTGTGGTAAAAAAGGAAGATATCTGTGATAAAATCGATATTTTAGATTATCAATACGAAATCAATCATATAAAGGATTATAACAATATAAATGATTTTATTGTTGGTACAGTTCAAAATAGAATTAATTTTGTTCCAGATGTAATTGCTGTTTCTTTGATGTTTACAACATCCTATGAATTTTTTACTATCTGTATCAAAAAGTTAAAGGAAATATGGCCAGAGAGTAAAATAATAGTTGGAAGTTTCATAGCAACAAATTGTACAGTACAATTACTTGATAATGAATATATAGATTATATTTTGAGGGGAGAAGGAGAAATTGGTTTAACTCTCTTTCTCAATCATATAGCGAGCTCTAACGAAGTTAAAGTAAAAGGAATTTATTCCCGAGATAATATTAAGAGATATAAATCACTCGACCTTTGTGACAATATAAAAAACCTTGATGAAATTCCTTTTCCTGATTGGGGTTTAATTAAGATAAATCAGTACCTCCGAAATGGAGGACGAAGTATTTTGAGTAATAAATCGGTTAATCAGCCTGCTGTTGCATCAGTTATTACTTCTAGGGGATGTCCCTTTGATTGTACTTTTTGTACAGCAAAAACAGTGTTTGGAAGAAAAATTCGATTCAGGTCTATTGAAAATATTATAAATGAACTTTTAGAGCTGTACAATAATTTCGGTGTTACACAAATTTTATTCGAAGATGATCTCTTTACAGCAAACAAAAAACGAACAATAGAACTGGTAAATGCCATAAAAGCAATTGATATAACTGATTTAAAAATTCAATTTCCCAATGGTCTTCATGTTAATTCCATAGATAACGAAGTAATAGATGCATTGGTCGATGCTGGTATGGCAAGTGCACATATTGCTATTGAATCTGGTTGTAACTATGTATTAAAAAATTTAATGAAAAAAAAAGTAGATTTGCATAAGGCGAAAAATCTTGTGAAATATATTAGAAACACTAAAAAGCTCCATGTATGGTGTTATTTTGTTCTAGGAATGCCCGGAGAAACCAAGGAACAAATTATTGAAACTATTGAATATGCAAAACTAATTAAAGCAGATTGGTGTAACTTTTTCATTGCCACACCCCTAATAGGTTCAGAAATATATGACAAATTTTTAAATGCTGGATACTATACAAAAGATATATCAGAATTTAAAACTACTGATTTTACATACAGATCATTTGACACTGATGAAATATCTGCTGATGAATTAAATGATCTGGCTTACCGTGCTAATTTAGAAGTTAATTTTATTTATAATACCAATATAGTTGAAGGAGATTATAAAAAAGCAATAGATCAATTCAATCATATTATCTCGCACTATCCATTCCATATCTTTGCATATTTATCATTATATCGCTGTTATATAATGATAAATAATAAAAAAGAAGCTGAGAAAATAAAATTTAAAATAAGAGATTTATTAAAGATTGACAAACGATCTAAGGAAATGTACAACAAATATAATGATTTAATACCTAATGATTTGATACCATTAAATTTTATCTTGTAATCTTTAACAAAGAAATATTTTAGATAATAATCAAATATTTGAGGATAATGTTTAATTTTTTTTTTTTAGAAACTAAGAATTCATGATAATCCTCGATATTATTAATAAATTATAATTAATCGTCTTAATCTTAAAGTATTATCATAAAAAATAATCAAAAAAACAAATGATTTGTAATTAAAGATATATCTTATAAAAAGTTCATAGAAATATGTGAGGGAATTTTAATGATTTTAATTGAACAAGAAGACGAACTCTATTCAAAACTGCTGGTTCTAAGGGATAAATTTGCCTGTGAAGGTATTAAATCAGAATTTGAGAATGAAGCATCTGACTTTGCAGATCTGATATTCTTGAGATATATTACTGCAAAAGCAGGAATGAAACTTTACATTAAACTTGGTGGAGTTGAAGCATTCACTGATTTAAAAATGTGTATAGATTTAGCTGCAGATGGAATCATAGTGCCCATGGTTGAATCAGAGTTTGCACTTATAAAAAGTCAAAATATGATCAAAGACATATTTGGAGATAACACCGAAAAATTTGATGTCATACTTAACATAGAGACCAAAACTGCTGTTGAAAATCTTAAAAAAATATTAAACACCATGGATACCTCTATTAATGGGATTACAATAGGAAGATCAGATTTAGCATACTCTTACGACCGGAAAGGACAACAAGATTCGGATTTCATAAATAAACGGGTTGAAGAAATAGTAGATCAAATGGAACCATATAAAGAACTAAACGTTACAGTTGGAGGAGGTATAAGCAATAAAACCTTCTCAAATGAGTTTCTTATTAAAAGTATAGCTCCTAAACTTTCACATATCGAAACCAGAAATGTAATCCTCAATTCGATGTGTATAAATGATCCTTCATCGTTAGAATATGCTTTAGACTTTGAAAAAAGTTATTTAAATTTCAAACTTGGTAAAAAACGTATATTCACCAGATTTGATGAAGAAAGATTTAATACATTAAATTTAAGGGGTTAAAATGAGTGAAGAAAGAGAAACCATTCTTATAACGGGTTCTAATGGATTTATAGGAAAGAATACTCTAGAATTTTTTAAAGGTAATTATAACATCTTATCGCCAAATCATAGCGAATTAGAGTTATTAAATCAAGATGATGTAAACAAATTTTTAATAACTCATAAAATCGATTATATAATACACTGCGCTAGTATAGGTGGAAATAGGAAACAAGATGACTGCACCGATGTGATTGAAAAGAATGTTAGAATGTTTTTTAATTTAGCTGAAAATAGTAAACATTATAAAAAAATGATACATTTAGGTACTGGTGCAGAATATTCCAAATGTTATATGCCACCAAATGTCAAAGAGAGTGATATAGGTAATTTTATACCCGATGATTACTATGGATTTTCGAAGTATGTCATTTCTAAGTATATTGAAAATAGTGACAATATTTATTGTTTAAGGCTTTTTGGAGTTTTTGGCCCTTATGAAGATTACACTTACAAATTCATATCAAATTCAATCCTTAAAAATATCCAACATTTACCAATTACAATAATGCAGAATGTTTACTTTGATTGGCTTTATATTGATGACTTAATGTCTATAATAAATTATTTTTTAACTAATAATCCTTCTGAAAATGTTTATAACATCACAACTGGGAAAACAACAGATATTTTATCCATTGCAAAAATAATAAATAAAATTTCAGATTTTAAATCATCAATAAATGTAGTTAATCCGGGATTAAACCATGAATACAGTGGAAATAACCAGAAACTTATAAGAGAGGTTGGTAAATATGATTTTATCGACATTACTACAGCAATCAAAAAATTAATGGATTATTATAATTCAAATATGGATAAAATAGATCTTGAAATAATAAAAGAAGACCCATATGCTTCTAAATGTAAAATTAATTAAAATATTAAACTTATTATTCAATTACGATCATTAGAATATAAATTAACTTTTATGAGGGTAAAGAATGGAAAATAAATTAAGATCAGAGATCCTTGAAAAGGTCAAATTACTCTATGAATATCGGAAAAGCCAGGAAGAATTTGTTCCAGGGGAAAGTTATGTTAATTATGCTGGAAGAGTGTACGACGAAAAGGATATGATGAATTTAGTGGATTCCTCCCTTGATTTCTGGCTTACAGCAGGAAGATATGCCGATGAATTTGAGGAAAAATTTGCAAATTTTTTAGGAATTAAATATTGTTTATTAACCAATTCAGGATCTTCAGCAAATTTATTGGCCATTTCAGCACTTACTTCACCTAAACTGGGAGATAGAAAATTGGAAAGGGGAGATGAAGTTATCACAACCGCTTGTGGATTTCCAACAACTCTTAATCCCATAATCCAAAACGGTTTAAAACCAGTTTTTATTGATGTTGAGCTTGGAACATATAACATCCAAGTAGATCTGATTGAAAATTCATTATCTGATAAAACAAAAGCCATATTCATACCGCATACATTGGGAAATCCTGCAGATATTGATAAAATCATGAAACTATCTAAAGAATATGATTTATGGTTTATTGAAGACAATTGTGATGCTCTCGGATCCAAATACAATGGTATATATACTGGTTCATTTGGCCATATCTCAACATTCAGTTTTTATCCCGCACACCACATAACAATGGGAGAAGGGGGAGCCGTATTAACCGATGATCCTCTTTTAAAAGAAATAATTGCATCATTTAGAGACTGGGGAAGAGACTGTTGGTGCGAACCTGGATGTGATAACACTTGTGGAAAACGATTTAAATGGCAGTTTGGTGACCTACCATTTGGTTATGATCACAAATATGTTTACTCACACATTGGTTATAACTTGAAACTTACAGATATGCAAGCTGCACTGGGTATAGAACAATTAAAAAAATTACCAAGTTTCATTGAAGCACGTAAAAACAATTATAACACCATTTATAATCAATTAAAGGGCTATGAAGATTATCTGATGTTGCCAAAAGTCGAAAAAAATGCTGATCCAAGTTGGTTTGGATTCCCCATTATAGTGAAGAGTAATCCAAAATTTACACGTGATGAAATCATCAATTACCTTGAAAACAATAAAGTCGCTACAAGAATGCTTTTTGGAGGAAACTTAACTAAACAGCCAGCTTATAAAAATATTGATTTTAAAATTGTAGAATCATTAAATAACACTGATATGATCATGGAAAATCTATTTTGGATAGGTGTATATCCGGGAATATCGAAAGAAAAGGTGGAATACATGCTAAATGTATTTAAAGACTTCTTTAAAGAAATTAATAATAAATAATATTTAAAGGTTACAGAGTCTTATTCAATGTTTATTAACTCAAATAGATTTAATTCTCTTAGAAGATGGGTTTGTGTAAGGGAGAGAAAAAATTGAATTTTTTAGATAATTTAAAGAATATAAATACTGTTAAACAAATCCTGTCTATCTTAGGTATAGACAAACCAATTTTCTATACCATTTTAAGTGTTTTTTGGGCTTCTATCGCTGGAATTCTTTCAATAGTTTTTATAATTGATTTTCTTAGTTTAAGTGATCAGGGTTATTGGTATACTTTTTTGAGTTTAGGTGCTTTAGCAACTTTTGCAGAACTCGGATTTACAACTATAATAACACAATTTATTAGTCATGAATATGCTTATTTGCAAATGGAAAATGGAAAACTATCTGGTGATATTAATAGGATATACAGTACCATATCGCTAGTAAAATTCTCATTTAAATTTTATTTTATAATAACTACATTAGCCTTTATCATACTGTCTTTTGTAGGTGTAGTCTTTCTAACGACAACAACTAATAATGTTTACCTACTATTTGCATGGGTATTCTATTCATTCACTGGAGCATTTATGTTGTTGGTATCTTTATTTGGTGCTGTTTTAAGAGGATTGAATAAGGTTGCTATTGCACAGAAAATAATACTTATAGCCAGTGTTGCCAGCAATATTGCAATATGGGCTGCACTTTATTATGGTTTTAATCTTTGGGCACTAGGATTAGGAGGTATTATAAATATTATTTTCAGTTTATATCTTTTCTTCCTAGCTGAAACATCCCTCTGGAGTCAAATATTTCGTTCGAAAATTAAAAAACAAGATCACTGGTTTAAAGAAACCCTTCCCTTACAATGGAGATATGCTATTAGTTGGGCTTCAGGATATTTCATATTCCAGTTTATTGTACCTGTAGCCCTGATATATGCTGGTGCAGATGTTGCTGGTAAACTAGGATTATCATTAGTGATAGCAAGAGCTGTTCAAACTTTAGCAAATTCCTGGGGATCAACAAAAATACCTCAATTAAATATATTTGTAGAACAAAAAAAACGTGACAATTTGGATATTTTACTTAAAACTATCCAAAAACAAAGCTTATTAGTATTCCTAGCCGGCTCGATTATATTAATATTAATATTAATTTATATTTTCCCTAGAATAGGTTGGGATACACGGGTTCTACCTACATATGAAATCGCAATCATACTTATTGCAGAAGGAGGAAATCTAGTTGTTTTTAACTGGGCATATTATTTAAGATCCCATAAAGAAGAGCCTTATATGAGACTTTCTGCTGTGAGTGCATTAGGAATAGGTATAACCGTTTGGGCCAGCTTCTTTTTATTTGCATCTTCATTGATAGCTTTAATCAGTTATTGTGTTGTGGTTCTGATTATGCTTATTCCTGCCTGGAGAATTTTTGTAAAAAAAAGCAAAGAGTATAATAAAACATGGAATTAAATGAGAAACAATGATTGAAGAAAAACTTGAAATTGTATTAATAACTTACAACAGGTATAAAGACCTTGAAAATACACTTAAACAGTTTTTAAATGGTCCCTTTTCAGAATGTATGTTTACTATTTTAGATAATTGTTCAAATGATAAAACACCTGAAGTATGTACTAAATACGAGAAATTATTTCCTAATATGATAATTAAAAGGCATAAAAAGAATATTGGCGGAAATGCAAATATATTGAGAGGTGTTGAAACTTCAAATTCCCTCTACACTTGGATTATATGTGATGATGATAATTATGATTTTTCAGATTGTTCAGATGTGATTCAAGCAGTTGATTCAGAGGAATATGATTTAATATCGCCAGGATCAGCGGGTGAACATGAATGGGAAAGAGGTTTATCAACTACTGTTAAAAAATTGGTAGAAATAGGATCATATTATTTCGTTGCAAGATCATTTGTACCAGGAATCTTATTTAAAACAGAATTATTTGATTCCATATGTCTTGTGGAAGGATATGCTAATGCTCACAATCTATTTCCTCTTTTTCCTTTTACAAATAAATCATTAGAAAATGATTTTTCTATTTATACGTCCAGAAAAAACATAATTACAGCAGGTATACATAATACTGCTTCATATTCGGGCATATATTTTATTACCGGATGGATGAATAGTTGTTCAATGATCAAAGATGAATTAGTACGTAAAAAAACAATTTATACTCCTAGAGGTGGCAGATCATTAATATTAAGAATTTTTATTGCGATTGCATTGGAAAAAATAAGCAGAAAAGAAGATGTTTCTAAAAATAGTTTATCTTTAATTTTTTCATTTATGTCAACATTTGGTTTCAGTTTAGATGTTTTAATGATCTTTCTAATTTTACCTGTTGCAGTTATTCCCAGATTTCTGTATAATCTATTTTTTAAATTGTATATATATCTGAATTATGGAGTTAAAGGCAGATCTATGCCCTCTGAATGGAATTATCTATTTTCGGATAATGAAAATGTTGATCCGCTACGTAAATTTTAAAAAAAATCCGATTAAGAGACTAAAAATAATAAAGTGAGAAATTTAGTGTGGTATTACTTATTTTCAAGTATACTTTTATATAGGTTCTCTGTCTCTTTGGCAATTTTATCCCATGTATAATTATTTACTATGCTCCGCCCATTATCTCCCATTTTTTTCCTCAATTTCTTATCTTCTAAGAGACGTATTAAGGAATCAGCAATACCTCTGATGTCACTGGGTTCAGCTAGTAACCCAATTTTTTCATGATTAACAATGTCGGGTATTCCTCCCAAATTTGAGGATACTATTGGAATTCCTGAAGCCATGGCTTCTAGATTTACAATACCAAATGATTCAGCCATTGTAGTGGAGGGTAAACAAAATATATCCGATGATTTAAAGTATAAAGGTTTTTGTTCCTCATCTACAAATCCTGCGAATGTTATATCATCCTCTAAATCCAATCTTTTGGATAAGTCATATAGTTCATCAAGCATTGGTCCTCTGCCTGCAAATATTAATTTAACATTTGAAAATTCCTTTTGAACAATTTTAAAAGCTTTTAATAATATATCTGGGCCTTTGTAGGGAACTAAACTACCAACAAACAATATTATATTAGTGTCATCTGGTAATCCTAAAATATTTCTTGATTCTTCTTTGGTGCTACTGGTTGTGACTTCTTTTAAATTAATTCCGTTAGGTATTATTTTTATTTTATCTTTATATCCCTTTAAAAATGGTGATTCATTTGCATAAGATTTTGTTGTAGCGATTATAACCTCAGCAGCGTCCAGAACTCTGTTTATGAAAAATTTGTTGTATATTGAAACTCCGGTATTTCTTATGAAACTTCCACCTGTCTCTTGTCCATCATATTGGTATGTTAATAGGAAGGGTATTTTTTTACGTTTAGCATATAACAAAGCTGGAAGATCAGAGTAGGGAATTGGCGAATGAGCATGTATAATATCTAAATCATAATTTAATGGATTATATATTAATTTAAGTGATGCATTGGCGCTGGCAATCTTTAATGTGGTTGGATGACGATGTATTTTCATGTGAGGATAGATTTCTAGAGAATCTTTAGAATCTATTGATGTTGTAAAAATATCTATTTCATTGCCCATTTTTGCTATTTTATTGGCCAAATTGTAGGCAGCCATCTCAGTTCCCCCATGTGCATATTCTTTAATGTATTTGGGAGTATTAAGACGGTTAATATAAGGGAAATGGCCTATAAAATATCCTATTTTCATATTATCTCCATTTAATCTTGAATGATATCGCATATAATTTAAGATTAATTTTTTTTATAATAAATCAAATAATGTAAAATCAATCATCTTCTTGATTTAAATCAGATTTATTCTTGAGTTTATCATCATCTTCCAATCCGATTTTTTTTCTTTGTATTGCTAATTCCCTTACAAGATCTGTTAATTCTTCTTCGACATTTTCGATCTTATTGTACATCTTGAATATCATGTAAAAACTTAGGATTAACCCTAATATCAAGACAAAGTCAAGTCCTCTGCCAATTCCGGTGTAAACTGCAAAAATATTGGTTATGTTAGGATATATTGAAATTATAATAACAACTATCCATATTAAAATCCAGAAAAATAGCATTCCAAAAGACATTTTACCGTCTCTAAATCTTAAAATACTTAATACTATAGCTATTATTCCCAGAATAATTGCAATTATTTCGTATACTTCTATCATTTTTACATTCCTTCATTCTTTATAATTTTTTTTTATTTTTTACTTTAAAATATTCATTATAAGTTTTACAAGTATTTTAATTCCTTCATTTAAGTTAGTACCCTTGGTAATTGAATATTCTGTGTAAATAGTTTTGATTGGTATTTCCTTTAATCGCAGATTGTGCCTTCGAACTTCGCCTACTATTTCAGAAGAAACACCATAATCCCTTGCATTTATCATTATTGTTTCGGCTGCTTTTCTGTTAAAAGCTCTTAGTCCAGATTGTGAATCATTGACCTTTATTCCGTAGAAGATAAGAGTTAAAATATTCATTATCTGATTTCCATATTTTTTAGATGATGGCATCTCCTTAAAATTTCTTTTACCCACAACTAAATCTGCCTCATCATTAATTATGGGTTTTGAAACATTTATTATATCATGAGGATCGTGTTGACCATCTGCATCAAATGTCACAATAACATCGGGATCTTCGATTAAAGCTGCTTCTATTCCTGTTCTTATAGCTGCACCTAAACCTCTATTTATGAGGTGTTTGCATAATAATCCCTTTTTCTTTTCTTTAATAAGTCTACTGACAATATCATAAGTTTCATCAACTGAACCATCATCAACTACTACAAATTCATATCCCAGATCAATGACATCTTCTATGACCCTGGATATGGTTTTTTCTTCATCGAATGCTGGTATAACCACTAATACTTTCATTGAAACCTCTTATTTTAATAAAATACTCTATACTATTATAATTTAGCTAATTTCTATATTAAATCTTTGAGATATTTATCTTGATTTGATTGAATAAGATTTGATATATATATATATAATTATAGATAATTATTCATTTAATCTAATTACAAGTTCTGCAACCCGTTTTCCCAGATTTTTTGATGTTTCAATTCCTATCTCATCATTCATGGTATCTCCTTTAGGACCGCCAACCCCGGTTCCACCGTAATGAGCAAATGGAGATCCATCCCCAACAATAATAGAATCATGGATTAGAAGAAAATCATGGATCGCTGAAATTGTACTTTCCTGTCCACCATTTCTTGAACCA
>Ga0182021_10004274_pt1 | contig 16782 bp, 13 predicted proteins | sample 612E3MmetaG_FD_120493 | JGI IMG/M metagenome (GOLD analysis project Ga0182021, IMG submission 120493) | Permafrost microbial communities from Stordalen Mire, Sweden - 612E3M metaG (Illumina Assembly) | ecosystem: Environmental > Terrestrial > Soil > Wetlands > Permafrost | place: Sweden...
CATAAGCCCTGATGAATGGCAGTGGCGCTTTGATGCCGCTTACGGGAAAATTCTCTGTTGCCCGAAGCGTTTGAATACCAAAATATGCATCTTTAGGAATTAGCCGTTCGCCTAAAGGGTCAACTTCTTTTCTTGTATCCATTTACCTCAGCTCTATCTACTCGCTTTTTGGATGAAATTCCTGAATGATTTTCTTCTTAGTCTTAAGTATCTGCTCGGTTACTTTAATTTTCTTTGGGCACACAACAGTGCACATGTAATAGCTTTTGCAGCCCCAAATGCCATAAGGCTTCTCCATTACACGCATGCGCTCGATGGTGTCATTTGCGGTTGCTCGGGAGTCAAAGATGTATTTTTGAGCTCGAAGTATGGCGACTGGACCAATGAAACGTTGTTCTTGCTCCAAAATAACAGGGCAAGCTGAGACACAGCAACCGCACAAGATGCATTTGACGGCATCATCAATTCTGCTTCGCTCTTCAACAGTTTGCAACCTCTCCGTGCCCGTGGACGAATCGAGTGTTTTAGGAGGCAGGTTTGGCTGAATTGCTTTAATCCGATTAAAGAAAGGCTCCATATCAACAATCAGGTCTTTAATTATTAGGGAAAACTTGATCGGTTCAATTAGCATTTCCTGCGCGGAATCGTCTTTGATCAGTTTTTGACATGCTAAAGCAGGTAACCCGTTGATGTTTACTGCGTCAGAACCGCAGACTCCATGAGCACAAGACATTCGATATGCCAAGCTGCTGTCTTGTTCCCACCTTACTTTGTTTAAGCAATCAAGAATTCGGTCATTGGGGTTCGCTTCCACAAAAAAGATGTCATAGTGTGGCTCGTGGTCGGTTTCAGGGTTGAAACGGTAAATTTTCATTTTAATCTTCAGGTTAATACCTCCTTTTTTCAGGTGCAAACCGCGTAATAGATATTGGTTTGTAAGCTGCCTCAAGCCCTTCACCAGCCGCATAAACCAACGTGTGCATTAGCCATTCCGCGTCGTTTCTCTCAGGATAGTCACTTCTGTAGTGGGCACCTCGGCTTTCTTTTCGTTGAAGAGCGGAAAAAACAATGGCTTCGGCAGTTTTCAACATGTTTCCAAATTCTAGTGCTTCTTGTAGCTCATAATTGAAAACCTTGCTTCTATTGGCTAAACCAACATTTGCGAGCCGCTTCTCCAATTGGCGGATCATTTCCAACGCCTCTTTGAGGCCATCATTATTTCTGAAAACGCTGCATTTCTCCGTCATCAAACACTGCAATGCCGCACGCAAAACAGACACGCGTTCATTCCCCGAAGAATCAAGTAAACTGTTAATCTTGTCAGCTGCCACGCTTTCGGCTTGTTGAGGAAGGGCAGGTAAAACTTTCTCTTTCACGTGATCAGCAACGCTGACGCCGGTTCTGCGTCCAAAAACAACTAAGTCGATAAGGGAGTTGCATCCTAAGCGGTTTGCTCCATGAACACTAACGCATGCACATTCACCAACGGCAAAAAGGCCAGGCAGAAATGCTTTTCCGTCATCGATCAAAACATGACCTGCAGTGTCAGTTGGGATTCCGCCCATCATATAGTGGCATGTAGGTGCTACGGGGATGGGTTTTTCACTTGCAGCAATGCCTAAGTATGTTTCTATGAACGAGGAGATTTCAGGCAACTTTTGGTTTAGGAGTTCTTTGCCTATTTCTCGAAGGTCCAAGTAAACGTAGTCTTTGCCTTCCACGCCTCTGCCCTCCTGTATCTCAGTCAATATTGCTCGTGAAACAATGTCTCTTGGCGCCAAATCCTTCAAAGTCGGTGCATAACGCTCCATAAAACGTTCGCCACTGCCGTTCCTCAATATCCCGCCTTCGGCGCGGGCCGCTTCACTTATAAGAATTCCAAGCCCAAAGATGCCAGTTGGATGAAACTGAACAAATTCCATGTCTTCGAGAGGAATGAGAGAATCCAAAGCTAATGCGAAACCATCTCCTGTGGATGCAAAGCCGTTTGATGTCGTTTTGTAGATTTTTCCGCATCCACCTGTTGCTAAAACGACTGCTTTGGCATGAAAAACCTGTGGCTTGCAATTTGCAATGTCATAGCCTGCAACGCCGCAACAGTGGTTTCCTGAAAAAAGCAGTTGCACCGCAAAAACCTCATTGAAGAAGTCCACGCCCATGGCTTGGCAGCGGTCGTAGAGCGTATCCATTATTGCTCTGCCTGTGCGGTCAGAAACGTAACATGCCCGCTTAACTGGCGCTACCCCGTAACCTCTTGTGTGGCCACCGAATCGGCGTTGCTCAATCTTACCCTGAATGTTTCTAGTAAATGGAACGCCCATGTGCTCAAGATTGATAATTGCATTTGGCGCTTCTTTGGCTAAGATTTCAACCGCTTCTTGATCGGCAAGATAATCACTACCTTTTACGGTGTCATACATGTGCCATTCCAAATGGTCCTCTTCCTCATTTCCAAGACTTGCCGCTACTCCACCCTGCGCAGCCACCGAGTGTGAACGCGTAACATGCACTTTACTAACAACGGCAACTCGAAAATGTTCAGCCGCAGTTAATGCAGTGTATAATCCCGCAATTCCGCCGCCAACCACCACCACGTCATATTGATGAATCATTGTTGGTTGCCTCAAAAAATTTTTAGATTTCGATTTTTTCAATAATCCTGTTTTCTTTTTCGCCTGTGATTTCGGCGATTACATGGAAGAACTGTTCTAGTCCTGAGTTGACGATGCGGGGTTTGAGGAGTTCGTCGATTTGGAAGACCCCTGCTGAATTTGACATTTTTATCTTTATATTGATGGGTTTTTTTCCAGCTTCAGGGTTTTCCACGCATTCTATTTCGACTTTTTCAATAGATAGTGCTGATACTGCGTGGATGTCGATTTTGCCTGCTTGGAAGGGTATCCTTGCTCTTCCTGCCTCCATATCTAAGGCGTCAGCAATCCCGACGATTCCTGCTTCTTTGGTCAATATCCGATGTATTACCTCCCCGCTTTCAGGTTGCTCATGGGATACGATAGCATGCAGAACCTCCGACGTTATTATCGCCCGCTCCTCTTCAGTATAAGTAGGAACTAGGCATCTGTCAAAAAATTCTAAAGCTAAAAAACAACTGAAAACCTGATGATTATTCCTTTGCACAATCATGCCTAAATCGTGAAAAATTGCGCCTAAAACAACCACGACTTCCGCATCATCATTTTGCATATCATAATTTTCCACAATGCTGGGTTTAATAAGTTTCTTATCTACGAGAATCCGCAGAAGTCTCAGGGCGAGGTTGGCTACGATTTTAACGTGTGTTGGTCCATGGTCGGTGTAGCCCATGCGCTCAATAGCCATGACGTTGCTGCATCTCCAGTACGTTTTGAGTTTTTTGTCGTCTTTTATTTTTTCCATTACTGCTTTTAGTTTAGGGTTGTTTCGGTAAGGTATGTTGAAGTAATAGGACACTTGATGGGTGCACCAAATAAAAGATTATTCGGAGTAGACATTTAAACTTACATTAACTTGGTTAAAAGCAAGATTTATTAGGTTTCCAGGCTTTCTCCCCAACTATTAAAAAGCCGACAATTTTCTGTTTCAATTGACTATCAATCAGATTGCTTAATAACCGAAAAGGCGATAGGAACTGAAGTGTATAAAGAAAGCAGGGATCATTAATGGGAAATGTAATTGCAATTGGTTGTTCCTCAGGCTATAAAAAAGCTTACTATGTCACATGGAGTCAAGCCATTCCCAAATCTTGAAGAATTTGACTCTATGATAGTTGACCTAACATCATTGCCTACAAAAGACCTGTTAACATCTACGCCAAATAATATAGCATCCATTGTAAGTGAAAATTTCCAAAGACTAATAAAAGCAGAAAGAACCTTCTTAGCTCAAAATAGGGACACTTTTTGTATAATTGCAGATCAAAATCCGCAAATAGGCAAAATGGGTTCGTTAATTACTGTTGGATACCTAATCACGAAAAACTTACTCTATCAAAAACACAGCCTGGTACGTCGAAGATTATTATACATGACGAACGTTTTGCAGGTTACCTTAACTTAGTTGAGCAATGGTGTCATGAAATTGAATGGAACGATAACGAGGATTTTAAGTTTACTCCTATTTGCACTAATAAATCGGGAAAATGTATTGCCGGTACTCTTTCCGTTGCGATTGAGGAGGCAGGTCAAATTTACTTTTTGCCTAAGGCTACCCAAGATATGGCATACTCCATCGAGTTGCTCATAGATTTAGCCCGCAATGAATCACGTGCTGAATATTCCTGGCGAGAGCATATAGAAATTCCTAATCTTAAAGAGATAGAACATAAAATTAACATGGAAAAAGAAAAAATCGCATCGATTAAAAAAATGTTGATGATTTAAAAATTAAATGGACGGAACAAGAAAAATACAGGGGCATCTTTTCAAGGGACGATGATAAAGTGCCGGAAACCGTTCAGCGGATGCTCGCGAATTTTGGAATAAAGACTGAGCTAACTCCACCTGGATATGTTGTAGACCTTTTAAGTAAGGAAGTTGCCGTTGAAGTGACTTGTATAAAGGGAAAAGTTGATGCCCAAACTAAGAAAATAAATCAGCTTTCTCGATTCATAGAAACTGAAAGAACAAATCAAAAAGTAATATTTATAGCCAACACCTACAAAGAGCTCCCGATAATAGAAAGAAATGGAAAAGAACATCTAACCCAAACAATGAATGAATATCTTAAAGCCGTTAATGTTTGCTTAATGACTACCTTAACGCTATATCGCCTTTGGCTAAAATAATGTAAACAAGAGATGACCGCTAACGATCTATCTTCTCTCATTCTGAGAAGTTCGGGTATATTGGAAATATGATTAAATTTTAGAATTCAGTCACAAATAGAATCTATATGTCTTTACTAAAGACTTAAAAATAACTTTAAACTAAATAACAAAACTCTGATTAAAACAAGTTATCTTACATCAAAACTGCCTTTCAACATTTTGAGAAAATTTGGTCAGGGCGTTTGGGCTAATTCCACAAATTGTTTTAAAGCGCCTTCGTTGCCTTTTACATGCATGAATATTGCCCTCTCAAACGTTTGATTTGAAGCTCCAAGTAATTGCATGTTCTTTGCGAGTTGTTCTTGGGAAATCGGTCCGACTCTGTAAAGAATCTCGGGTTCATGACCGTCATTTTCAAAGTCATCCTCGCTAAAAAGCAAGCTTTCTTCACATCTCGTTTTAAGCAACTGTGCTAAACTAAGAAAACTCATTTTTGATCCTTCATTTGAAGGATTCACGGTTCCCTCAAAATACCTGACGCGTGTAATCATAATTTGCCAAAGTAACATCTGTTTTTGAAGTTTATTTCCTCTATAATCTCTGTGAACTACTGCGTCCCAACTGAAAAAAGTGTCTTTCTTGGTCGGCGAGACATATCCAGAAGAAAACGCTACAATTTTGCCTTCATGCTCCGCGACAACGCAAGTGTCAGCAAAGTCTTTAACTAACTGGAAATATGTGTAGCGAGAATTTAACCCAACGTAGGGTCTGTTTGCTTTAAGCAAGTAATATACTTCTTTAATATCTTCTATGGCGACATTTCCGATTTTAAAATCGAGATAACTTTTGGTTTTACCCATAAAATCACTCATGAATTTTTTCTCTTCTTTCGAGTCGAAGGTTACCGTTAGGTACAAGCGAAATTGTATCATCATAGTTTAACAATTTTGAAATCTCAATCTCACGGTCCTGATCTTCTAATTTTAATTCCAGATTGCATTTTTTGCAGTTTCCGCTGTCGCATGAAATGGATTTGTAGTTGTCTGGTTCTATATGTCGTGATAACGCCCTCGTAGTTTCTTAGAACAACCTTGTTTGTGGACCAAGAGACAATGTAGTTTGGCATGACAGGAATTTTTCCTCCACCGCCAGGAGCATCAACTACAAATCGGGGAACTGCAAAGCCACTTGTATGTCCAACAAGGTTCTCCATTATTTCTACGCCTTTTCCAATTGGAGTTCGAAAATGACTAAGCCCTTCTGAGAGGTCACATTGAAATAAATAATAAGGTCGCACTCTGTTTGCAACTAGTTTTTGGTTTAGTTTTTTCATAATTTGTGGGCAATCGTTTACGCCCGCCAACAAGACTGATTGATTTCCCAAGGGGATGCCTGCGTTTGCTATTTTTTTCAGTGCTTCTTGAGCGGAAGCTGTGAGTTCTCTTGGATGATTAAATTGGGTATTTAGCCACAGCGGATGATGTTTTTTTAGCATTTGGACAAGTTCTTTCGTTATTCTAAATGGGAGGACTACTGGTATTCTTGAGCCTATGCGTACAACTTGAACATGCCTAATATTATTTAGCTCTGTTAGAATCCAATCAAGATAATTGTCAGGCAGCATTAAAGGGTCGCCGCCTGAAAGTAAGACATCACGTATCTGACGATTTTTTCTTATATAGTAAATTCCAGCCAGTATTTGCTCTCTTGAAGGAATAAAATCTGGATCGCCTACTCTTCTTTTCCTTGTACAGTGTCTGCAATACATCGCGCAACGGTTGCTGACTAAAAATAATACTCTGTCAGGATAGCGGTGAGTGATGCCTTTTGTGGGGCTATCTTTATCCTTATGTAGATGGTCTTTCATGTCGCATTTTGAAATATTTAGTTCAGCTGGATTAGGAAATGCTTGCTTAAAAATTGGATCATTTTGGTAATTTTCTTTTTCAATTAAAGAAGCGTAGTAAGGGGTAATGGAGAGTGGGAATTTCTGGATTGTTTTTTCAAGCTCTTTCTTTTCTTTTTCTGTGAAAGATATCCCTGTTAACTTTTCAAAAGCATCAATTGTTTTTATGGAATTGTTTAATTGCCACTTATACTCTTTCCAATCATCAGCTGAGACCTTTACACCGCGATTTGTTTTGATGTAACTTTGGCAACTGATAAGATTCTCATTTTTTTCTTCAACAATCATTTAACTAATTCTCCACAATTTTTTCGCGATTTGGAGTTAGCGCTTAAAAGCATTTAACATTTTTTGACAAGTAAAATTCACAAGAAAGCCAAGTTAAACAAGCCATTGCTCGTAAGTGACGTAGGAAGCTTGCCTGTTAATTTAGCTCTCTTGCACTCGCTAACTAATTCTACTATTGGAAATTTAGTGAACTTGGGTTCTCAATAACCCTTATTTTAAAAGCAAGCCATGAACCGACGTTGAAGCAATAAAGCGGGCTATCTAAAGTGTAAGATGTGTCGCCCAAGAAAAAGCCAATTTAATTGATTAAAAAAATAGAAAAAAAGTCATTCCGCAACATTAAAATTTGTACACTACCAATGATAAATAGTGATTTTATGCCAGAAATGAATTTTGAAGGAATAGCTACTTGGAAAGGCGGAACAGAATGCACACTCTCAGTAAAAGGTAAAGAACTTGTGACAGTTAGCCCACCTCCAATGTTTGGAGGAAAAGAAGGCTACTGCGTACCTGAAGACATTTTTGCTGCAGCATTAGCATCATGCATAAACACGCTGTTTCTTTTGATTGCTAAAAACAGCCAACTTGGACTTAAAAACTTGGAAACCAAAGCGTACGTGACAATGAATATTGAAGGCATGGAGAAACTAATCTTCACAAACGTGCACTTTGTGATGAACGTGGGCTTAGAAAATGACAATGAACGCGAACGCAAAAAAGCCAACACAGTATACGGCATGGCACAGAAGATTTGTCCCATTAGACAATCTTGGGGCGAAGCAGTTCCAATAACCTTTGAATTGAACTTCAAATAGAAACTTTAAGCAAGACTTCTGCTTTTCTTTTTTTCTTTTTTAATAATTGAGCGTTTATGGGGTAAAAATTTATCAAAGTGTATCTACAAAATGTACTTGATAAAATGTATATATTTTGATCTATAGGTAGGTCGATGGGAGAGAGAGCTTAGGCAAAATACGCATTAGCCTTAAATACAGAACCTTTTCTATCTTGCAGTCGAGGGAGCGTTAAGTATGAGCAGTCAGTACGCGGTTGAATTAAAAGACATAACAAAACGCTACAACGAAATCGTAGCCGTAAAAAACCTGAATTTATCAATCGGAACAGGCGAAATTTTTGGTCTTTTAGGTCCTAACGGATCAGGAAAATCAACCACACTCAAAATGCTAATGGGGTTAGTTCAGCCAACCGCTGGAAACGTCAGCGTTTTGGGGTTAGACGTTCAGAAACAACCAGTAGAAGTTAAGCAACTAGTGGGTTATGTTCCAGAATCACCTAACATCTACGAATTTCTCACGGGAATTGAATATCTCGATTTTATTGCAGATATTTATGGGGTGCCGACAGCTGAGAAGCAGCAGCGGATAAATGAGTACCTTAAAGCATTGCAGCTTGAAGGACGTGAAGGCGACATGATAAACAGCTACTCAGATGGCATGAAAAAGAAAATAAGCCTGATCTCGGCTTTTCTGCATAAACCTAAACTTTTGATTTTGGATGAGCCCCTCAATGCTCTGGATCCTCGAAGTGCAAAGATAGTTAAGGATTACCTGCAGGAATTAAAAAGCCAAGGCGTAACAATCATAATGTCCACTCACGTACTTGAAATAGCCGAGGCAATATGCGATCGAATAGGCATTATGTATCAAGGCCAACTTTTAGCGTTAGGCAACATGGATGACTTAAGAAAAACAGCCAGCATGCCGGGCTCAGGATTAGAAGATGTTTTCCTCAAATTGACAGGTACTGAAGATTTAAGAGCCATTGTTGAGGAACTCATGAAATGAACTGGAAGAACGTCCTCTACCTGTTTCGGATTGAACGTAAGTCTGGCAGGCTAATCAGGGGAATAAAAGCTACAAGGTACAAAGAAAATAGTTTCATTGCGTATTGGCCTTACTGGGTAGCAGCGATAATTGGTGTGCTGGGCGGTTTCTTAGCAAATTACGTTGTATCACTAATTTATTCAGACGCATCAGCGGTTGGATTGCAGCCCTTGAGTACTGCAGCGTCCGCTTTCTTCTCTGTATTGCCAACTTTTGTTTTAGGCATCAGCATAGTGTTCACGTTATTTCAGCAAATCCAGTTAGCTGGAAAAGCATCAAGTCAACCGATGTATTGGTTGCCAATAACTTGGAAGGAGCACACTTTAGCTTCAATCTTAGCTAACTTGCTAGGATGGCCAGCTGCATTTTGTGTAGGATTAAGCTCTGGATTGATTATCTTTTCTGCGTTTAACGGGTTAATTCTCCAAGCATTATTGACAGTAGTTATCCTGTTTGCAACAGCTTTCCTTGCTAGCTCGATAACCGAAATCATAAGAGTTATACAAGTACGTTTTACAGGAGCTATTTACAAATCAAGCGGGAGAGCAGCCATATGGATACGACTCATAGGGTCGTTGCTAGTCATCATTGTATTCTACGTAATCTATTTTTCAGTAGTCTCTGGAACAAGCACTTTTATTGCAGGCTTAACTGCTGTCCAAAATGGAGCGTGGTACGTGCCCTTTGTGTGGCCAGCACTGATAATTGCATACCTTGCCAAAGGTTTGTTTTTGCAAAGCTTTCTGTTTACAGTTTTAACTGCACTTCTAATTACCGCCTTGTATTTCCTTGCAGTCGAATTAAACAAGAGGTTCGGACTCTATGAGCCTCCAGCAATAACGTTGCAGAAAAGCGGTGTTTACGCACCAAAAACGGGGCTTTTAGGCAAATTTGGTTTCTCCAGTGTTGAAGCAGCCTTAATTCGAAAAGATTTAAGAGCATTCACTAGACGCCGAGAGCTACTCGGTATCTACTTTATGCCCATAATTATAATTATACTTTCAATTTTCTATTCATTTGGTTTTGGCAACGGCGGAACAACGGCAGCAAACCCAACAATATCAGTTTGGCCTGGCGTTATTTTTCTATTGCCTGCAAGTGGTATGGCGATGCTGTTAGGACAAGTTGCGATTGGTGAGGAAGGACAAGCAGTCTGGCGAATTTACGCTTCACCAATTTCAGGCAAAAACTTGGTTAAAAGCAAATTATTCTTAATCATTATCTACTCAGTTATCATTTTATTGATAAGTTCATTCATAGGCATAGTGGTTTTCCATCCGACCCTGCGAAGAACAGTCATAGCTCTGATTGAATCATTCTTTATGTTTGTAGCTATTGCATCGGTTTCGCTTCAAATCGGTTTAAGAGGCCCCGACTTTTCTGGAACTCGAAGACAGAGAATGGTTCGTCAGGAATGGGCACTCATAGGATTCATTGTCGGCGCTATCACTGGCGCAGCGGTTTTTGCACCAGTACTTATTCAATACATCATAGCGTTAGTGTCTGGATCACCCGTCAGTACCTTAAACTACGCAATTGGCGTCGCCATAAGTGCTGCAATTTCGATAGCTATCTCCGCCGTCTTCTACAAAATTAACGTCAGCAGCGCAAAGGAGCTTTTGCGGAAGGCAGAAATTTAAAAACAGAGTTTTAAGCCTTATTTCTCTTTAGTTAACAGTCAAATTTAAAAGCGTATAGCGAGACATCGTTAACTTGGTTGTGACTGTGATGGGGAACGAGGGGAAAGGGACTATATTTAAGCGAAAAGACGACAGATACCTGCTTTATCTGCCTGTACGCTTGGTTGACGACAGTATGTTTCCATTAAAATGTGACAATTCAATGCCAGTTAAAGTAAGTTTTAACGCAGCTGACGGAAAATTACTAGTTGAAAAATGGAACGAGAGGAAAACCGTGGAAAAGTGATTCGACAGTTTTATTTAACAGGTCAACAATACTTTTTAGCGATGTTTTATGAAAGAGTTAATAGTAAAAAGCTCAGCTTTTGAAGCAAACAAGCCCATTCCAAGAAAATACAGTTGCGACGGACAGGACATTAATCCGCCTCTGAAAATTGAAGGTCTGCCAAAAGAAGCAAAAACTCTTGTATTAATCGTTGATGACCCTGATGCGCCAAGCGGCACATTTGACCACTGGGTAGTATGGAATATTCCAGCATCAATGGCAAATATTGGCGAAAACGCAGTTCCAGGAATGGAGGGCATGAACAGCGCAAGACAACAGGGCTATATGGGTCCATGTCCTCCATCGGGCACCCATAGGTACTTCTTTAAAATTTATGCTTTAGACACCGCACTCACTTTAAGCATCGGCTCAAAAAAGAAAGATGTCGAAAAAGCGATACAAGACCACATTTTAGCCAAAGGCGAATTGATTGGCTTGTACAGTCGATAAACAGGTCATACAATAATTCTGAGGGTAAACACATTTTTCTTTTCTTGATTATTCAAATGTTAAATAGTTTTGTCAAGTGATATTATAGCGATCGGTTGAGCAACTTTGAATCGCAAATACTACATATTCGCCGCCGTTTTGCTTATCGCATTGATTTCCATTTCACTTTTTGTAACTCTAAACAACTCAGGTAAGCCAACGCCAACGAGACCTTTTTATCTTGGAGTTGAATTTGCCTATGGCAGCCAGTATGGGCAAGTTAAGGCTTTGGTGGATAAAGTTAAAGATTACACGAATCTCTTAGTTTTGGGTTCTCCAGGTTTAACTTTTAACAGGACGGCGCTGGATGAATCCGTTAGTTACATCTACAGTGCAGGGTTAAGTTTCATAGTTTTAATTACCAGCAGCACGATGTATAATCAATCCAACGGCTACCCCCCAGATGACGACATTTTTAACTGGATGAATCAAACCAAACAAACATATGGCGACAAATTTCTAGGAATATACCGTTTTGATGAGCCAGGCGGCAACCAGCTTGATAATGGAAAATATCAGTTGATTAACCACGGCTCCAGTTACACTCAAGTAGGACAAAACTATGTCGGCAACCTGTCAATAATAATCAACTATTACCTCGCACATGGCGCCCCACAAATATACACATCAGACTATGGGCTCTATTGGTTCGACCACCAATCTAACTACACAACCGTTTTCGGAGAGTTCGTTGGAAACCAAAGCAGGCAACGCGTCATCGCACTTGACAGAGGCGCCGCAGAATCCTTTGGCAAGGACTGGGGAGCCATAATTAACTGGAAATATGATCAACCGCCTTTTCTGGAGTCTGGCAATGAATTGTACATTGACTTATCTTTGGCTTATAGTTCAGGCGCCAAATACGCAGTGATTTTCAGCTACTCCAACAACGCCAGTTATAATACTGGTTACGGAATCTTAACTGAGGAGCATTTTGAGGCATTGCAGAATTTCTGGAGCAACATCCACAAAAACCCAATCAGCTTCGCCACACCGAAGCCGGAAGTAGCCTATGTGATTCCGAAAGATTACGGGTTTGGCTTCCGCAGCGCAACCGACACCATCTGGGGCTTATTTCCAGCCGACGCATTATCGGAAAAAATATGGAACGACACATTATTCTTAACCTCAAAAAACGATTCCACGTTCAATATTATTTATAATGAACCCGACGTGATTGGATCGACATTGACTAATTACACTAAAGTCTTTTACTGGAAGCAAACAATATTATGATTCCACTTTCACTGCTGCTTTTCTGAGCGAGTTAGCAGCATTCGAGATATGTCTTTAAACATAAGTACATCCTTTAAGCAACATACGCTTGTTCACAAAAGAGAGGAGCGTTCATATTGGAAGAGAAAGCAGGCGATTCAGGGTTACAAAAAATCGGTCCAACATATTCAAAAGGCATTAAACTTCTTAAGCCAAAAAGTAACTCCTCGCCTGGCAACTCAATTGAAAAAATGCCTACGCTCGATGCCTCTGGAATCGCAGAGTACATCCGTTTTGACTGCTGTCCTCGATACTTCAAACTCAGATTTGAAGATACAGAGGAGAAACATAGAAAATGGCCTGAAGCCTTCCATAAGCCTCTTAGTCCCTTATTGTTTACTGCCGGCAAACAATTAGAAGAAAAAACAGTGAAAGAGCTAAAAACTAAAGCAGCCGATTATCAAGACTTCACATGTTTTGACCCTAAAAAACAAGTTGGCAAATGGGAAGAAGCTTGGCCAAAATCATGTCAAGCATTAACTGAAATTGTAGAAAACGCATTTTCCGCCAAAGCAGGTATTGAGTACAAGCCTGCTTTGGTTTATCAAGCGCCCATGATGGGGCATATCGGTTTATGGGACATAAAAGGCATAGCCGACTTGATCGCAATCTGGCCAAACATAGATGGCAAAGTCAAGATTCGCATTTTCGAAATAAAATCCTCATGGCGAGAGCAGACAGCACACCGCATACAAGTCGCCATATATGTATTGCTCCTAATCGAAGCTTTAGGAAAACTTTCTACCAAAATTGAGTTTGAAGGCGGCGTAATTAACAAAGAATCAGACCTGGAAAAACTTGAACCCAAACAGCTTCCATCTTTTAGGCTTGAACCCCTAATGCAGGATATTCAAAGGCTGTTAAGCGGAAACGGTGAGCTTAACAGAATCCACAAAAAACCGCTAAATGAAGTGGAATATCAGCTTTCTTGGCGGTGTGATAACTGCGGCTATAACGAGTGCTGTGTTATCTGCGCGGTTGAAAGCGAAAGTGTTGCCTTGCTTAACTTGACAAGAGGGGAGCAGAAAGCTCTGAGTCAACAGGGAATTTTTCGGCTGGAAGATCTTGCACGACTAAAGGCAGTGCCGAAACCTGAGGACTTGCGCCCGTACAATTTTAAGGAAATCCCAGCGTTGGACAACAAAAAAGTTCAGTTGCTATCTTCTGACCCAGTAATAGGTGGCAAACTAGATAGATTAATCCAGAGAGCTCAATTCATGCTCTCAGCCGTTCGCCCAAACAGCCCATTTTCCAATAAGGTCCGATATATGCCATGGGTTACAGGCACTGGATATGGTACTTTGCCAGAGGACAGCCCGTATGAAGGCGAGGATACTGCGATTTCCTTTAGACCAGACGGCATGATCCGCGTGTACTTTCACATTCAATGGGATTATCTCCTCAATATTATTTCAATGATTAGCGCAAGAGTAAACTGCACCCGATTCAAAGGAAAGCCGATAACCCTTTCGAAAATAGTTAACGTCTTGCCAAAGGAACAAAAAGAAGCTGTTGAGGAAGAAAAAAACCTGCTTGAAGCTTTTTTTGTGGATCTTACTAAAGCCATTAATAGCGTTGCTACTGAGGTTGGAAGCCCCGATGAAGCGCCAATACACCTTTATTTCTACACACGGCAAGAACGCGACCACCTAATGGAAGCAGTGCGCCGCCACTCACTTTACATGACGACCGCACATGCAGTGCAAGACCTTCTGGGGCTAAGACAAGCAATTGACCAACCCATGTTCTCCATTATTCAGGACGAAATCATTCTTAGAAAAGCAGTTGGGTACCATAGCACGGGGATTTTGCCTGTTCTTAAGCAATGCTGTTTTTTCGATTCAAACCAATGGACAGTTAATCGCAAAGATGGTTCACGGCTGGATATGCGTTTGACTTTTCGTGATGGCTTTTTCAACTTTGAAATGCCTTATGCTCGAAGCCCTTCAGGCGCAATGTCATTCATACTTAGCTCCGATGATATTAGGCGAAAAGATGGGTATTATCCTGCGAGAACCCGTTTTGGAAACCAAATTCCAATTGAGTACATTTGGGGTGCCAAGGGGCGGCTTGACATCAGCCAATTAGAAGGTCATGAAAAAATAATGGTTGAGAAGCGACTCTGGTGCGATTACCCACAAAAAACTCGAAGACTCAGCGAAGAGGACCTAATGCTTTTGGGAGAGCGGCTCTGTTTAGCTCTTGAATACATCGAACGATCACTTTCTATACGCAACCGTAGATTAGGCAAAAAACCAATAAACATCCCAAAAATCACCGAGTTCACCCTCGGATGCTCAACTTTAGAGAGAAGTTGCAGAGAATTCTTAGACCTTGAATATTTTGCTAAACGCCAAGACATGTATCAACATTACGCTTTGCTTCCATGCCAGAGAGTAGCCAACGGCAGGTCAGTAATTTTTGAATGTTTAAGCGCAGAAGAATTTGATAAGGATTTTGTTGTGAGGGGCAAGCTGATTTATGAGGGGCTTGGGCTTCCAAAGTCAGATTGTATTGTTAATGCTTGCAGAGTAAAGGGGAGTGACGATTCAGGCTCCGGCGACTGGATGGTTGCAACCGAAATCAAAGTAAATGCGCAGGGACAGTTTGAAGAAGCCAACCAACGCTCACCTTCACATGTAGAAAGATCCGCCCGAGTTATCGTGGAAAAAGTTGATTTGCGGAAAATGGAGCTAACCATCAAAGTTGTCAGTTGGCCAAGCGGCAAAACTAGAAAATATAGCACTTGGCATGATCTACCAACAACTGACAAAGAAAAAGCAGCAAACAGCAAACATATGCAACTCTTTGAAGTGGGACGAAAATACATTTTAGATGAGTTAGCTGATGATATTATTTCTGAGCGGGCAGCTAAATGTCTTGATTACGCAGCTGACAACGCCTTGTATGGTTTGCTTTCAGGATTTTTGGCTGGTACAAATAAGCCTTCGGAGCGTACCGAATTAGCCAAAGAAAATGCAGCGACTTTTTTAGGTTGGGTTAACCACTCAAGGCTTCCGCCTAAACCTGAACAGAGCCGATTCGTTAACCGCGTTTTTGGAAAAGAGCAAATTGTTATGCTTCAAGGCCCCCCTGGCACGGGCAAAACTGAAACGCTGCAAGTAGCCGTGCTTGCACACATCGCCGCACACAAAGCCGCCGGCAAATGTCGAGTGTTGATGGTTGCACCTACACACAAAGCAATTCATGAATTTGTCACGAAACTAGCAAAGTCTTGGAGGACATATTGCAAAGAAGGCAACAGCGACTTAGCAGAACTAAGAATTTACCAGGTTGTAAATAGTCATGTTTCCTCAACTAAATCCCCTGACGGCATCAAATATGTAAACTACAACGAAGACGAGGATGCAGTGACTGAATTAAAAGATGCCCTGTCAAGTCAAGATAAATTAGTTGCAAACTCGACTGCTGGTTTCCCCATGGTTTTATGTGTCACACCGCCTGGCTTGTATGGTTTGATGAAGAAGATTGGGGGCAAAGAGCCAGCTTGGAACGAAGGATACTTTGACTTACTGGTGGTTGATGAGGCAAGTATGATGAGGCTTCCCGAATTGATTCTTTCAGGCGCATTTGTCAACAAAAACGCTCAGATTTTAGTGGCTGGTGACCATCGTCAGTTGCCTCCTATTCAAGCGCATAATTGGGAAAAAGAGGACAGGCGAACCATAGAGGAGATGGCTTCATTTTTGTCAGCCATGGATTTCCTTCGGTTGCTACGGCAAGAAGACTTGGGAATTGAACATGTAAAAGCAGATCACAAAGCAGATATTCCAACAGAACGATTAAGTGAAACCCATCGATGCCACCAAGTTGTCGCCCAATTCCTAAAAGAGTGGGTTTACAATAAAGACGGAATTGATTTTCGCTCTGACCAAACCCAAACGCTAACGGATTCAACGCCTTCAACAGAGGGATTGAATGTTGTTTTGGATCCTGAAAACATTTTTGTCTTAGTGGTTCATGATGAGATGGAGAGTTTTCAATCTAATTTGGTTGAAGCAAAGATTGCTGAAGCCTTAGTTCATAGTGTAAAGCCTGAAGGTGTGGGTATTGTTACTCCGCATAATGCACAGAGGGGTGTTGTCAAAAATTTGCTACTTGATGGCTATTCTAATATGCGGGTTGATACTGTGGAGCGGTATCAAGGCGGTGAAAGCGACTGCATAATCATATCGTCAACGGTAAGTGACCCTGACTATGTACGTGCAGAAAGCGATTTTTTGTTAAAC
>Ga0182021_10004275_pt1 | contig 16781 bp, 17 predicted proteins | sample 612E3MmetaG_FD_120493 | JGI IMG/M metagenome (GOLD analysis project Ga0182021, IMG submission 120493) | Permafrost microbial communities from Stordalen Mire, Sweden - 612E3M metaG (Illumina Assembly) | ecosystem: Environmental > Terrestrial > Soil > Wetlands > Permafrost | place: Sweden...
TGAAACGGGCAACTGTGGCATCGGCGCACTCGACTTGGCTAAAGAGCTCGGGCGAGAAATAGCCAGGCAGGGCGCAATACTGATTACAGGGGCCACGACTGGTTTTCCTCTTTGGGCAGCAATGGGGGTGAAAGAAGAGGGGGGGATTTCTATCGGTGTGTCTCCGGCCGCCTCCGAGCGCGAGCACGTGGAAGTTTACAAGCTCCCGCTTGATTATATGGATTTGATTATTTACACCGGCTTCGGCTACCCGGGACGCGACATATTGCTCACTCGCTCATCCGATGCCGTCATCTGCGGCTGCGGGCGCATCGGCACGATTCACGAGTTTACCGTAGCTTTTGAAGACGGCAAGCCGATTGGTATTTTCGAAGGGCCGTGGGAGATGAGCGCCGAGCTGGAAGAAATAATAGAAAAAAGTCACCGTCCGAATGCCAAGATTGCCGTAAATAAAGATGCAAAAAAACTTCTGCAAGATGTGTTGACGCTAGTCAAAGCGGATAAAATAACCGAATATAAAGCCCACAAAGATTCCGCTTCGGATACAAATTAAAAATCCCCGTTAAGGGGATTTTTAATTACTTAATTGATTCTAGAATTCTTGCAAAAGTTTTCGGATGAAACTCAGCAAAATCGGAAAGGATTTTTCGGTCGAGCATTATATTTTTCTTGTGCAATGCCCCAATCAATTTGGAGTAGGACATTCCGAGCTCTCTTGCTCCGGCGTTTATCTTGATATTCCAAAGTTTGCGGTTGTGGGACTTCTTGTCTTTCCTGTGCGCGAAAGAATATGTTCCGGAATGCAGGAGCGCTTCTTTTGCCTGGCGTTCCTTAGTGGACCTGCCATGACGCATTCCTTTAGTCTGTTTCAGAACGCTTCTTCGTCTCTTTAATGCATGTACTCCTTTTTTTACTCGAGTCATTGGATTAGGTTATAGGTTCTAGCTTCTAGGTTCTAGTCACTAGCACCTAGCTACTAGCAACTAATTAATTGAATGGTAATAGGTGCGACTTGTCTTTGTTTTTAATAACGAAATTCTGACCTTTTTTGCCGGCAAGCTGTTTGCCGCGCGATTGCTTTGCATTAAAATGGTTGAAGCCGGGCTTGCGGGCAATCAACTTACCGTTGCGGGTTCGCTTCAATCTCTTGCTATATGACTTGTTTGTTTTCATTCCTTTTCCCATGTTATTTTCTTTCTATTGTTGTTGTTAAACCTTTTGGACCTTTTTTATATGCGTCGGATATTTTATAATCCTCGGTAATCAAATGCAGCACTCTATCTAAACGTTCTCTCAAAAATTTCTCATCCATATACTTGGCGCGTCCGGCCAAGAACAATTCCACTTTCACTCGATGTCCTTCCTTTATCCATTTGGAAGCGGTTTTCGCTTTCAGTTCCAAATCGTGGTCTCCGGTGCCTATTTTTATTTGGATTCCTTTCGTTTCGGTTTTATTCGCTCCAGCCTTGGCCTTCTTCATTTTCTTGCTGGCCTCATACTGGTACTTGCCGAATTCCATAACTTTAGCCAGCGGGGGGTTGGCATTCGGACCTATTTCTATCAAGTCCATACCCTTACTCTGGGCCAATTCCAAAGCATCTCTGATACTCAAGATACCAAGGTTCTTGTTTTCGCTATCTAAAACCCTAAGTTCTTTGGCTCGTATTTGGTTGTTTATTCGTTCTCGCAATTGATATTGTGTCCAAGTAGAAAACCTTTTGACTACAAGATAATAGCGTAATATCGTGTCAAAGTCAATGTTTGTGGAGTATTACTATCCTTTGCACGAACTTATTTTGAAAACAAAGAAAACTAAGTAATACGCTCCACGCCTCTCATTTTTCAAAACTTTTTACCACGCTCCGATAATGTGGTAACTCAATGAACTCCGCCAGCGCGCCAAAGGCGCGCTCTACCCTCATCCCATCGCAACTCCCCGCCTGCCTTCGCTTTGCTCGGCAATGGCGGGCAGGCATGCATATTTAATTTCGCGCGGATTTCTTTTTTCGGAATGGGCGATGGGATGAGTTCAGGTTTCTTCAAAGAAGAAACGGCGGAATTCAAAATGCAAAATTCAAATTCATATCGGTGCCTCGGGCATTATACCATTTTTGTTTTGTGGTGGTTATGCAACGCTGGTAGGAGTGCACCCTCGGCATCCGCCTCGGGCATTTCCGCTAGGGCTACTCGCGCCTAGATGCCAATGAGCAGAAAATCCGAACGGCTCAAATACCAGGTAAATGAGCCGTTCGGATTTTTGCGCTTCTTGGGGAGAGGAAGTTTCCTCTCCCCGGGTCGGGCTCTCCGCCTGCTGGCGGAGTCCGCCCTCGCCATCCCCATTCCTCGTTTTCAATATATCTTTCGTGGTGTCGCTTTCGCTTTTAGATTAAGAATTGCAATTTTTCTGCGGCGCTCATCCTTTAGTCGTGGACGCCCTAGCGGAAATGCCCGAGGCGCAGATGCAATGCGCTTGACCCTCCCGCCCGTTCGCGCGCAATTTCGCCGTGGAGAAAAAGAAACGGCGACTCCCTGAAATTTTTTAAATCTTTACATTTTTAAATTTTTATATATGAAACCGCGTGTCCAGTTTTTCCAACTTGTCTGATTTTATTTTCCTTTTCCAAAATATTTAAATATCTTTCGGCGGTGGCATCCGAGACATGCAAAAACTTTTCCACTTCGTCATTCGTAATTTGGGATTTAGTAGAAAACAAAGTCATAATCTTATCCAGCTTTTTTCTTTTTCCGATTTGCACTTTATCCAAAAATCTTTTCCATAGATCTTTTTGCTTGCCCGTCGTAGCCTTGGCGAAGTCGGGTGATGGTGTAATAACAGGCAACGGCTCATTTACCGGTATTTGAGCCGTTGAAGATTCAGTAGCTTGGACGGGTTCAGACTTTGCCTCACCGGAACTTTGCGTGTTGGCGGGAACTGGCTCAGCTGTAGCTTCGCCAGCCGTAATACCCTCGTTTTCACTCGGGGCATTTGGCTCATTTATTGCCTCATTTGCATCTTTGAGGGAAACGGGTATATCTGTGTTTATAGGGGATTCTGGGGCTTCTAGGGGCATATTGGAGGGTTCAGAACCCATTGTATTCATGGGTAATGGGCCAGAAGGCTCTATTTGCTCGTTATTTAATGGTTCGTCGGACATAGATATATTATATCAAAAAAGTCAAAGTAATGTAAAAAAATTCTTGACATTAATTAGTATAGGTATAAAGTAAAATTGAAAATTAGTACCGAAAGGAGTATTTTTGCAATGTTGGCTGCAGCAAGTCTTTTAGACCAAGACCAGCTGGACGAACTCGAGATGGCGGACGCTCTCATCCCCCGCCTGAAGAGTCATCAGCCGGTTGTTACAATCCCGGAGGCAGTCATGGATGAACTGTCCTGGGTGCTTCCGAACCAGATGTCGGTCTCCGTCGTGAGACCACAGCGAAAGGTTTGTCATCGCCTTCGCAAGCTCGTCCGCACCTTGAACGGGAGGGAGCGGAAAGCAATCCGCCTTCTCTTCTTCAAGGAGATGTCCCATCTGGAAGTTCTCGAGAAGATGGGGCTGTGCAGAAATGAACTTGACGAGGCGATCGAGCACGCCTTCACGAAACTGCGCGCGGGGCTCGGCGATCTGGTGGTTTCGCAGTAGGTAAAACATCAGTAGTCATCCCAATATCAACCGGCGCGTTGTGGCTCAGCCATGACCGCCGGTTTCTCTTTTAAAAATAATATTAATGAAAATTAGACATAAACGAGAAAGTCGCAGGAGCGTTTTGCGACTTCCCGCGACATTAGCGATGCGCATGCGCGACGGCACGCCGGTCGTCCCGCGCTCTCACGCGAGACAGAACCTTGTTGTATGCCTCACAAACGAGGTCTATGAGGCAGATGATGTTTTCCCTTTGAATCTTACTGTCTTCCCACTCGAGTTTCTCGTTGAGAGACTCGATCCGCTGTTCTAGGCAGAACAGCTGAATATGGTCGGCCGCATCAGCAAACCACTCTTTCACACCGTGCCAGAACTTTTGCATATAACCGCCCTTCATCTGAAATTATTCACAAATACAAAATAAAAGCAAATTTTGAAAAACAAAAAACTCCCGTTTCCGGAAGTTCTTTGTTGGAGTAGCACTCTTGGTGGACCCGTAAGCCAGTTGTCGCTTTTCACCGCTACCTTCGTCCTTTCGGACAATCCACCGCACAAAGCGGATGACGGACTTAATTCACGACTCCCGTTTCTAATATAAAAATAGAAAACACCAACTCTCACTACTCCGATTAAATTATAACAAATCTTGCCAAATTTCTAAAGCTTCATCTAAATCAAGATCTTCTTCGTCGGCAAAATCTTGAACCTCCCCAGCTTCTTCAAAACTTAAATCGTTATCTTTCGCAAATTCAAATAATTCTTCGTCCATAAAAATTAGTTTTTTAGATTACATTATATCTATCAGAAATTAAACACGGATTATTTAAATTTTTCCACATATCTAATGCAACATCAGATAATTTCTCAACCATTTCTAAAATTACTTGATCTGTTATAAATTCAATTTTCTTGCCTTTTTCTAGTTTAAAACTTTTTCCATTGAGGATATATTCATAATCTTCTTTGGTGTGAATAGAATTATTATGCATTGCATTTCTACAACAACTAAAAAAATACAAAAATTTTGTATTAGCATTAAATAATTTATTAGTATAAAGAGAATATATTTTTGGCTCTCCATTTTCTATATTACATTTATAGTTAATATCTCTCAATGAGCTTTCAAAACAAATCCAACAATCATTTATTAAATTCATTTTTAAAATAGTTAAATAACTATCTTTTTGATATTTCGGATCTAAGACCCAACTAAAATTTTTAACATGAATATTTTCAGTTGCGGATATATTTAATTTTTCAAAATCTATTTTACTAGCAATAAAAATACTATCTAACCCTAGATAATAAATCCGTAACGAGCTAGCTAACATTTTAAAAAATGTTTTCCTGGTGTCTTTTTCTTGAAGTATTTTTATCACCTCCTCAGTATTTTCTACATTATCAATCTTTTTTATTAAATCAAAAATACTAGAGAGATGTTCAACTAAAACATATTTTTCTTCTGCCATTTTTATATTAATTTTCTTTATAAATTTCTATAATTTTATTTACCAAACTCAAAACTACTTCTGGAGTAATAAAATCAACTTTTCCATTTTTGCTAATTTTAAATTTTTCACCACCAATTTCCATTTCTTTATCACTTGTTCCCAATGAATCATTATTAAGACTAGCAACAAGTGTTTCATACCATCCCAAAAAACCTTCTTCTTTTGAAGATACCGTTTTGCCATTACTCTTAAAAGTGAGCCATGCATCTAAAATAAGATTGGTTTTTAGTGCTGGTAAGTAAACATCATTTAAATAATTATCATCAAGCAACCATCCCGTATTTTCTAGGTGTCTTTTTTCTTCATCACTTAATTGTATTGTCGAGTAATTTATATTTTTTAATATTTTTTTGGTAATAAAAATATTATTTAATCCAATGTAGTAAAGTCTTAAAACATTAGCCATTTGAGCATAAAATTTTGACGTTTCTTTAGAAACTTCACTTATTAAATCTAAAACCTTTTTTTGATACATTATTTGATCCATATTTTTATATATTAATTAATTTTTAATAAATCCACAATTATTTTGATTGACCTTTTCTAATAATTGATAATAAATATCTTCTTTATGTCTCCAATTGTCTGACAAAAAAGAAAAATAACTAAAAAGTATTCCTAAAAATCCTAAAAAAATAAATATCATAACTGCATATACCATCCAATTTAATTCTTTAATTTTTTTATTTATCTCTTCAAAAGAATCTAATTTTTTATCCGTCTTTTCTACAGCAAACCCAATTTTTTCATTTTCTTTAAACATAATTTATATTATTTGAATTACTAATTTCACGACCCACTTAGATTATATTTTAAACATCCCACTCTTTTGATATTCTAATATCTAAATCTCTCTGCAATTCTTCAATTTTATTCTTATAGCTGTTTAATTCCCTTATCAACTTGTTTTGATCCTCGATTTTTGGTAATTCAATTTCCATTGCCAAGAATTTTGTTTCGTTTAGGTATTTTCTGTTCGTAACTCCAGAGCTTGCGTCTTTACAAATTGAATAAAACTTCTTTGAAGATAACAAATAAGATAGGTAGTCCTTATTTACAAAATTTTCATTTATATCAAACGCCCAAAAGTTTCCAGTAATAATAGCTCTATCTAATTCTTTTGGAACTATACCAAACGCACCACTTCTGGCATCAATTTTTGATAGTAATAGCTGATCTTTTTTGATAAGAAATTGTTTTTTTGTATTTATTTTTGAGCCTATTTCTTCATCTCTTATTAACAGACCTTTCCCGTAAAGTTTTATTGTCGCTCTTTTATAAACGACATTACTCTCAATATTTATCGGTGTTTTATTTCGTATTAAAAGCTTACTTAACGGCAAATGATTTTTTGTTTTTTTATCACCATTCTTTTTGTATCTATCGCCAACAAGAATGTAATAATTATTCTTTATGTCTTCCTTTTCAACTAGTAAGGCTTGGCTGTTATTTATATTCTTTCCATTAACATAATTTTTCAATAATTCCAAAGCTGAAGGCAGATCATTATCTTTAATAGGATTTCTTGTATTCCCTAGGCTATAACCGTCATTGTTTATGTTTACAAACAAAATCTTTTTGGTTTTTTCGGCGACTTTTTTATCTAAAAATAGAATGCTTGTTTCAGCGTTTGAGTAGGGATTAAAAACTCCACCAGGCAAAGAAACTACAGCCCAAAGTAAATTGCTGTCAACAAGATTTTTTCTTATTTTGATATAGCCAGAATCATCTTTGAAAACTACGCCAGCAGGAACTACAATACCGGAGCGACCCGAAACATTTAAATGGCTTACAATATAATCAACAAAAAGAACTTCGGTTCTTTTCACATTTACATTAAATCTTGAATGAGGACTAACTCCGCCTTTTGGGGTTGTGAAAGGAGGGTTTGCCATTATGACATCAAAGGTTTCTCCCCAACGTTTTTCACTTGTAAGCGAATCGTATTCGTGAATTTTTGGCTCTGGAAATCCATGTAAATACATATTTACGAGTGCTAACTTCACCATATCGGGCGAAATATCATAACCTGCGAGATTATTCATCAAACGCAATTTTTCATCAGGCGTGAGTGCTTTTTCTTTGTTCTGTTTCAAAATATGTTTATATGCAGAAATTAAAAATCCAGCCGTTCCGCAAGCGGGATCAAGGATTGTTTCGTTTTTCTTCGGGTCAACAACTTCAACAATAAAATCAATAATGTGTCGTGGCGTGCGGAATTGTCCTGCATCGCCTTGGCTTCCGAGAATAGAAAGCAAATATTCAAAAGCATTGCCTAAATTTTCGCTGTGTTCGTAATTAAATTCGTTGATCTCTTTCAAGAAAAGAGAAAGCGTTCGCGGATCATTGTATGGCAAAAATGCGCCCTTGAAAATATTTCGGAACAATTGAGGAATATGTGGATTCTTTGGCATATTCGTAATTGCTTGAACATAAAGATCAAGGCGTTCTTGCCCAGAAAGTTTATTATCTAAAATTTTCGTCCACGAAAATTTTTTCCAATCATCAACGAAAAATTGAGTTTTTAATCCAACCTCTTCATTTTCCTTATCCATATCGTCCATAAACTTATAGATAAGTGCAGTTGTGATTTGCTCAACCTGCGCTTTTGGGTCAGGAACTTTACCGACAAGAATTTGTCGGGCAGAATCAAGTTTTCGTTTTGTAATTTGATCAAGCATAATAATTTTATTTACCTCATATAAACATTAACAGGAACATAATCTTTGACATATGCAGGTACAGTTTCGCGAAATCCATTTAATTGCTTAAATTCTGCCATTGTAAATCCAGCAAATTCTCTCGGAAATCGTTGACTATTTATTTCATTTCTAAAATATTCGCTCGTAACATACGCTTTTAGATAATTTTTGATATGCGGAACATATTTGCTTTCAGGTTTGTAGATTGAGATAAATTTTTCGCACTCTTCTTCCAATTTCTCGTCTTTGGATTTGAAAACATCAATCAAGCCGAAGGCTCGTTCTAAAAATTCACGCCAAGAAATTCGGCGATCAAGATTTTCGCTCTTGCGAATTTTTTCAAGATTCAGGAATAATTGCGGTTTGTCTTCGTATTTATCTCGCATTATTTGCACCGCTTTTTCCCATTGCTCATTTTCAACGGCAGTTTTTACTTCGGGATCATTTTGCAATTCCTCGCGGGCTTTCTCAAAAAGTTTTCTATCAACTTTCATTCCCTCAATACCGACAGGGGTTTCTGTGAGTGTTTTAACCTTATCGGGATTAAAAACTTCTATTTCATCAATATCAATGCCGATAGGTCCTTCTCCACCCGTTCCTTTTTGTTTGATAGGCAATTTCAAAACTTCGTCATAATCAAACTTTTCTTCAAAATATTCACAGTTCGCGAAGAAATCAAAAAGTTTAAAATTTTCTTTCTCTTTTTTGTGAGTTTCCCCGTATTCGTCTTTGTATTCAAAAACAAACTTTCTTGTTCCTCGTCCTTTGATCTGAATAAAATCAGTCGGCGAGAATATCGGACGCATGAGCGCAAGGTTTAAGATGTCTTGGCAGTCATAACCCGTCGTCATCATGCCGACAGTTACGCAAACTCTCGTTTTGCTTGATTTGTAATTCTCTAAAAACTTTGTTTGTCCGTTCAAATTGTTATTGGCAAAGTTGATTGTGAATTGTTGGCTATCAGAAATATTTGAAGTGATTTGTACCGCAAAATCAGAATTGTATTTTTCGGGCCAAAGTTGGCTCGCCATTTGATTGAGCATTTGCGTAATTTTTGAAGCGTGTTTTTGGCTTATGCAAAATATAATACTTTTGCCAACCTCCCCACTTATTGGGTCTTTCAAAATATTCTCCAAAAATGTCTGGCAAAAAACACGATTTGTTTTTTCGGAAAAGAATTTCTTTTCAAAATCCTTATGGAAAAATGTTTCTTCACTTTCAACGCCTTCTTCATTTTCTACCATTACGGCATAGCCCTTTTCAGAAAGCAGTTCTGCTGTGATGTCTGTTCGTGCATCTGAAACAACAGGGTTGACTAAAAATCCTCCACGAACACCGTCAAGCAAACTGAATTTATAAGTTGGCTCACCATTTTTACAACCAAAAGTCGTGTAGGTATCTAACAACTGTCGTTTTTCCCAAGCTCGCGAATCTTTCTGTGAAAGTTTTTGAGGATCAACATTTTTCAAATAGTCTTTTGGTGTAGCAGTAAGTCCAAGTTTATAACCGATAAAATATTCAAAAACCGCCCGCGAATTTCCGCCGATTGCTCGGTGTGATTCATCGGCAATAATTAAATCGAAATCAGTTGGTGAGAAGAGTTTTTTGTATTTATCTTGCGATGAAAGACTTTGAACGGTCGTAATAACTACTTCCGCCTTTTTCCAGTCATCACGATTCTGTTTGTAAATAAGAGAGGAAAAATCATTGCTTAAATATCGGACAAAGTTTTTATGTGCTTGATCTTCCAATTCTAAACGATCAACTAAAAACAAAATTCGCTTTGCATTTCCTGTTCTCAAAAAGAGTTTAATAACAGCGGCGGAAATAAGAGTTTTACCTGTTCCAGTTGCCATTTCAAAGAGAAAGCGGTCATTTCCAGCTTCTGCAGATTTTTGCAAAGCATGTATCGCTTTGAGTTGATATGGGCGCAAAATCCGCAAATTTTCTTCCCATAAGTACTGTTCGCGTGTTTCTTCTTTGATGTAACGAGGATCATCTTTGAAACTTGGATTTTGTGTCAATGCAATATAGTCGGCTTCAACTTTTTCGTCTGCTAAGCGTTGGTTGTCGGGTTTAAAATCTTGTCTGTGTTTCAAAGATTCTTGTGTTGGAAATTCGGTGATAACTTCGGGATCGCCTCTTTCCAAATCCCAAAAATAATGAAGATTGCCATTTGAGAGAATGACAAAACGAGCATTTTCAGTGTGGGCATATTTTCTCGCTTGCTCCTTTCCATCTAGTGGATTTTTATCTTCCTTTTTGGCTTCCAAGATAACGAGAGGAAAACCTTTTTCGTCGAGCAATAAAAAATCAATAAAGCCGTTTTTTGTAGATTCAAAATCTTCGCCAAAAGCGTCAATGTCTTTTTGTGTAAGTTTTACATTTGGCTCAAGAGAAATGTTTGCTTGTCCTTTTTCATTATCAAAAAATCGCCAATCTGCCTGTTCAAGCAGTTTGTTTATTTTTATTCGTGCTTTTGCTTCTTTAGAATTTGCCATATTTTTATTTTAAAAGCTCATTGGTTGAAACATTTAATGCTTTTGCGATTTTTGCAATAGTTGAAAGTGTCGGATTAGTTTTGCCATTTTCAATATTGCTTATAAAAGCTCGGCTGACGCCGAGCGAACGAACTATATCGCCTTGCGATACGCCCCTTTTGGTTCTAATCCGTTTCATGTTTTTACCAAGCTTTTCCGACTCGTTTTTCATTATTAACAGTATAACTCTTGCTATATTATACCACAATATTATATTATAAGATAATACCCTCAATCCCATCGCCCATTCCGAAAAAAGAAAATCCGCGCGAAATTAAATATGCATGCCTGCCCGCCATTGCCGAGCAAAGCGAAGGCAGGCGGGGAGTTGCGATGGGATTGAGGGCAGACGACGAGCTTTAGCTCGTCGTGGCGGAGTTCATTGAATTACCACATTATCGGAGCGTGGTAAAAAGTTTTGAAAAATGAGAGGCGTGGAGCGTATTACTTAGTTTTCTTTGTTTTCAAAATAAGTTCGTGCAAAGGATAGTAATACTCCACAAAAAGAAACTTGGTCGGCAGTGAGCGAAGAATGCGGGCGCGCCGAAGGCGCGCAAGGTGGGCAAAGTTTGAAATCCGCCCTACGGGCGCAAGCGAATTCGGTGGGTGGGCAAAGAAACAGAAATGAGATAGACACGGACTCTTTTTTAATAATCTAAAAACATATATGAACAAACCAAAATATTTTCTATACGCGCGAAAAAGTAGCGAAGATGACGACAAGCAAGTCATGAGTATAGAAGCTCAACTTTTTGAGCTTCGTGAATTCGCGCATAAAGAAAATCTGCAAATTCTTGAGGAATTTACAGAGTCAAAAAGCGCAAAGAAACCGGGCCGTGAAAAATTCGGCGAAATGATGGCGCATATCGAGTCAATGGACGGAGTGGGTATTTTGGCGTGGCATCCTGATCGCTTGGCAAGAAATTCCATTGACGGAGGACGCGTCATTTACGCCGTGGATACGACCAAAATAGTTTCTTTGCGTTTTCCGACATTTTGGTTTGAACCAACCCCGCAAGGGCTATTTATGTTGCAAGTGGCGTTCGGGCAATCAAAATATTACTCTGACAATCTTTCCGAAAATATCAATCGTGGAATCCGACAAAAACTCCGCCGTGGTGAATGGCTGACAAAAGCGCCGTTTGGTTATGTGAATAATGTTAAAACAAGAAATATTGAACCGGATGTGGTGAAAGCTAAAATTATCGTTCGCGCTTTTGAAGAATTTGCGAAAGGCAACCACGGTTTAATTTCATTAGCAGAGTTTTTGTCGGAGCTTGGAATCTGCCAGAGTAATGGAACGCCACTTGCCAAAGCTTCCGTCTTTAGAATATTGCGCAATAAGGCATATATCGGGCTTACGAAACATCACGACGAATATTTTCCCGGAAGCTTTGCGCCAATTCTTTCTGCAGATTTATTTGAAGCTGTGCAGAAAAGATTAGCCGAGCGAGGCCGTCCCCGCAAAACAAAAGTTGGGCACAATTTTCCTTTCACGGGACTTTTTGAATGTGCCGAGTGTAAAAGTATGATTACTGCTCAATGGGCAACTAACCGCTTTGGTACTAAATATCGCTATTATCGCTGTACGAAAAAGAAAGGAAATTGTGGACAAGAATATTTGCGGGAAGATTCACTCGTCTTTCAACTCAAGGAACAGCTTCAAAAAATCTCCCTGCCCGACGAATGGACAGATTACATGTTGCGAAAAACTGACGAATGGGAAAAGGAGGAAAAAGTCTCGTCGGGCAGTCAACTCGGGCGGATAAAAAACAATGAGCAAGAGACAGAACAAAAGCTCGATGAGTTAGTGAGTTTGTATCTAGACGGCGATATACCAAAAGAAAATTATATTTTTAAGAAAAATGAGCTTTTGAAACAAAAAGTGTCTCTCGCTCAAAAAATGGACTCCGCCCGAGCCGATAGAAAGAATTGGGTCGAACCCTTGCGGGAATGGATTTTAGATATTAAAAAAGCCACGCAATTGGTTTCAAGCGACAATTTTTTTGAAATTCGTGATTATTTCAAAAAAATTGGAACGAACCCTCAATTGCGTGATAAGTCCGTCTCAATCTCATTTTGCCCACCCACCGAATTCGCTTGCGCCCGTAGGGCGGATTTCAAACTTTGCCCACCTTGCGCGCCTTCGGCGCGCCCGCATTCTTCGCTCACTGCCGACCAAGTTTCTTTTTGTGGAACTGGGGGAAATCGAATCCCCGTGCAGAAGGTTTTTGTAAGGACGTCTACATACATAGCTCGCTTTTTTTGTTTAAGTTAAAAAATTCAGAAACGAGCCAAATATTTTTTAACCGAGCCTCTTTGTTTCGGATAGAGACGAGACACTCTTTTTCCTGTCCCGATAATATTACACCTCAACTTATATATCGGAAGTCTATAAGAGAGACGCCATCCTTGGCTTACGCGAAAGATGGAGCAAAAGCTAACGAATTACCGAAGTAAGGCGAAAGCATTGCTGTGAAAGCTGATTTTGCAATTAGCTATTGAACAAATTTTTACGAGATTATGTTCATGCTCGGTATGCATCAATAACAAATGGCCAACTGTCTATGCCTGGCAGTCCCAAATTGTGTAAAAGAAATTACTATTTCTTTTATCCATCAAACTCCCCCTAATGTAGGGGGAGTGCCCAAAGGGCGAGGGGGTATAAGTTGTCAATGTTCTTCTATCGTTCTTTGTATTCTCTTCTTATCTCGCGATCGGTGTCGCGTTTTTTTAGAGTCTCACGTTTATCAAATTTTTTCTTGCCTTTCACCAAAGCGATTTCCACTTTGATTTTTCTGTTTTTATTATACACTGAAATCGGCACTATTGTCAAACTCTTGTTTTTCTCACTGCCGGCGAGTTCCGCGATTTCTTTTTTAGTCAGTAGGAGTTTTCTATTGCGCAATGGATCGTAATCCTTCGGCGCGTTTTTTATCTGGTAAGGCGGAATGTTTGCGTTGATCAGGTATGCTTCTCCTCCACGGACGATGACAAAAGCGCCCTCGAGCGACATTTGCCCACCACGCACAGACTTTACTTCCGTGCCCAAAAGCTCAATACCGGTTTCGTACTTTTCCAGGAATTCATAGTTGAACCGCGCTTTTCGGTTTTCGGCATAATGAGGCACAACTTAATCTTATCATAAAACTCTGCTATGATATAAAAATGAAAAACAAAAGAGCTTTGATATGCGACGGGGGAGGTATGCAGGGTTCTTTTATGGCCGGGGTGCTTCAAGAGTTCCACCGGGGAGGTATAAAGCCTGAATTTTTTGATTTGTATGTCTGTACGTCCGCTGGAGCTTTTTGTTGCGCTTATTTTTTAACCAATCAGGTCAAAGAAGGTATAAGGGTCTTTGAAAAGCATTTACCGAAAGGATTTATCGGCTGGAAAAATTTTCACCCATATTATGACCTGAATTATTTAAAGAAAATTTTGACTGAAATTGAACCGCTTGATTTAAAAAGATTAAAAAAATTGAAATCTCCATTTATGGTCAGCTTGACCAGGCCGGGCAGAAAGAACCCGGATTTTTTTGACCTGCGAAAAGTCAAAGATCCCATTTGTGTTCTTCTGGCCTGCGCCAGCGCGCCGATACTCTCGGACGAAATGAACGTTGACGGCAAAGTTTATTTTGATGGTGGGTTTAAAGCTCAACCGCCTATCCATTATCCGGGACTAAATAAATATTCTACTAAATTAGTATTATTAACTTATCCGAAGGGTTATCAGCTCAAGCCGTGGGCTTGGGAGATTGGTTCACTGGTTCTTGCCAGATATCCGGAATTGCGGGCAATGGTAAAAGAAGCACCAGTTCTACAGAATTTAGCAATGAGAAAAATTGAAAAGAGTAAAAAATTATTGGTAATAAGACCGAAAGAAACATTACCGGGGCATTGGCTGGAAAGAGAAGCCATTAATATAAAAAAGAATGTTAAATTAGGAAATATCGAAGCCCGTAATTTTTTGAAGACGACAAAAAGTTGGTGACATTTTAATTTCACTTTTCGTCATTTTTATGTTAGTCTTTACTAATGAATCTAGACTTTCTTAATCAAAAAGAACCTCAAAACAAGGGCAAAAAAGGAAAAGGGAAAGGGAATTTCTCCGGTAGCATTATTGGCGCTGTTGTTTTTTTTATAGTTATTACAGCTGTCTATCTGATGGTGGCTGGGGACGGAAAAGTCACTCCCCAGGTTTCTATTTCCGAATTAGCCAATAGCGTCATTGCGGGCAATGTGAAAACTGTTTTAGTGGAAGGGGACAAGCTGACTATCACTTACCAAAACGGCGATGTGAAAGAATCCAAGAAAGAAGTCGGCGCGCCTCTCACGCAAACGCTTTTTGATTATGGCGTTCCTGCCACCGCTTTGGCTAAAACCGACATTCAGGTAAAAGATGAAAGCGGTTTCGGATACTGGCTCCTGAATATGTCGCCGATAATTCTGCCAATAATTTTTATTCTGATTTTCTTTTGGTATATTTCGCGCCAAGTGAAAGGCGCCGGGATGCAAGCATTTACCTTCGGTCAATCCAAAGCACGCATCACCGATCCGAACGATAAAAATAATCGGGTGACATTCAAAGACGTCGCCGGCTGTAAAGAGGCGAAAGAAGAACTGAAAGAAATTGTAGATTTTTTGAAAAGCCCGAAAAAGTTCTTGGATATTGGCGCGCGTATTCCGAAAGGCGTAATTTTAACCGGCGCTCCAGGCACAGGCAAGACCTTGCTCGCGCGAGCTGTGGCCGGGGAAGCGGGGGTGCCGTTTTTCCATTTATCCGGTAGTGAGTTCGTGGAAATGTTCGTGGGTGTCGGAGCAAGTCGTGTGCGGGATTTATTCAAGATGGCCAAACGCGCGGCGCCGGCAATTATTTTCGTGGACGAAATTGATGCGATTGGAAGAACTCGCGGAGGAGGTTTTGGCGGCGGCAACGACGAACGCGAGCAGACATTGAATCAAATCTTGGTGGAGATGGACGGCTTCGAACCGAATGATAAAGTTATTGTCATGGCGGCGACTAATAGGCCGGATGTTTTGGACCCGGCGCTCGTTCGCCCCGGGCGTTTCGACCGAAAAGTTATTTTGGATTTGCCGGATAGAGCCGACCGCGAAGAAATACTCAAAATTCACGCAGTGAAAAAGCCGTTGGCTGAAGATATAAATCTGAAATTGATTGCCGAACGTACTCCCGGCTTCTCCGGCGCGGATTTGTATTCATTGATGAACGAAGGCGCTATCTTGGCGGCGCGCGAGAACCGCAAGAAAGTTTTCCAATTTGATTTGATTCGCGCTATTGAGAAAGTAATGCTTGGCCCGGAGCGCAAAAGTCATCTTCTCTCTAGGAAAGAAAAGGAAATTACCGCTTATCATGAGGCCGGGCACGCTATTGTGGCTTCCGTTCTTCCGCATGCCGACCCGGTGCATAAAGTTTCTATCATTGCGCGAGGAAATGCAGGTGGATACACCCTGAAATTGCCTTTAGAAGAGCGACGATTACAATCTAAAAAAGAATTCATAGATGATATAGCTATGTCTCTCGGCGGATACGTCGCGGAGCAGATGACTTTCGGCGATATCACCACCGGACCATCGAGTGATTTGCAAGTGGCCACGAGTTTGGCGCGGGCGATGGTCACTAGGTGGGGGATGTCTGATGTGATTGGGCCTATAGCCCTCGTGGACTCCGGTGGCCGGCCACAATTTGGAGAAATAGTTGAAAAAGAATTTTCTGAAACAGTTTCCACCAAAGTTGACGCGGAAGTTTCCAGAATTATTCAAGATGGACTGAAAACCGCAGAAAAAGTTCTGACCGAACACAAAAAAGCATTCACGGCGATTGCGCAAAAACTGATTGAAGTAGAAACCCTAGAGCAAGAAGATTATGAGAAGATATTGACTGCGCACGGAATATTACTCAAGAAGAAGGATGTGATAACTCCGACAGCTGAGGTGTAGTTTTCTCTTATTGTTTTATTTATAAAAATGAGATAATGTATTCCTATGGGCGTGTAGCTCAGTTGGTAGAGCGTTCCGCTTATACCGGAATGGTCCTAGGTTCGAGCCCTAGCACGCCCACATGAAAAAGTTTTCTAAAAAATTTTCACAGCTTTTGGATTTCGTGAAGTTTACCGAAGAATTTCGCAGTGTGACCAGATATGAAGGATCCAAGCTCGGCAAAAAAGTTGAAACCAGCAACGAGCACAGTTATCAAATGGCCATGGTCGCCTGGTTTTTGATTGAACAAGATAATTTAAAATTAAACAAAGAGCTTTGCCTGATGTATGCGCTCGCGCACGACTTGGTGGAAATCTACGCGGAAGACACTTTTATCTTCGATAAAAAGAAAAAAGTCTCAAAGCATGCAAGAGAAAAGGAA
>Ga0182021_10004276_pt1 | contig 16781 bp, 9 predicted proteins | sample 612E3MmetaG_FD_120493 | JGI IMG/M metagenome (GOLD analysis project Ga0182021, IMG submission 120493) | Permafrost microbial communities from Stordalen Mire, Sweden - 612E3M metaG (Illumina Assembly) | ecosystem: Environmental > Terrestrial > Soil > Wetlands > Permafrost | place: Sweden...
AGAGGAGAAAAAATCAATCGAGATTGCAGATTTCGGTTTAAGCGACCTTGACAGGATAGGTCTGGAAGTACTTGTTTATGTGAATACAACAAAAGTTTGTGCGAAAGAACTTATTATGTTCCCGGGACAAACCTGTCCCGAGCATATTCATCCGACAAAAAACGGAATATCCGGAAAAGAGGAGACCTTCAGGTGCAGGTGGGGTAAAGTATATCTTTATGTGTCAGGAGAAAAAAATTGTACTCCAAAAACCGATGATCTGGAAAATCATAAGGAATATCTCAAGGTGGCTCATGAAATAGTACTTAACCCGGGAGAACAATATACTCTTTTCCCTGATACGTGGCACTGGTTCAGGGCAGGTAATGAAGGCGCTGTCGTTTCAGAGTTCTCTACCACAAGTACCGATGATCAGGATCTCTTTACCGATCCACGGATCAACAGGTTCACCAAGATTAACGAGTAACACTGATAAACCCGCTGAATATTATGTCAGAAATAGTCTGTGTCGGAATACTGGTTGCTGATGTTTTGGGAAAACCGGTGGATAGTTTACCTGAGAAGGGTAAATTGGGTCTGGTTGAAAAAATGTCACTTCAGATTGGCGGATGTGCCGCAAATTTTGTGATAGACCTTGCCAGGCTGGGACTGAAAACCACCATCATTGGTAAGATCGGAGATGATAATTTCGGTAAATTCATACTCGAGACCCTTAATTCGGAAAATGTGGATGCAACAGGTTTGAAAATTGACAAAAATGTTTCAACCTCTGCTTCTATGGTCATGATATCGGGAGATGGTGAGAGATCAATACTCCATTCTTTCGGTGCAAATGCTAAATTCGGGTTTGATGACATAAATCTTGATGTCGTTAAAAATTCAAAAATTCTGCTGATTGCAGGAACATTCCTGATGCCTGAATTTGATGGGGAAGGCACGCAAAAGCTCTTAAAATATGCAAAAGAGCATAATGTTCTGTGCTGCATGGATACAGCCTGGGACTCAAAAGGGCAATGGCTGAAAAAAATCGAATCATCCATGCAATATCTTGACTGGTTTATGCCCAGTTACGATGAAGCACGTGAGATGAGCAGTAAAACAGACCCGGAGGAGATAGTACAGTTTTTTCACTCCCGGGGAGTTAAAAATGTCATAATAAAACTGGGTAATGAAGGTTGCTTTGTAAAACCCGGGAATGTAAAAGGGTACCGGGTCCCTGCCTTTGAAAAAGTCAGTGTTATTGATACTTCCGGCGCCGGAGATTCATTCTGTGCAGGATTCATTGCCGGCTTATACAAAGGCTGGGATATAGCTGAATGTGCAAAGTTTGCCAATGCAGTTGGTGCTCATTGTATCATGCAGATCGGGACAACAACAGGAATTAAATCTATCGGTGAGACTCTGGAGTTCATAAAAGGTTATGAATAATACAATTACAATAATATGAATACAAAAACAATTATTGTTCTATCAGTCTTAGTATTGTTCCTCTTTTCTGTGGCAGGGGTGATAACTATTTCGGGACAGGAGCCAAATGCTGCCGGAATTCCTTTTCCCGCCGGGATAAAGTTTGAAATTACGGAACCGGGACATCCCTGGCGACCGCCTTTTGGCGTTGATCGCGTTGGCCGCTCCTGCGATGTTATGGTTACCTTCCAGTCTAAAGAATTGCCAGCAGGGGATTTTATACTGGCCGGTATAATGAATGGCAAAGAGGTGAGCCGAAATACCATACACCTTATAAACAAGCCTCCGGCATCAGGAATTATTAACGGTACTGAAGAGGCTGATCAGTTTACATTTTATTCGGTGAGCAACCCCGATAAAAAAGATATCACCTTTTCCGGTAGACCACTTATTACAGGCAACATTGATCACCTGGTATTACTTTTTGCAGGCAAAGGGAAAAATCCTGCAGAGCTGGCCCGACAGTCAGTCAGCCTGAGACCTTTTGAGGCTGAAGCTGCTGCGATCCCTGACAAAATAATCAATCCGGTCGACCTCGGAGCAATTTTAGTACCAGATGACTGGCTACTCCTGACAGGTGGACAGAAAGCATACTTAAAGATAGCTGCACTGAGCCGGAAAGGCAACATTCCTGGTTCCGGTATTATGGCATGGTACAATTCTGCTCCACAAAATAAAGTAAATGAACAAATGCCAGTTGCCGGTGAAAAACTGGTACTGAAAGAGCTTTCCCTCCCCGCATGTTCAAAGGTATTGACTAATGATATCCTGAATGTATCAATTGCAGATGCTCAAGGAAAACAATTATGGCATAAACAGATCATGGTGATGATTGTGCCCGGTCATCAGGAATGGCCTGATTTCGGTGCCCTCTTCACAAAATTACGCTACGATCCTTCCATAATAAACATAGTTAACGGGAAGAACGATTCTCTGGATTACAATAATACCTGGGCGCCTGAATTAAAGGACCTGGTTGTATTTTTCCCGAACGGCTCCCGGTTTGTTTTCTGGAGAGGCACCAGCTATATACCGGTATGGGCCGGAAAATATAACACCTGCCTGAGTTATGAATGGGCAGAAAGAATCTCTCCAAACATAGGGTTCACCGATTGCCCTGAGCCGCTTATGGACAAGGAACTCAGGTACAGCCGTGTCGAAATAATAGAGTCAACTGCTGCAAGGGTCCATATCCGGTGGAGTTACCAGTCCTGTGATTTCAACTACAAGGTAAACGGCGATTTACCTGTGGAAGACTACTTTTTTTATCCCGACGGTTTTGGTACCCGTGTCCTCACACTAAGATCAATTCCTGAAGCAGAGTATGAACTGGCAGAATTCATAATACTTGCCCCCCAGGCTGCATTCCCTCTAAATTTCGTACCCAGGGAGCCCGTTGATATCATTTCTTTGAAAACCGGTGAGAAAAGATCAATACAATTGCCTGAAGCTGATGAGACCTGGAAAAAAATGAGCGATCCGGCTGTTTACCGTGTCAGACTAAACAAAAATGAGCTTTTATCTGCAATCAGTTTCAATCCGGATCTCGTTAGCAAACCACTCTCTGTATTTAAACCTTTTTATGATAAGGGATTTATTGTAACTCCTGCGTACTGGGGAGGTCACTGGCCACTCAGCAGAGGCTTCAATACAATGGCAAAGATAAATGAATCAATCTGGGCCGGACCATCCCATAACAGTTTAATGAGTTGGGTGACAAACAGACCAAAACCGGTCAGAAGTACAATATCAGAAACAAAAGACGCTTTCGGTACGCTAAAAACCATGAAGGAGGAAACATGGATATGGCTAATCGGAATGAGCAATGGCAATGACGAGGAGCTCCGGCATATAGCTTCCGGTTTTGCTACGCCGCCATCACTTCAGCTGGATGGGGCTATACTGGATCCTGAACCTAAGGTCTCAGATAAAAGAGCTATGCAGCTTGTTGTTGAAAAAAAGAGAGTACTGATAAAGATCAAACCTGCCAGTTGGTGCGTAAATCCTGTATTTGAGCTTCAAAATGCACCCGAAAAGCTGAAAACAGTAAACCTTGATGGCAAGATCCTTGATCCTTCGAGGTATGCCTGGGATGGACATATTTTCTGGCTCAGCGCGACAACTGATAAAACGTTAACGCTGGAACTTCTGTTTAAAGAATAGAAATTAAGCTACTTTGCAACTCACTGATTTCAGAAAAGTCAACAGCAAAATCTCAATAGCTGATTATATAATGTTCTAAATAAATTTTAAAGAAATGAAAAAAACCATAAATCGTCGCGATTTTGTAAAAACAGCTGCAATCGGCGGTGTCGGTATAGGTCTTACCGCCGGCATTAGCTCTTTATATGGGAAAAGCATTCCTTTAGCAGGAGGTAAAGTAGGGATTATCGGATTGGATACCTCTCATGCTACAGCTTTTACCAAATCTCTCAATAGTCCTGATGCAGCTCCTGAATTTGGAGGATTCAAAATTGTTGCAGCTTATCCTAAGGGCAGCAATGATATCAAATCCAGTTATGATAGGATTCCGGGATATATTGAAGAAGTAAAAAAATATGGAGTTGAGATTGTAAGCTCGATAGATGAACTGCTTAAAAAAGTTGACTTCGTTCTGCTTGAAACCAATGATGGCCGCCTTCATCTTGAACAGGCTATTCCGGTATTCAAAGCCGGCAAGCCAACGTTTATTGACAAACCTGTAGCTGCTTCTCTGACAGATACGATAGCTATTTATGATGCCGCGAAGCGTTATAATGTGCCTCTCTTTTCCTCTTCCTCTCTCAGATATATTATCGGAACGGAAGATATTGCAAGTGGTAAAATAGGAAAAGTGACAGGAGCTGACACTTATTCTCCCTGTACTCTTGAAAAAACACATCCCGATCTTTTCTGGTACGGGATACATGGAATAGAGATTTTGTTTACGGTCATGGGTAAAGGTTGTAAAACAGTGACCCTCGTTCATACTCCCGATACTGATTTGGCAATCGGAACGTGGCAGGATAACCGTATTGGTACATTCAGGGGGATTCGTGCTGGCAGTTCGGGTTATGGAGGAAAAGTATACGGTGATAAAAACACTCTTATATTTGGCAATTTTGAAGGATATGATCGATTGCTTATCAAGATTATTGAATTTTTTAAAACCGGCAAATCGCCTGTAGATCCTGAAGAGACACTTGATATTTATGCCTTTATGCAGGCTGCAGAAGAGAGTAAGCTTAAGGGGGGAATACCGGTAGATGTGCAGAAAGTTGTACAAAAGGCAACACAGAATGCAAAGAAGATCCGGATTTAGATCTGGTCATATTTTAATAAACCAGTTTATAAATTACTAATAATAAATCAATTATGGCTGAAGACAGAAGAAGCTTTATTAAAAAAACTGTTACGGGAGCTGCTGCACTGACTGTCGGCGGTATTCTGCCCGGATTCAGCGCAGAAAGCTATCACCGCATTCTTAAGGCAAATGATCGTATTAATGTCGCAGTGATGGGAGTAAATTCCCGCGGAGCAGTTTTAGCAGGTACATTTGCAAAACAGGAGGATTGCGAATTAGTTTATATCTGTGATGTAGACACCCGTGCAGCGGCAAAATGTATTGATAATATTGAAAAGATCCGGAATAAACGGCCAACAGCAATACCTGATTTCAGAAAAGCTCTTGAAAGCAAAGATCTCGATGTAATGGTTATTGCGACTCCTGACCACTGGCATGCTCCGGCTGCCATACTTGCATCGGAAGCAGGCAAACACGTATACGTTGAAAAACCCTGCAGCCATAATCCCAATGAGGGTGAACTGCTTGTAAAAGCCGCTGCAAAAAACAAAAATGTTGTCCAGATGGGCTCCCAGCGCCGTTCCTTTCCTAATGTTATCGCAGGTATTGCTGAGCTGAAAGCCGGTATTATAGGCAAACCATATTTCGCAAAGACCTGGTATACAAGTAACAGACCTTCAATCGGAGTCGGAAAGGAGGTCCCGGTTCCCTCATGGCTCAATTATGATCTCTGGCAGGGTCCGGCGCCGCGTAAAACCTACAGGGATAATCTTATTCATTATAACTGGCACTGGTTCTGGAACTGGGGCACGGGAGAATCCCTGAACAACGGCACACACTTTGTCGACCTCGCCCGCTGGGGACTTGGAGTTGATTACCCGGTACGGGTCTGCTCCGCAGGTGGCCGTTACCGTTACCAGGATGACTGGGAGACACCGGATACCCAGATTATTACAATGGAGTTTGATAACAATACGTGCATTACCTGGGAAGGTCTCAGCTGCAACAACCGCCCTATTGAGGGAAGCAGTGTGGGAGTAATTTTCAGCGGTGAGAACGGTTCATTACGTATAAATGAAGGAGATGGATATTCCGTTTATGACCTTAATGGAAAATTGTTAAAGGAAGTCAGCAGTGCAACCCAGATCGATTCACGTAATGTCAGTAATCCTTCAGGGGGTCTCGATTCAGTTCATATCCGTAATTTCCTCGATGCAATAAGAACAGGCAGCAAATTAAATTCGGATATTCTGAACGGGCATAAGAGCACTCTGCTTGTTCAGTTAGGTAATATTGCCCTGCGTTCGGGTAATACACTTAATATTGATTCATCAAACGGACATATCAAAAAGGATCCGGTTGCAGAAAAATTATGGTCAAGGCAATATCAACCGGGATGGGAACCAAAAATTTAATCTGGAAATGATTCGACCATTTTAACTGATTCCAGAGAAATTTCTTCAGGTTGAGGGAGTACATTTGGGTAACTTTTAGAATTTCTGTTGCCCGGTTTCTTTGCCCATGCCCACACTGAAACCTTCCCTGGCGCACCGAGTATATTAAGTTTGAATGAGATCTCGTTTTTACCCTGTTCAAGCGGAACACTGATTATAGTCCAGTGTTCCTGTTTTTTGAACATCGTTGCCTTCCAACCCGAAGCAGTTCCGCTAATTGAAAAAGCTGAAGGCTTCCCGTTAATATAAATATCCCCTGTTGGCCTCACTGAGTCATTTTTGTCCTCAATGATCACTGTCAGGTCTGCTAATCCAGACTTTAATTCAACAGATCCTTCCATAATATATTTCCCGGTTGAAGTGCCCATCTTTGACTTAGAGACTGAATCCGGAGTATAAGAATGATCTTTTGCAACAGGCTGCATATCAGTTGCTTTAATACTGTTCACAACGATCTTGCCAAATGCATGCATAAAAGTTTCTGCATCCATCAGACCCGCTATTGACTCTTCTGCTGATACTGATAGAATGAGTGTCTCATACGGGGCCAGCGGAATATTAACTAATTCACCATAATTGAGGTTCCTTGCATATATCCTCACTTCAGGATAGAGGCTTACAATTTTCAGATTTCCGGCATTTTTCGAAAAGCCGGTGGTACTGTCGATCTTAAGAGCATATTCACAACTCTTTATCCATGGATTTCTGAGCTCAACAAGGCCTTTGTTTTTAAACCAGTGAGAATAACCGTAAGGTTCCCGGGGCATTTGTGCCTCTTCACTGAACCTTGGGACATTCCCATTCTTCCATGATTCCGGAAGAAGAATTTTCGTGTTCCGTAAAAAAGAGACATTTTGCCTGGCCCATGTAAGAATATACGCAAGCATTTTCCATCGTGTTTTATCCATATATGCCGGGTTGACATAAAGCGGCAGGAACAAATGTCCACGCATAATTGTAGTAATTGCGTCATTGGCAAATGGTTCCGGCGTCTGATGTATTATTCCGAGCACCTCCTGGGCTGATACCGGGGACATAAGATAAGTAGCGCCCTGAATATTATAAAAATCACGGGCGGAGGTATAACTTTCACGAAAGACGGGGCTGGGAACACGCCCGGCCGGTGAATCATCACCATATGTACCTATAACAGAATTTGCATTGAAGAGCCACCATGGACTCGGATTCCATCCCATGCATGTAGTTTCAATCCATGTATCCGGTGATACCTTATGAATCTGCCTGCAGGTTTCAATCAGCGATTCAGCTATCGGTTCCATCGACAGGATACCCGGTTCATGACCATGATCTGACCTTGGACAAAGAAAGAGATATCCATCGAACTTAAGCTGTTTAATACCATACTCTTTTACCATATACAGCAGCTTTTCCCTGAACGCGTTTGAATAATGTTCACCTCCAAGGCAACATACCTTTGCTGACCGGCTTGTATCTATAAAAGTCTCATATCCGTTTTGTTCAGCCCAGTCTGAATTAATGCTTGACGGGGAATACCTGTTGGAGGGCGAAATCCATAAACCAAGGTTTGTATTCATTTTCTCCGCTGCCTGACGGAGAGTGGTAAATTTATCCGGGAACAGAATGGTATCTATGCCCCAGATACTCTTAGGGTTTGACCATCCCATGTCGATACAGAAGGAGTTAAATGATACCCCGTATGGCAGGAACATATTCTCATAAAAAGCATTCATAAGTTTAAGAATGTCTTTTTCCGAATATGGCATGGGAGATGTCCACCATGAGTTATAATCTATATGCATACCACTTCCTGCCGGTCGATTAGCAGCTATATATGAAATAAATGCCTCTTTTTCATGACCTTTATTCGCTATGCCAAAAACTTCTTTTCTGCTATCGTACCATCTGCCCGGCATTATTCTGAGTCCCGGCTGATGAGCCATCACAAGTAATCCTGATTCCATCCTCACTGAAGAGACCGGGAATTCAATACCTGCAAAAAAACCAGGTAAGAATACAGGGTAGCTTTGGCCCGGTCCCGGCTGAACAGATGTTAAGAGATTTATTGCTTCAAGACTGTCGAGAATAATTTCTTTAACCAAAACAGGGCTTTCAATATAAGAAAACCTGTATGTTACCCATTTATGAAGGATCATTTCCTCCGGGGACCATTGGAGATGCAGGTTAATATCCAGTTTTCCGTCTCCATTGAGGTTAACTGATCCATACGATACACTGAAAGGTGTTTTAACTGAATTCCTGATGTCACCTGACGTCCCTTTTGGCGAATAGCCACCAACAATTTGATTATCAAGAACAAAATAGGGACAATTGAGTGATACCTTAAGAAGGTGGTCCTGATTATTTATAATAATCCGGTGCTGACCGATAGTAAAATACGGGGCAGGACCCTTTCCATACAAATTTATTGATAGAGCAAACAGTAATAAAACTATCAGCCCGGAGAAAGTATAACTATTCCGGTTTGCCGGATCTGTTCCGGGACGGGAATCACTGTAAAAATTAAGAAAAGATAAGTTTGGTTTCATGATATTTTAATCAAAAAATCAAAGTTGCGTGTGCTCCTCCCCACTCCTCATTTGGTCTTGGCCCCATCTGCAAAACAAGAGTTCCGCCTGTTACCAGATCAGAATGATTAAACCATGGAGAATTAAGCGGCTTCCCATTCAATCTGGCCGACTGAATATATTTATTCTTTGACGATACATCCCTGGCTTCAATTACAAATGTCTTGCCGTCGCCTACATCGATTACGGCTTTTTCAAATAGCGGGCTGCCGATATCATAAACCGGACGGCCGGGACAAACAGGATAAAATCCCAGAGCGCTGAACACATACCAGGATGATAACTCACCTTCATCTTCGTCACCGCATATTCCCAAAGGTCCGTCATTGTACCATATCTTCATGATGTCACGAACCCTTCTCTGTGTTTTCCACGGTTCACCTGCATAATTATAAAGGTATGAGATATGGAAGCCGGGCTGATTGCCATGATTGTACTGCCCTATCAAACCCGTAGCGTCAGGGAACTGCTTCAGAAAATCAACCTTTGAGCCACGCCCTCCGAATTGTTCCTGAAAGAGTGCATCCAGTTTAGCGATAAACTTATCCCTTCCACCCATTATATTAATAAGCCCGGCTACATCATGCTGAACATGAAATGTATAGGTCCAGGCGTTTGTCTCGGTATAATAGTCCCGTCCTCCCTGTCCGCCGCTCCAGACAGGGTCAAGGGGCTTTTCGTTAAATACCCACTTGCCGTCTGCAGTTTTGGGAGCCATGAAACCAATTCGCGGGTCATAGAGGTTTTTATAATTATATGATCGTTTCATGAAATAATCATAATCATCATTTTTGTTTAAGGATTTCGCCAGCTGGGCAAGGCACCAGTCATCATAACTATTTTCCAGGGTAACAGCCACCGATTGCCTTTTCTCAAAATTGTCAACCTGCGGCACCCATTCCTTTTCACCAAGGGGAAGCGCAGGGAAAAAACCTTTCTCCCGATAGACACTATCAAGCTCTGTTGAAGGACCATTGCGCCATGGTATCATTGTCGCTTCCATAGCATTTTTTTTCATACCCTCATAAGCCTTCTGCACATCGAAATCCCTGAATCCTTTAAAGTACGCATCAGTTATCGTTACTGTCTCATGACGTCCTATCATTACACGTCTGTCTAAAGCTTCATCACCAATCCACCCGCGCTGTTCATACATGCGTATATATGATCTTACTATGTCATTCTGCCTTTCAGGCTCCAGTATCAGACCAAGTGGAAAAAGGGATCTGAATGATCCCCAGCTCTCTCCAAGCTGATAGAAATCGTGCCCTTCTGTCGGGTGCACCTTGTTATCAAAGCTGCTGTAATATTGTCCATATTCTGAAATGTTGGTCGTTTTCCTTCCCAGAACCCGGTACAAAGAAGTATAAAAAATGGAGCGCTGGCTTTCGGTACCTCCCTTGATCTTTATTTTACTCAGTTCATTGTTCCACAACTTCCGTCCCGTACTCTTCACCCTTTCAAAATCCCAGTCTGCAATTTCCTTTTGCAGATTCTGCCGGGCCTGATCTGTACTTATATAGGAAAAACCAACCTTTACCTGTACCTGCCCGCCTTTAGCTGCAAGCCAGGAGGAATAAATGCCAATATTACTACCGGCTTTCTCTTTTTCTCCGGGCGTAATCTCTTTGCCTACCCAGCTTCCGGATGATATTAACGGTTTGCTGAATTCAGAGTGAAAATAGAGCTTCCTGCCGGTATCCCGACCCCTGGAATAGGTCTGATAACCCTCGATGGTATTATCTCCGGTAATCTTTATCTCTGAATTCTGAAGCAGGCCAATCAAAATATTTGAATTCACAGCCTTTGGAAAAGTGAACCGGTAGAATGCCGAATGATCAGTTACAGTATATTCAGCTTCAATATTATTGTTCTCCAGCAGAACGTAATAATAATATGGCGTAGCTTTTTCCGAATCATGATCGAACCAGGAGGCGTTTTTATCCGCATCGATACTGATATCACCCGTTGTGGCAGTAATTGAGAACATACCAAGTCCGCCTGAAAAATCATTGGATAAAGAAGTTACCAGGAAAGAATATATCTTGTCAGCCAGGTATATATCTCTGATACCGGGAGTGGTTCGGGGAATAAGCCTGATCATCCCTCTGGGCAACTGGACATCCGGAGTAGTTGCTTTAAGAAGTTGTCCGATTTGTCCGATATTCGGATTTACATAATCCACCGGATCCTGTCCAAATACAGAACAGGTAAATCCAATTAAAAAAAGTATACCGGAGATTGCTATAAGTCCTCTCAGAAAACTCTTTTTTTGCCACAAAGGCACGAAGGCACAAAGCAGTAGTGGACACATCATTATATAGATTTAACTTTATAGGTATTATAAAACTGATTAACAATAGCTTATTTAACGGCCTTTTTTTATTTCGACTGATGCAGGCAAACTCTTCTGGTCACCCCTGTAAGCCCTCATTTTTATGTTCGTTGTTCTTTTTATAATGAACGGTTCCTTATATAACAAGGAATTCTTATCCGGATCGGAACCATCGAGGGTATAATATATTTCTGCTCCTTCGGTATCGCATGTGAGCTCAACCGGTTTTTCCTTAAGAAACACCTTTGAAGAGTCAACATAATAAGGTGTTGTAACAATCTTTTCGATATCAGTTATTTGCGGGTTTTCAGAGTTAGCAGCCCACATTTTATTTGGCTCCGGTCCCATTACCAAAACAAGTTTACCTCCTTTTACCAGATCTGCGTGCCGGATCCAGAATTTATTCAATTCTTTACCATTAAAAACAGCAGATTGAATATACCTGTTCACGGAAGAACTGTTTTTTGCTTCAATAAGCAGTTCATTGCCTTCATAGTATTTGTGATCGAGCTTTATGGTTACCTTCTTAAAGATAGGTCCTGATATTTCATAGATGGGATCAACCGACGCTCCGCCATCCATTTCAAAAAGACCCATAGCACTCATTGTATACCAGGCGCCCATTTGGCCCTGGTCTTCATCACCGGGATATCCGTTGAAAGGATCCGTACCATAATATTTGTCAAGGATTTCCCTCACCCAGTACTGCGTAAGCCAGGGCTTCCCGGAATAGTTGAACAGCCAGCCTGCCTGCATATTGGGCTGGTTGCTGTGGTTCACGTAAGCACTCGTGAAAATCGGATAAGATTTTTTGAAACCTTCCTCCAGCCTGTTATTGAATTCATCGATACCCATCAGTTCAATTAATCCTTTCAGGTCGTGCGGAACCAGCCAGGTAAATTGCCAGGGATTGCCCTCAACATAATCCTTGGTCCTGAAATTATCCTCTTTACCAACGGCTTTCATCACCGGTGTAAACTCTTTCCATGGACCTCCGGCATATTTCGGCCTCATATACCCCGAAGAATGATCAAAAACATTACGGTAATTCTGCGCACGTTGCATAAAATACTTATAATCATCCTTTTTACCAAGAGCTTTGGCCATCTGAGCCACGCACCAGTCATCGAATGCATATTCAAGTGTATTGGAAACCGGGCCCTGCTCAGCCGGGACAAATCCCATTTCCATATAGGGAACCAGATTTTCATTTCCGACAAATCCGCCGCATTCATGTGGTTGTGCAGGAGTCGTCTGAATCTCTCTCATAGCTTTATAGGCTTTCTCTGCATCAAAATTCCTGATACCTTTCTGCCAGGCCGCCACAATAAGCGGGATCTCGTGCTCAGCGGTCATAATGTTTGAATATTCAATTCCTCCCGGACCATTTGACAGCCATCCGCCTTTATCATAGATCTCGAGCTGCGATTTTACCCATTTTTCATAAATATCAGGAGTAACAAGACTCCAAAGCTGGTTCAGGTTCCAGAATGTCATCCAGAATGCGTCGCAGCCGTATACCGGTGAACCGGGATCAGGAAGCTGCTGAACTTTTTCGCACATATCCACCCATTTTCCGTTCACATCGCTGAAAATTGAACGGGCAATGTAAGAACGGTACATATTTGTATAAAACTTCATTTTGTCAGTCTCGGTCCCTCCTTCTACTTTTATTTTTCCAAGAAGACTATTCCAGGTATCTCTTGCATTTTTATGCACGGCATTGAAATTCCATTTATACCTGCCCATCTCAGTGTCCAGATTCAGCCTTGCCTGCTCTGTGCTCACATATGAAATTGCTGATTTGATTAATACCACGGGATTATTTCCCAGGTTGAATTTCAGGAATGCGCCGATATCTGAATCCTGAGTTACGTGAACCTCATCTGTTTCATTAATAACATCAGTTCCCTGCCATCCTCCCATAGATTCGAAAGGACGATTAAGACGTACTACAAAATAGAGGGTGTATTCATTCCAGGGATTTCTGCCTGCTCCTATGCGGTGGACAAATCCTTCAATTTCAGTATTGCTCACTTTTTTAATCGAAGCCCCGAGTATTAACATCCTGTCTTCTTCCGGCACCTGCAGGTCGAAGAGTATATGACCGTTTACCTTCTTAGGAAATGTGTACCGTTGAAATCCTCCGCGGGTGGTGACCGTTAATTCGGCTTTTATCCCGTAATCCTCCAGCAGAACAGAATAATATCCCGGTGAAGCTTTTTCGTTTTCATGGTTTATTCTTGAACGGTATCCTGTACCGGGAGGATCATCTTTTTTACCCGGTATTATCTTTATTTCTCCTGTTCCCGGCATTGTTAAAAAACTATTCATCTTCCATTCATGGACATGTCCGAAACCGGTAACACTGTTATTTTTATACTCATATCCGGCATCCATCTTGTATTCGTCGGTATTGTCAGGACTTAGTTTTACCATTCCGAATGGTAAAGCCGGACCAGGGAAGAGCATCCAGCGGTTACCGGAAGTCCCCAGAAAACAATTTACATAATCAACTGGTTCTTTATGCAGGTTGCATCCTGAAATAGCTATACATAAGAATGCAAAAATCTTAATTAAATTCTTCATTGTTGAAAAGTTAACATATTATAGTTTAAACACTGACTATTTTAACGCTGAGTGCCGCTGAGCAGACGCTGAGATTCGAGGAGTTTTAATATTGAAATATTACTTTGCGGTTCTCTGCGTTATTACTTTGCGGTTCTCTGGGCGATTGTAATGCTTGCATATGCGATCATTTAATTTCAGGTTTAGGGTTATCCCTGAATTCATTATACATTTTTTTATCAAGAAGTTCGATTTCCTGCAATACCAACCCATATCTACCGCCGGGAGGATTTGAGTAAAATTTTATATTGTTCCAGCCCTGTGAGAAATATGCAGAGTAACACAGCCATGCTGTTTTTCCGTCGCTGCTGATAAACTTTGAAGGAATATTTACAAAGTACCCCTGTTCCCCAAAATGCTTCATATAAGTAACAATCTTCCAGGGACCGGTAAGCTTATCCGACTCCAGAATGTAGGTATTCATATAACTTACAGTATTTACACCATCTGTTATACACATAAGATATTTTCTCAACGGAGCATTATAAGTCACTGTAACACAACCCATATTGTTATTCCATTCCAATAAAGGCCGGGCGTTCGAAAGACCTTTTACCCAGATGGCAGTTCCATCCTTTTCATATCCTCCAAAAAATTCGTACTGAGTGGAATCATTAATTGTTTCGGGAGTTGGCAGTACCCGTAGCAGGTAAATCTGGTCGCCGGTAATCCAGCTCGCATTTGCAAACCTGGGTTTTGGATCATTCTGATCTGCTCCGTGAGCAACCAGGTAGGCTTTCCCGTCAGGTGAATTTTCCATATTTTTCCCAAAATCAACAAAATGCGGTGATCCGATTTTAACAGGATATCCCCATCTCCCTGTTTCTCCGAACAGCGATTTTTCAGGCGTATGGGGACAATCAATCCAGGTACGGCCGTAATCCTTTGATATTCTGAATCCGACAAAAGGGCCAAGCCATGGCCAGTTGTACAGGAAATTACCATATTTTACACTTCCTGCCGGATCAAGGCAATAAGTTCCGTAATACCATATCCCGTTATGAACCAGCGATCCGCAGGGGTACCTACCGGTATATGGTTCCGCACTTGCCATATTTAATCCCAGGCTATAGACTTTCAGACTGGCAGGATCATTCCCTTCCATAACTGCCTGTCCTGTTGTAGCAAACCTGCCATTACCCTGACCTGAGTTGGATGATTCCCAGCTGCCGTCCAGTCTGGGACAGGTGCCATCTGTAAAAGGTGAATATAATTTATCATCGGAAGCCCAGGATGGGTACCAGGTATCTGCAAACTTATTATCACTGTGCCTGCCGGTAAAAGCTACTCCAATCAATTGATCCGATTTTGTGAAGGGGCAATCAGATGGCAGATCCGATGGCCATACCCACGGTTTTGTAATGATCTCCTGTGCCCCTGCAGGACAAGAGATAATTAATAAAATTAAACCCAACAATTTTCTAGTCATAGTTTTATAAGATTAAAACGGTTGATACTTTTCTGTTTGCTTTATTTTATGCTTCGAATTACTCAGACAGTTTGAATATTCTCACGGCATTATCATGCAATATCATCCGGGCTATATTTATTGCTTCGTTTTCGGATAAATACCCCTCTTTTACCTTACTTGTCAGAACCCGCGTAATTACCTGCTTTGCCATTAAAAGATGGCCATACGCATTCTCAACATTCAGGTAATCGCCCCCGAATCCCATGATCTTGGATGCCGGAACAGTCTCGATCCATTCATTCAGGTATCTCTCGGAATAAGAAGGAGATATAACATACATCCAACACATATCAATACAGACATTGGGAAAGTATTTGGCAATTGTCGTAAGCTCTCCACCATACGGAAAGCTGCCATGGTATAAAATAAAGGTAACATCAGGGTATTCGCTAAACAGATTAACCAGGTGGGTAGGCTTTGAATTTTCAATTATGTTACCGTTACCTGTCTGAAGACCGGTGTGGATCATGACCGGCATCTTGTTCTCTCTGGCAATATCAAGAACCCTGTGCATCATAAAATCCTGAAGAGGTTTGACTTCCGCGAATGGAAATGAAGTTCCGTCACTGGCACCCATTATTTTTTCAAAGACTTTTTCTGCACTTTCCCTGGTGGTATTCTCATAATTTATAATGCGGTTATAGGCAAGAGCAGATTTTATCCCCACAACTCCTCCCTTTTTTTTCAATTCAGCAAATCTGCTCCCGAGAGTTTTGATAAAATCATCAAGGGTTACAATGCTGGCATTTTGTTGTTTTGCAAGGGATCCGATTTGTTGTTTCGAATTAACGAAAATAAAATTATCCAGTCTTACAGCATAACGGAAACCGCTTGTCCCGAAGCTCCGGTCATCACTGTCCTGGATCAGATAATCAATCCTGCATTTATCATTTATTACATGATTGATCCACTCGGTCTGATAGGCTTTGGCTATTTTTTCAGAAAGCGATTCCACTGTGGATTCGTTTATATCATTAATTCCAAACAGTTTATCAGCTGCCAGCAGAGCATTACGGTTATATGCTGTGTTATTTGAACCTTCCCAGTAAGGTTTCAGGATATTCCATTTTTCTTTTACTGACAGGGAGTCCTGCAGTAATTTTGCAAAAAGTTTCGACGATAATCCTGCGGATTTGATATCGTCGGCTGAATAGTGCTGAAGCAAAAGCATGAAGTCGAGTGTTGTCCTTTGTTTTAGTTTGAGAGGGCTCAACAGATGCTCGTGAGTATCAACGACGGTCATGTTATTTATAAAATCACTGATCCTCTGTTCATAACCTTTCGAGGGTAATGGTCTGATCTGAACTTGTGCCCGGTTTAAAACCGGCACAGTTAATAAAACTAAAAATAAAAGAACTGGTTTCATATGTCAGGTTTTTAATTACTTCTCATTTTTAAAGGAATTACTTAATTCTGATCTGGTTATTTCTGAAAAATATATGTTCTGATACTACTTCGGCATATTTATGAAACTCCTGATTCCTGCATTCCCTGAAAGGTTGGTTCAATAACACAAATGATCTTTGCCCTCTTATCAAATATACATAATCATTAAATAACTCAGGTAAGAAGTTTG
>Ga0182021_10004277_pt1 | contig 16781 bp, 10 predicted proteins | sample 612E3MmetaG_FD_120493 | JGI IMG/M metagenome (GOLD analysis project Ga0182021, IMG submission 120493) | Permafrost microbial communities from Stordalen Mire, Sweden - 612E3M metaG (Illumina Assembly) | ecosystem: Environmental > Terrestrial > Soil > Wetlands > Permafrost | place: Sweden...
TCCGCCCGCCACTGCCGTCGAGAGGATGATCATGCCTTTTTCCAGCGACAACGCTTGCGAGCTGGCCGCGCGTTCCAAAGAGACGCGCACAGACTCGAAGGATGAGGCGCTGATTTTCGTGGTAATCTCCCGCGCCAGAACGTCCGTCTCCGCCCCTGTGGCGCTGGGAGTGGACGGGGCGGCCAGGCTCCTGACACGCACGACCTGCACCGGATTGTTCTTCAACTGATATTCCGCTTCCTCCGCGCCGACGTAGTAGAGTTCATAGGCGGGCGCGCCGTCGAATTCCTCGCCGCGCCGCGCGATTTCCAGCGGGTCCCGGGTGGCGCGGTACGACTTGAAAAACTTTTTGCCCATCTTCCGCGCGCGGAGGAGCTGGCGGCCTTTGGTGATGATGACCGTCCAACTGAAGATGGACAAAACGATCAGCACAATGATGGTGGCCTTGCCCTCCGGGGTGGCCTTCTCGAAGGCGAACTGGAGGGCGCTCGCGAAAAAGGGTGAACTGTAGATAAAGCTCATTATGAATCAGCCTGTTGTTTGTCTTTCATCATTGATCGCGGCATCATGTTCTCGCCCCTAGTATCGCCGCGCGCGCGGAAACGGGAAGTGACGAACTGTCACATTTGTGTGACGCGCTCGGGAGGATGGCCGAAAAGTGCAAGTCAGCGGCCTTTCCGGAAAGCCCCCTTTCGGATCAAGCGGGCGGCGCCCTTGTTGTTGCGGTGTCTCTGGCGCCACCTGCCGGGGCTCATCCTGAACCGGCGGGCGAACATCAGATTGAAGAGGCTGAGAGACTGGTAACCGCTGTCCAGGGCGATGTTGACGACTTTGGATTCGGTTGTGGCCAGCAGCTCACGGGCTCGCTGGAGCCGGAGTTCGGCGCGTTTTTCCCGAAACGACATGCCCGCCACGTCGCGAAAAATCCGGCTGAGGTGGCGTGGAGTGCAACGAGTCATCCGCACCAACTCGTCAAAGCCCAGATGCAGCAACTCGGAGGCCGGCGTTTGATTCAGGAACTCGCACAACCGTTCCTTGGCGTCTTTGGCATCCCGAACGGCTCCGCGCCCGGCCGCTGTCTCGTCTATTTCGTTTCCAACGCCCTCGGCAAAGAGTTGGAGGAGACGCAGCCGGAACGCCAAGCCCTCCCGGCTCTGGCCGGCTCGCAGCTCCCTCCATTTCATTGCCAGCGCGCTTCCGGGACCAAATACCTTCGGCAAGAATTCTTCCATCGAGGCCATCTCCTGGAGAAAGTTTTGTTCACTCAGGGTGATGACTCCCGTCAACCGCTCCGGCTGGACGTTGAAAGAGTACAGTGACAGCCCTCCCAACTGGCTGGCGCGAATGGAGCCCGGGACCCGGGTCGACAGCAGAAGAACCGTCCCAGCCTCCAACTCATGATTCAGTTGCCGGTGCAGCCAGTAGCCGTTTCCAGACCCGATCTGGACCAGCGACCAACCGGACGATCGCGGCGTCCATTCTCCTCCCGGAGGCAGCGAGACTTCCCTGACTGCCAAATGAGGCTCATAGGCGCTGTCCAGCTTCGTCATGACACCTTATGTTGGACAGACAATGTTACAAACGGGTGGCAATCCGGTAAACGATGTGAAAACTGAATGCGCCTCAATCGTTCCGTCCGGGGAGGATGACGGTAACCCGGCTGACATGTTTGGCGAGCAGCGGCTTATTGCGTTTGTTTAATTCATCGTCTTTACCGGACTGGCCGGCTTCGGTCGCGGTCGATTGGGCGTCCGAGGTTGTGGCCTGGGCTGCGGTGCTGGCCATCGGCGCGGCCGCTTGTGCGCCGCCGGTTCCAGTGACATTGCCGCTCACATTGGCCTGGCCTGGACCGGCCACCACGTTCGCGTCAATGTTCGCCCCCGCGACGGTGACTCCCCCCACACCGACGATGGTTCCTGTAACATTGCCCGAGTCGGATTTGACATTGACCGTCCCCTGGCCGATGGCGATGACATTGACATTCTGCGCCGCGGCGATGCTGAGATCTCCCTTCGCAACGACCAATCCCGTAATATCTCCCGTCGCCTTCAGATTTACCTGGTCTCCGATCACACCCGAACCGGAGGCGAGAATGCTGCCCTTGTGCACGGTCCCGTCCGGATCTGTGCTGCCGGCGTCCAGCGTAATCGCCGCATTATTGTTGGCTCTGCCGTTTAGATCCACCTGCACAATTCCGCCGGCGCCGGCGATAATGTTTCCCATTGGCGTTTCCAAAGAAATGTTGCCCAACCGCACGGGACCCTCTCCTGGGACATTGATGGGAAAGCTCGTTGCGAGAATGCCGCTGCCAGGAATGGTGCTTTTTGCGGAGTCTATCGCCCCGCTGTGCGGGTCAACATAGTATTTAACAACATCGACGTAACCGTTTCCACCTTTCCCGGCGTCCACGTTGCCAGTCAGTGACTCGACGTTGATGTCGCCGCCGTCGTAAGCGGCGATTCGCGAGCCATCCACTTCCACATTGCCCACGGCCTGGATGTCCATGTTGCCGCCCCACAACGTGATGATTCCCTGCGGTGTCGAAACAATGCCCAGGTTTTGCCCCACACCGACGTCGATTTTGCCCGCGCTGGTGATATGGATATGGCCTCCGTAGGAGGACATGATCGATGAGGAAAACATGGAGAGATCTCCCTGCAGGGTTTTAATACCGATATCGGCGCCGCCGCCGGGGGTAGTGTACGGGACCAGGGCGGGACGCTCGTCAACGCCGTGCGAGATAATGCCGTACGAGAGGCCCAGATCGATGGACCCGGCGGTTATCTGCAACAAACCTGGCCCCCAGATGTCCACCGCTCTCGAGACTGAGATCACACCGTCCTTGGCTTTGGCATAGAGGGCGTCGATAACAGTCGTGCTGACGAACGACTCCTTCTTGGGGCCCGCCAGCGGATTCAGCGGGTCCAAAACATACATGTTGTCCAACGCGTTCCACTGCGCCGAAGTCATTCTGCCTGCAAAACCCAGAACGCCTCCTGAATAGGTGAACTGGTTCACCATGCCTTGCACGGTCGTGTCAGGCATCGGCTTGCCTGTGGTGTCCAACTTGAGCGATCCGTCGGGGTTCACCAGCACCGCCTCCCCGAGCAGGGCGAAATCGGGCCGGAGGATCTTCGTACCAGTCTGGGTTTCGATGTCCTTAATGGTGACAAAGCTGTACTTGTTCGGCTCAAAAAACCTTCCCCCCGCCGTGATCACTGTTTTGTCGGTTGTCCTGAAGTTTTGCGCCGAGACGGTGGAATTGTTGATGTCCCCCTTTGCCGTCATGATGAGCGGCTTTGGAGACACGATGTTGACGAGTGAAACAGAACCGTCGATGTCGATCGTTGCCGGTGTAAGGTCGTCCGCATGGAGCGCATTGTTGCCGTTATCCCCGATGACGAAGACGCCGGAACTGGTGTATTGACGGTGGTCACTGTCGGAAATAATCAGGCTTTGCTGGTTTCCGTCGGTGAACAGTCCTCCGCCGTCCGTCGTCTTGAGATCCAAATTTCCTGTTGCTGAAGGAAACAGGAGAACCTGGTTATCCAGTTTGATGCCACCGCTGCCCGCGTTGATGCTCAGCGTCGGGGGATAAACGACCGGCACATTGTCCGCCGCTCCGGGCAGGCGAGGCAGCTGTCCGACTCCCAATTCGACGCCATAGCCGGCGGACAACGTAACCGAGGCGGAGGAATCGTAGTCAAAGTAGTGTGTGAACGGGTCGATGCCGAAGTCTGCGCCCTGGCTATTGTTGAAAACACCGTTGGGATTGCGCACTTCCGTCAAGCTGATCATGTTGCCCGCAGACACGGACCAGGAGCCTTTGACAAGGCTCAGGGAGAGGGGGCTGCCGCCGGGGATGCCCGCGTTCACGCTCGCGTCGATGGTCCCCTCGCCGTTTCGCACAAGATAATGCCCCGAAATGTTTCCACCGGCTTCCAGCTTCACGTTTCCGATTTCCGCGCCAAACGCGCCCAGCCCCGCATCTCCAAAACCCGTGCCATTCGCCGGGAGAACATAGGATTTGATGTCCTTTGCGGCGCTGATATAGACATTCCCGCCGGCAGCCGTGCCGATGCCGGTCAGACTGATGTTGCCATTGCCGTCTTGTCCAACGTCATAGCCCGAGTCGGTGAACTGATATCCCGGCGGCGTGGACGTGCCCGGCAATGCGCTGCTGTCCACCGTTCCATTCAGGGCAACGACGCTGATGTCCCCGCCCCCGATGGTCCGGATTGCGGCGTTGTTCTTGAGTGTGACGTTCTGAGAGGCCAGGACATTGATCAAACCACTCGATGTTTCCACGACATCGCTCGGGGCGAGGGTCAGGCTCCCCCCTGTCGTCAGATAGACCGACCCGGCGCCGGATCGGACGGAGCCGATTGCGATGTCGCTTCTGGCGGCGAGGCTGATGGAGCCGGCGTCTGTTTGCACAAGCGCCGCTGGGTTCAGGTTGATGCTGCGAAAAGCGCTGACGTCGATAAAACCCAAGCCGGCCAGCAGCTTTGCATTCTTGCCAAGGGTGAGATTGCCGCCATTGAGGTCGGGCGACGTTCCGAAGTTGACGCCGGTGTCCAGCAACAGTTTCCAATTGCTGCCGCCGTTCAGTGTGATGTTGTCGTTGAGCGCAATGTTGTTTCCGGCCTGAAGAGTCAGCTCGCATCCCGCCGCATCCTTGCCGGTGCTGGCGGGCAGGTTCCAGGAGGAAGACAGGGTGATGTTGTGTGTGGCCTGCAATGTGATTGTGGAAAAACCCTGGAAAGCGCTGTTCGGGTTTAGCGACAAGGTCGTCGGAGGATCGTTGGCGCTCACGGTTCCGCTTCCCGCGCTGCCGGTCCCCGAAGTCGTGATATTGATATCTGTCGGATCGAGGAACAGTCTCCCCGAAGTCCACCCATCCACCGCCTGGGCGTTGGCCTGCGAGAAGACGGCGCCAATGATGGGTGCGGAGAGTTCAATCTGTCCGCCGTTGCCGCCGTTGGCGCCTCCGGCCGCGCTGATCACGGAACCGGCCTGGTCGATGAATTCGTTGTCCGATTTGAGGGTGATGCCGCCGCCCTGGCTCGGTCCCTGAGAGTCACCGGCGGCCTGAATGATCGATTGCGCGCCCAGCTCAAGTTTGTCGGCTGCGAATAATTGGATGACGCCGTTGACCTTCCGAACGGAGTTTGCCTGGATCAATCCTCCCTGATTGACCGTTTGGGCCTGCATCAATACGTGACCGGCATCGGCAATGATCCGCCCTTCGTTGTCCACGGATCCTTCCGGCAGCTTCACAGTCACGCTCAATCCCCGTCCGTCCGGGCGGTCCGACACCAGCACCTTTTGACCTGCCACAAGCCCCACCGTGCCTCCCGGCGCCGACAGTGTCCCGTGGTTTTCGACTTGCCTGGCAATGAGGAACAACGACCCGCCGAGCGCGGTCTCGATTCGCCCATAATTCACGATGGGGATGGAGGGAGGCGGGCTGCCGAAGTCAAACACCCCGGCACGGGCCATGGACGGTGAGATGGGCGCGGTGGTGGCAACCAGGCCCGCCGCCTTCACGAACGAATTCGGACCGAAATAGAACCCGGACTGGTTAGCCAGCACCACGATGCCGTTAGCTTCGAGGCTGCCATAAATCTGGGACGCGCTGGCGCCCCCGATTTGATTCCAGACGATGGAGGCTGCCGAGGGTTGCTGGAAGATCGTGCTTTCGCCGGCCGCAATGTTGAAGCTGCTCCAATTCAGGAAGGCATTCCGCGAGACGGTGATGTTCAACTGCGGTCCGTTCTGCACGGCCTGCGCCCTGCCGCTCACCACGGTCATGCCATTGGGGTTCGCGCGCGTCTGAACAGATCTTGCGAATGCCAAACACACCACGGCGATTCGCACGGTCCGAAGCGCAACGAAGACCGTCCCGCTCCGGACTTTGGTGGCGGCCACACGCCGCCGGGCCTTTGTGGTTTTCACGATGTTCATAGGTGCGCTGCGGCAACGTTTCAAAACTGCGCGCTGAGAGCAAACGTCACGCGCGTATCGAGGGGATTCCGGTTCGGGCTGCGGGTCAACGGCCAGGCCAGGGCGAACTGGCCCTCGAGATGGGACCCGAATACCACACGGGCGCCCAGGCCCGTTCCCCACAACTCGGAGCTGGGTTTTCGACCTTGCGGATCAATCAGATAGACCTTTCCGTAGTCCATAAAGGCCGACAGGGACAGGCCCAGTTCTGTGGGGTGCCCATCGAGCATGTATTTCCCCGCGAAGGTGGGTGTGCGAAATTCTGTCTGGGTATCCCAGCCGTGATCCCCGTAGAGCTCGCCTTCCTTGTAGCCCCGCACACTGCCCATGCCGCCGATCCCGAATTGCTCGAGGGAAACCAAAGGTTGCGACGCCCACTGCCCCTCGGCGCTCACCTGCAGTTTCCATTGCCCGAACAGCCGCTGCTCGCGCGAGAGCCGCCCGTGGAGCGTCAGGAACTGTCCATCGGCGCGGCTTGAAGAAGCGGCCTCCTGGAAACTCTGCTCGCCCGAAAATGGCGACGCCATGGGAAATACCATCGAGAGGTTTGCGGTTGTGGGTCCCCATTTGTCCACCTCGGTGCCGGTCCAACCCAGCGACAACGGGAGGTAGGAATACTTCTGCCTGGAGACGGCCCCGGGAATGACGGTGGTGTGGTGTTTGACGACCGGGATGCCATTGTTGGTGATGGTCACCGTCTCGAAAAAGATGTTCGACGGGAACGTGACACCGACGTGATCCTTGTAGTCTAAACCAAAACTGAAGCTGGAGTTGAAGTGTTCCGAGGTGCGCACGGGCAATGTGAGCCGCGCGCCTACCGTGTGGTCCCGCGTTGCGCTCCGCGTCGCGCGTTGGTTGTCGATTGTCTCCAAAGCCGTATCAATGACAGTGGTGGTCTCGCTGTGGGTGGTTGTGTCGGTGGTTGAACGGGTTCCGTAAACCGACAATTCCGGGACGCCCGTCGGGGGAGGCAGCGAGAATTGCCGTGTTGCCTCGTTGTAGCCGAACTGATTCGGATGCTCCTGAACCGCCTGATCCAGGCCCTCCGGGCCCGTGAGCGGCGCCCGGTAAAACAGGCTGTAATAGGCCACAGCCGGGGCGTCCAGCAGGTTCGGGTGGATCCCGGCGACATCCTCACCCTTGAAGGCTTCGGGAGTAAACCCATATTGAAACCCCAGGGACTGTTCCCGCTGCCAGAGGTTGTCGTAGGAGATGTTCGCGTTGACGCGCTCGTCGGTCGTGCCCGGGGTGCTTTTGTTGTTGAACTCGACCCGCGCGTGCAGCGGCAAACGGTCCTTCACTTCCAGGACGCACCTGGAGGTGTTTGTTTCCGGACCTTGTTGCAGCTCGGGATAGATCTGCCGGTCGCGATTGGCGTTCGCGCGGTCCAACTCGGCTTGAAACACCTGCCGGTTCAGGATGATGCCCGGCTGCAGGCTCGGCAACGCTCGCATCACGTTGTTGGAGCTGAAATAGCGATTCCCAGCCACGAGAATCTCCGCCAGATACCCTTCGAAAACCCGAAACCTGACCACCCCATTTGTGATGGATTGCTGCGGAATGGCCACGTTCACTGTCGGATAGCCGCGGTTCCGATACTCCATCTGCAATTCTCCCGCGGCTTTGACAATGCCGGCAATGCTCACATTCGTCCCGGTATGCTTGAGGAGAATCCTCGTCAACACTTCCGTGCTCAGCAATGTGTCCCCTCGAATCTCGTAGTGGTCCACCTCGAACGTCAGGGGCGCAGCCGCGCGGGCAGCCGCGCCGGCGGCAGGGCCTGGGTTTGACGCCCCGCCACCATCCGCCGAAGCGTTCCCCGAAGGCTCCATTTCCCCCCAGGAGGCCGCGCGTGAAAACAAGAAGGAAGCAGACACAGCCAGGATCAGCCACCGCCTTCCGAGGCGGCAGCGCCTCGCGCGAGCGTCCCGCGTTGCCACTCCTGCAAAGGGCTGCGCCAAGTGCGGATCGGTGGTTGGCGGCGCCGGCTCGGCTCCGCGATGCGAAGTCTTTTCAAATGGCAACATGTGTAGGACTGATCACTGGGACACGTCGGGTCCGGCAGCACCTGAAACAACAAGCGGGCCAGACCCTCCCACGGAAGGCCTGGCTCGCAATTCTCAAACGGACAGAACTAACAGTCTGGCCGGCAAACCTCTAATCAGCGCGTAGCCTTGACGGCATAGATCTGGCTCGAAGCCGAATTGGTCACCTGGAAGGAAAGGGTCCCCGCTGAGGAATTCGTCACCGGCCCGCCGACCACCGGCCAGGTGGCTCTCGGATAGCTCAAACCGGGAGCAGCGTTGGTGGCCAACAGGGAATAAATGGCGTTGTTGCCCTCGGCGCTGAACGAAATAGTGTAAACAGTTTGGGAGACGCGGGAGACGCTCAACTGCGGGCTTGCGGGAGGCGCACTTGCTCCTGCCGCCGTGAAGGTCATCGTTCCATCCCAATTAAACTGGAAATAACCGAGATAGACTCCGTTCACGAATGGGATCGTCTCATTGGGCACCATCTTGTACAGGTCCGCTTGAACGGATCTCATCGAGCTCACGAAATCACTCGGGGTGGTCTCCTCGACATTGCCCTGGAACGTGCCGGACCAGTCACCGACCGAACCGATAAACCAGTCGTATCCAAAACCCAGCGTCGTGACGGATTCAGGCATTCGAACCGCGGTGGCCGTATGGGTGGTGCCGTCAATGGCGCGGCCGCTCGCCCAATTGGAACTGCTCAGTCCGACGCCCTCGATCTCCTGCGCCGTACTCGGCTGGCTGAAGCTGGAACGGCATGTCCAGGGCGTGCTCTGCACTCCATTAACCGCCCGCCCGCGGGTGGTCCACAGTGTATAGGGAACAATGTTCGGGTTGCCGAGGTCAACCGACGTGCCAAAGGCCGACCATTGCACGCTGCCAAAATCACTGAAGGTGTTCGAGATGATCGTGCCGGTATAGTTGGTGATCTGGATGGTGGTTCCAGCCGCGATATGATCGTAATTGGTAGCCCGGCCGAGATTCACGCTCAATTCGTAAGTCGCACCCAGCTGGCGAAAACCCAGCTCCAGGTCGCCCGTGATGTAATTGTAACCCGGCGCCGTCAACGCGGGCAGGCAGACGATCGCCGCCAAACCCATCCATTTCATCGTGCGCAGCCAATTGATTGATAAATCTGATTTCATATTATGTTTCATTCGGTGTTGGTTGTCTTGCGATCTCGGTGTTTCGACAATCGTCGTCCAAATTTCGCGGTGAGTATCCGCCCGGATGGAAATATTCGCTTGTTGTTTCAGGACATCGACTGGTGTTCTTAGGACATCCTCAGTTTCTCTCCGGCGCGCGCGATTTCCCGCTGTTCACCTCCGGTCGATCGCGTCGATGCGGCCATCCTGCCGGGCTGTCACGAGATGTTCACATTGCCCCGGAACGCGGGGCATCCAAATTTTGCCCGCCGCAAGGCATTGCCGAAATCAGCTCGATGTCGAAGATCAGCGCCGCTCCCGGCTGGATCGCCGGTCTCAGCCCGGCATCCCCGTACGCCATCTCCGAAGGGACGAAGATCCGCCATTTGGCGCCCGTCTTCATCAGAGGCAGGGTCTCTCTCAAACCCTGGATGATTGGGTAACGATCCAGGCGGATGGTCATCGGCTCGCCGCTCGTGTTGGAATCAGCGAACCCGGTGCCATCGATCAGAGTCCCGGAGTAATGGAAGGTCACCGTATCGCTTGCGTCGGGTTTCCCTCCCGTCCCTTCATGAATCACTTGGTATTGAACGCCGCTGGGGAGAACCGTGACTCCTCCCCGCTTCGCGTTCTGATCGAGGAAAGCGGCGGCCAGTTTCCTGTTTTTTCCGGCCAACTCCTGCCGCCGTTCCGCAACGAGCAACCGGGTCGGCTTGCACGAGACCAGTTCGAGTTCATAAATCGAAGCCGCCCCGGGTGGCAGGTGCGGGGGCATGCCGTTGATGTAACCCAGGCCGGCCGGCACGAACACCTTCCACGTGCTCCCTACCGGCATCAGCAGCAGCGCCTCGCGCAGTCCGCTGATTCCATAATTGGGATCCAGCCGCCGCTCCTGCGGGATGCCGCCGGCGTGCGTGTTCTCAAATTCCTTTCCATCGATCCGCGTGGCGCGATAGTGGACCCAGACGGTGTCCTCGGCGCCGGGCCGCGGGCCGCTTCCTTCCTTCACCACTTCGTACTGCAATCCGCTCGGCAATACCGTCACGCCCGTCTTCTTCGCATTCCCGGCCAGGAATGCCTCGCCCTCCTTTTCCGCCTCCTCCGTTTGCCGCCGAATCCGCTCCTCCGAGCGACGGGCCATCGCCGTCTGGTAATCCTCGATTCTCTTGATGGCCTGCGGCCCCTTCAACAGCGCTCCGTTGGTGGTCAGCAGTCCGTCGCGCAACCCTTGCATCACCCACTCCGGAGCAAAGGCCGGTTCGCCGGCCCGCAATTCCATCCCCTGGATCAAGCCGATGGAATAACTCGCGCCGGCCTTTTCATCCGGGAAATGGAATTGATTGGTCTGTTGTGCGGGAGCCGCGACCGTGAACAGCAGCGATGCTGCAACGGAGCAGGAAGTCTGAAACGGATGCGCATTCATGAGTCAGAGGAGCTGGATGCCGGATCGAACAACCGCGGGGCGAGGCGCGCCTTCAAAGCCGGGGGCGGCAGGCAAAAGTGCGGACCCACCCGGGTCCGCACTCACTGCCTAACATTTTAGTTGTTCAGAGCTGGTTGTATTAGCGCCGGATTACTGCACGAGCGCGCCGTCGCCGCCGCGTGTGACCAGCATGGCGGCGAGCGGAATGGCCGGAGGAGTTGTTCCGGTGAATTCGTTGTTAATCACGACCCCGAGGGCCGCGATGAAGGGCGCCTTGAATGCGGTGACGTTCACATTGCCGGTGTTGGCGTCAAAGCAATGTTCGTAGCACCAGAAGGTGTACTTGCCGCTGACCGTGTTGTTCGCCGTATAAGGCACGCCATTGTAGCTCAGGAACCAGCCGGTTGTTCCAGTGAGCGTGTTGGCATCATTGATACCCAGGTAACCAATGAACGGAGCCGTTTCGGCTGCATCATTCAGAGCCGATGCCACACCGGAACCACTGCTGGCGCCCGCATTTGCGCCGTATGCCGTCGGCGTTCCGGAAACGCTGTTGTACTGCTGGCAGGGGGTGCTGATGCCGAATGCCGTCTCGGCAAACGTGGTGACGCGCGTGCCGGAGTCGTTGTTGCGTCCGGTGAGGTAAACGACCGTGTTGTCGTTCGTCACGCCGTTCAGGAAACGCGCGCGAATCCTGCCGCTGGGAGCCAGGTCGCGGAAGTTTTGCCCGGTCACGTTGTTGAATTTGTTCGTGGCCGCCGCGTTGCCCGCGAACACAAACGGAATGATGCCAACGACCGTGTCATACGCCGAAATGTCCGGCGACCCCGTCGCCGTGCTGAACGGCGTGGAGATCTGGTACACATCGGAGAAACCGATGTCCGGGGCATGGAGGACTCCATTCCCGGTGGTGTCAAGGAATCGAATGCTGTTCTGGTTGGCGACGTCACCCACGCCCGCGCCGGAACCCGAGTATGAGGCATGAACGATCACGGTCTTGTTGCTCAGGCTGCCTGAGCCCGTCCAAGTGCCGCTGTAGGTGTTGGTGTTGGCGCCGCGGTAGCCTCCCGCGCCGGTTGTGCTGGAGGAGGCGACGACCGCCAGGCCGTTCTGGGTGAGCGTATCGTATTCTTCGCCACGGAAAGAGGTCGCGCCCGTGAGATAGACTTCAACGTCCGCAGCCTGAGCGGCGAAAGCCAGGCCCAGACCGACGATGGTAGCTAACATTGCTTTGTTCATAGTGACTATTTGTGTTGGTTGTTGGTTGTTGGTTTAAAGTTGGTGTCAGAATTTTCTTCGATCATCCAAGAAGCATCAGGACTTCCTCAGTCCCAACGCCCGGCCACAGATGGCGCCGAGCAGACCCAGACACGCAAACAGGCTGAGGGTTGTGGGCTCAGGCACCGATGTGAAGGTGAGCGTGTCGTTTGCGCCGAAGGTGAAGTAACCTTCGTAAGTCCCCGGCTGACCGGGATTGGAGTCGCTCGCCAGCACCTGGTAGAAATCCGCGCGGACGGCGCCCGTGAAATTCGCCCCCGTGCCCGTCTCCACGCCCGGCGCGCCGGCGCCGAAACTTTGATTGTAGGAGCCGTCGGTGACGAACTGGTGGTACGAATACAGGTTGTTCAGGTCGGCGGTCGTCCCCGCATGGGCGCTGAGCGCCGTGCCCGCGACGTTCAATCCGAGTCCCACACCTTCAATCGGCTGCGCCTTGGCTGGCTGGGAGAATGTGTCGGAGTTGTTCCAGGGCGTGCTCCCGGCGACGGTGTAAATCGGGTTCCCGTTCCGGGTCCGCGTAGTCCACAGATTCCCGCTGAGGCCGGGATTCACCGTCGCGCTCGCCGACCACTGCAGGTTGTTCGCGCCGCCAAACAAGGAGGTGAAATCGACGCCCGAGAGATAAGACGTCAAATCCACGGTCCCCCCCTGGCTGTAGGTGGAGCTCACGAAGGTGTTGACGTTTCCAAGGTCAACCGTGAGGTCTTTCGAGCCGGCGCCTGATGCCGCCGGGCTTGCGGCCCGAAAGCTGACCAGCAGATCCCCTTCGTGGTAAATGGTGGTTCCGGCATGAACCTGAACGGCTGCAAACACCGCCAGGATGGCCGAACTCACCATCGCTATGTTGTTCTTCTTGTTCATAATCGTATTCCTGACTTTTGAAACGAATGTCTTGACTGTTTCCTGACTGTTGCGTCTTGGGAGTCGCCCTCCGAAAATCGCGACGCCACTCTACGCCACGAACCACTTCCGCACGTCATGACAGCGGACACGCACATCCAGGCGGGAGACATTTTCGACAAACTCTTAAGTTGCTTTTCTAGAAGCGTTTGAAACTGCAAATGAATCCAGAGGGCGACCGGATCGACGACTGTCAACAGTTCTTTACATCCTCGCACCCGCACGCCTTTGCATCGTCACCGAATTGTCGGCATCGCGACACACGGCCGTAACAAATGTTTAGGAATGTAAGGCCGAAGTGATTTCAAAACTAAAATGAAAAACACCATTCGCAACAACATTGGACGATCGCTCGCAGGAGCCGCCGCCGCCCTGCTCGCACTGTCTGCGCTCCCTGCTCACGCCCAGTCCGACGACGCGCTCATCAATAAGCTGGTCAAAAAGGGCATCCTCACCGAGGACGAAGCCGCCGACCTGCGGAAGGAATCAGACAAGGATTTCTCAAAATCCTTCTCCGCCAAGACAGGCATGGCCGATTGGGTGAATTCCATGAAGTTCTATGGCGATGTTCGCCTCCGGTATGAAGAGTTGGATTCCAGGGCCCAGGTTTTTGACAACGGTCAGTCCACGACTCCTGCCGGCACGCCCGGCTTGAGGGATTTTCCCGGACGCACCCGGTTTCGCTATCGCCTCCGCTTCGGCACAACGGTCACCATGATGGATAATCTCGAGGCCGGCATGCGCTTGATCAGCGGGGACGTGCCCGGCACCACGGGCGGCAAACCCCTGTCCGGAAACAGCACGTTCCAGGACAACGCCTCCAAGAAATCCATCTACATCGACCTCGTTTACGGCCGATGGTATTTTCCAAAAAACTCTCTCTTTTCCGGGAACATCACGGCCGGCAAAATGGAAAATCCCTTCGCCCTGAGCGACATGGTGTTTGACCCGGACTACACCCCTGAAGGCGCCGCCCTGCAATTCGCGCTCAACATCGCCGACAACCAGAAGTTGAAACTGAATGGAGGCGTGTTCGTGCTGGACGAAAACCAGAGCCCCTGGACCTCAGGCGGCGGCATTGGCGACAACCCTTTCCTGGGCGGCGTTCAACTCTTGTATGAAGCTTCCTGGACCAGGAAACTCAATACCTCGCTGGGCATCAGCTGGCTGGGCATTCAGAACGCCACCAACCTCACCACCGCCGCGGTGCCCGATCTGAACGTCGGCAACACCCGCGACGCAACACGTGCCGCGCTGAAATACAATTACGAACCGATCGTCCTCAACGGCGCCATCACCTACACCCTCGACAATTTCCCGTTATACCGTGGCGCCTTCCCGGTCAAGATCAACGGCGAGTTCATGAACAACAGCGACGCACCCTACCACTCGGACAATTACGCGTGGAATGCCGGCCTGGTGTTCGGCAAGGCCGGCAAACGCGGCACGTGGGAGTTCTCCTACGCCTACAAATATCTCGGCGCCAACGCCTGGTATGAAGAACTCGTGGATGATGACTTCGGAGCCGTCTATCAACAACCCAGCCCCGCTTACGGTCCCCTCGTCGGAAGACTCTCCGGTTACTACACGGGAACGAACGTGAAAGGTCACATCTTCCGGTTTGCCTACTCGCCTGCGGACGCTCTTACCTTGTCCGCGAAGTTCTTCCTGACCGAACTGATCAGGGCTTATCCGCTCCAAACCCCGAGCGAAGCTCACCGGTTCCAGGTGGATGCCACTCTGAAATTCTGAGGTCTTGTCCCGAATCTCCGTCGAGCTAGCCTCCTCTCGCCGCGAGGATCCCGCAGTTTATTGCCGGGACTGCGCCTGAGGGCGCGCCCGATCCCATGCGAGAAAAGCCCCGTGACCATTGAACGTGAGTATGCGATCCCGTTCCGCCTGCATCGGATCGGTGGAATCCCAATTCTCATCCTGCGAGGGCTCGCCGGCCGGGGATGCAGAAACCACCTCCGGAGTTGCCGCCACGGGTTGCCCGGATAGATCGACAGCCGGAACCGCCCCCGGTTCAGCAGAGGCCCGGCCCACTGTGTTGGATGGAAGATGAGCGCTGGATTGCCCCCCGCCGCCGGCATGGTTTCCCGCGACGACGGCCGCATCCGGAAGTCTGGACGAATGCGGCGCATCCTGCAGCGTTCCCGACCCGGCATCTGGATGGCCGGAAGCGGTCCTGCTCGCGACACTCCAATTCGACGGAAGCTGCGCTGGCGCTGAAACGACCGACGCCTCCGAACACCCGGAAGCGCTGCAACTCACCAGCCGCAATTGCATTTCGTTCGTGCCGCACTCCACGGCCGCCGTCTTGTTCCTGAAGTCGATCCGTTTCACCGTGATCCCGCCCGCTGTCTCTCCCAGGCGCAGGGTCAGATACTGTCGGCCATGCTCCACTCGAAGACAGACCATCCGAACCGACCCCACGTCGGCCAGGCCCGTAAGCTCGATCTCGCGGGCATCGGACGCCACTGCCCGCAATGCCAGGCCCGCAAGAAGAGTTCCTGTTAACGCAACACACTTCACACCCTGACATTAGAACCCTGCTTTCCCGTCTTTCAAGTTACGTTTGCGTATCGGAATTCCCCGCGGTGGCCTTGTGCCGCCACTCCGAAGGCGTCGCTCCGAACCGTCGCTTGAACAAGGCATTGAACAGGCTCAGGTTCCGGTACCCGGTGTCCGCGGCGATCTGGCGGATCTTCTGGTCGGATGCGCCGAGAAGCTGGCGCGCCTTGAGCAGCCGCAACTCCGTCTGTCGCGCGCGGGTGGAAGTTCCAAAAGAGTCGCGGAAAAGTCGGTTGAAATGGCGCACGCTGCAGCCGCAAAGGCGCGCGAGCTGCCCGGGGGAATAGCGGATCAGCTCGGTGTCGGGCATCCGGGCCACAAGTTCCGTGAAGCGGTCCTGCGCCGAGGTTCCCGGTGACGCCGGGGAACGATGCCGGGCGATTTCCTCGTCGAACAACGCTGCCACCAGGCTCAACGCTTCAACCCGCTGCGCGAGGCTGTCCGGCCTTAATGAGGAGTTGGCAAGCGCCGTAAACTTGAGCGTGACGGGATGGGTCGATGGCAGACAGCGGACCTTCTCGAATCCATTCGCCTCGCCCGTGTCGAGCAGGTGCCGCTCCAGGACCGTGAAAAAACCGCACAACACATCGGGGGCAAAACTGAACGCGTGAAACACGGCCTTCCCGATCTGGCTGGCACGCACCAGACCTTCGGCGGCGGGTGTAATCACAAGCATTTCGCCTTCGGCCAGTGGCCGGCACTGGTTGCCGCCCAGCCAATACGCCGCACCACTGCTGGCCCGCAAGAAATGCCATACCCCCGCCGTTTTCACCCATTCCCGGCCGGGCTCCAATAGGATTTGCTCAATGAACAAATGACCGAGGGTTTTCATGCGCCTTCATTCGACCCTCCATTGCTTGACAGACGAGTGTTACGTCCTTATGGCAATCCGGCAACAGTTGAATGAACTCCTGGAAAATTTTGCTGCGGTTCCCAACGCGGCCGCTACCATGCGCCCGATGTCCAGCCTCTATCACCAACTCCTCGATGCCACGATCCGGCATCTCCAGGAGCTCAAAGCACACGGTGTCCGCTCCCTGGCCGTGTCGCCCGGAATTCTCGCCGCCTTGAACGGGAACCCGCCCGCCCCGGTTCGGAAAAGTCCTGTCGCGCCCCTGCCGCCGCCCGCTCCCCGCTCCGCGCCGACCCCGCCCGAGCCGGCGCTGGACCTATCTCAAGGTTTGCCCGGCGAAACGGCGGCCGTCCCGCCGGCGCCGCTCGACGCGCAAGCCAAATCCGCCGCGTTCGCGGAACTGCGCGGCCGCGCGGCCGTTTGCGTCCAGTGCCCCCACCTCGCCGCTTCCCGCAAGAACGTCGTCTTCGGCGTGGGCAGCATCGATGCGAAACTCATGTTCGTGGGTGAAGCCCCGGGCGCCGATGAAGACGAGCAGGGCGAACCGTTCGTCGGCAAAGCGGGCCAGA
>Ga0182021_10004278_pt1 | contig 16780 bp, 10 predicted proteins | sample 612E3MmetaG_FD_120493 | JGI IMG/M metagenome (GOLD analysis project Ga0182021, IMG submission 120493) | Permafrost microbial communities from Stordalen Mire, Sweden - 612E3M metaG (Illumina Assembly) | ecosystem: Environmental > Terrestrial > Soil > Wetlands > Permafrost | place: Sweden...
ATTTGGAGGGGCAGGAACACTGACGCAAGCGATCAATGCTAATCTTTTTATCGGAGCTGCTGCTGTTACCCCTACACTGACGGCGACTGCATCAGGCAACATGGTTAATTACAATAGCACAGGCCAAACACTAAAGGTGACTAATTATTATAACCTTACTCTGAGCGGCGGAGCAAAAACCTTTGGTGCAATCACCTCAGTTGCCGGCAATCTTACGTTGAGCGGTACTGCTACAGCGACCACCGGAGCTGCTTTAGTTATTTCAGGAAATCTTAATGTTGGAACTGGAACAACGTTCGCTACCGGCGCTACAAATACATGGACTCTTACTGTGACAGGAACCACATCAGTTACGGGAATTCTAACGCTTGCTAATACGGGCAATAAAACTTTTACCGGCGATGTTACAATTAATTCTGGTGGTGTTTGGAATGAATCTGGCGTTGCAGCTATTGGTTATGCAGGAAGCTTGCAAAACGATGGCACAACATTTACGGCAAACACGGGAACGCACACTTTCTCTGGCGCTACCAAAACGATTAGCGGAGCAAGCACTATTTCGATTCCGACTGCGACATTCACAGGAAGCTATACAAATAACGGTACATTTACATGTGCTACTTTATTGACGATCACATCACCCGCTGTTCTGACTAACAGCGGTACAATAACTGCTACAACTGCACTTTCAGGAACGGGTGGATTAACACAAGGTACAACCGGAATTTTAAATCTGGGTGGTACTGCCGGTATAACAACTCTTACCGCGTCAGCAGTTGGCAATACCGTAAACTATACGGGCGCAGCACAAACAGCTAAAGTAATTACGTACTATAATCTTACACTTTCGGGTTCCCTGGCAAAAACTTTTGCCACTACACCGACAATAAATGGAGTACTATCTTTGGAAGGAACCGCGTCAGTTACAGTTACAGCGGGAGCCGTAACTTACGGCGCAAACGCAACACTGCAATACAACAAACCAGCTCCATATACTGCTACAGCAGAAGAATGGATAACCCCATTTACAGCCACCGGTGGAATAATTATTGCAAATTCCGGAAGCATTACAACATATGCAGCATTAACTTTAAATGCTGGAGTACCACTTACAATAAATACTGGTGCTGCATTAGCAACAGGAGCAACGAATACATGGACTCTGACTGTCGGAGGAACAACATCAGTTTCCGGGACATTGACACTTGCTAATACAGGAACAAAAACCTTTACAGGTGCAGTAACGATTAACAACAGCGGTGCTATTACAGAGAGTGCGGCTGCCACGCTTTCATTTGGTTCGGATGTTACTATCAATGTTGGTACCTTAACGGAGAATACGAATGTAACTGTTGGCATTGCTGGAAGCCTCACGAATAATGGAACATACAACGCCAGCACGGGCACGCACACTTTTTCCGGCAGCGGCAAGACGATTGGCGGAACGACAACCAATACGATTCCGACTGCCACATTCACAGGAAACTATGCAAATAGCGGTACACTTACATGTGCAACACTGTTGACTGTAACAGGTGGAGCGGTGTTGCTTACAAACAACGGTACTATCAATGCAACTACTGCCCTATCGGGAACTGGTGGTGTAACGCAAGGTACGACTGGTATTTTAAATATCGGTGGGACCTCAGGGATCACCGCCTTGACTGCAACCGCTTCAGGTAACACGGTCAACTACAACGGAGCTGGCGGACAGACGGTGTTCAATACCAATTACGATAATCTTACATTATCCGGCAGTGGCGCAAAAACATTACAAACAGGCACAACTTCTATCGGCGATAATTTAACGTTGAGTGGATCAGCATCAACTTCTGCAGTCATTGGCCTTATAATTGGCGGCAATGTTACCATTGGGGCAGGTACAACTTTTACTGCCGGGGCTTACACGCACAATGTTGCTGGTGACTGGACGAACAATGGCGGGACATTCACACCTGGGAGTGGAACGGTTTTATTCAATGGCAGCACAATACAGACCATCAATGGGTCGGCTGCAACTCAGACTTTCAACAATGTGACGATGAATGGGGCTGGCGGTGTTACGGTCGGCGGTAGCACAACTACCCTTTACGTTAACGGCAACTGGAGCAACAACGGTACCTTCACACACAATGGTAGCACGATAATTTTTAACGGATCCTTCGCTCAAAGTATAGGAGGATCATCATCTACTAATTTTTACAGTTTAAGTATCAATAACACGAACGGCGTCACGTTGGGTTGCTCGAGCACCTTCGGTGCAGGCGGATCGATGACGATTATTACTGGCGCAAGTCTGGAACTTCTTGCTGGACCCTTGCTCACATTCGGATCTGGTGCCTCCATCACGACGACAGGAACGGGAAAGATCATTCTCGACGCCGGCGCAAGTTATATCAATCTTAGCAGTAGTGCACCCAACGTCCAGGTACTGACGAGAATCACCGGTAGTGAAGGATGGCGTATGCTGGCAGCTCCAAACAATGTGACTGTCGGTTCGATGTTCGCTGGTAACTTTGTCACGCAGGGCTTTACTGGTTCAACTTTTTCTACACTGCAACCAAATCTTTTATGGTGGGATGAAACAAGTCAGGGGACTTCCTTGCAAGCATGGAGACAACCCTCAAACAGTTCCGATGCAGTTACGATCGGAAGGGGTTACATGTACTTTGTGTTTAATGGTGCGCTGAGACCGGATATCGCTACTAACTATACAGATGTGCTTCCGTTAACAATGACTGCTTCAGGGACGGAAAACCCGCTGACTTCGGCATTTGATTTTAGCGTGACTGCCACGATTCGTTCTGCAAGCGTGCATGACACAACCTTCGTAGATACGAATGCGGTCGATTATGGATGGAACCTGGTTGGTAATCCGACTCCTTCCACGATCGACTGGAATGCTTCTTCGGGGTGGACAAAGACGAATATGGATGGAACAATCTATGTTTGGAATCCCACTGACACCGTTGGCGGCTATAAGACGTGGAATGGCACAACAGGAAATCTTGGAAGCGGATTGATTGCACCATTTCAGGCGTTCTGGGTTAAAGCGAACACTAGCAGTCCTTCATTAAAATGCGACAATGGTGTGAAAACGAGCGGGGGCAGTTTTCTCGGGAAGACGGCTAAAGATTCTACATCGCCGCCATCCGTTCTTTCGTTAACGCTCTCGGCCAACGGACTTCAGACGCAAGCGTATCTGATGTTTAGCCCGAGCGGAAAGCTGACGTACGATCCGTACGATGCGTTTAGTCTGGTTCCGCTTTCCGAAAAGTACCTGATACTTTACTCTGTTGCCGGAGCAGGCCAACCTGCCATGCAGATCCAGAATTTGCCAGATTCGGGTTTAACTGGATCCTTCACGCTTCCATTGTACGTTGGCGGAGCGGTGAGCGGTCAACCGTTGAGCAGTACGTTTACACTTAGTTGGAAAATGGACGGACAGCTTCCGGCTGGCTGGACCATCATACTCATGGACGACGTCGCTGGAAAAGCAGATTCTATGACTGTAGAAGGTAAGTTGACATTCCAGTATGATACACCTGCCGAACTTTTGAATTCGAGTGGCGACCTTTTACAAAAGAATTCAGGAATTGGATCAGATCAACAATCCTTCCTTACCTTATCTCGACCGATTGTGCACACCGTTCCAGCCGCCAAATTGGTGAAGAGTAGCACCACTGCTTCCCGTTTCCGTCTGGTCGTCTCGACGAATAAAGTCTTGTCAGGATATATACCGACTACTCCTGAATTGGCACAGAACTATCCGAACCCGTTTAACCCGACGACGAACATTTCGTTTTCACTCCCGGCGAAGTCTCGCGTCACAATCCTGGTATTCAATATACTGGGCCAGCGAGTCGCCACGTTGACCGATCAGGAATATCCTGCCGGGAATCATGTCGTAGTGTGGAATGCGACAAACGTTGCCAGCGGCGTGTATTTCTATAGGATGGCCGCAGAGGAAAAGACACAAACTAAAAAAATGGTCGTGCTGAGATGATGAGATATTTAATATATGTACTTGCGATGAGCATGCTTATCGGTTATATGGCAGATGCACAATCGAAGAATCGGGTTGTGGCGACGATCACTGCCTCCGCAGTTGTCCTAGGCAACGTGGACATGACCGTCGTGAAGGACCTGGAATTCGAGATCGACAGTCTCTCGTCGACAGCGCTCATCGTGAATCCACAAAACGACGGGCATTGCGGAGAAATAAAAATAGTTGGTAATCCGAACAGTCTCGTGCGGGTGACAAATGAAAAGCAATCAGTCCTCCAACACGAAAGCGGCCAATCACAACTCTATTTCACATACAATCTCAGCGGAAGCACATCCGAGGTCCAAAGGGGATCGGTGCTCTTTACACAGAACAATGAGGTCCGGCTGAGTGATCGGGGAGTGTATTATCTGTGGGTGGGGGGAAAGCTTTCTGGACTGGAAAACATCATACCCGGAAATTATACGATGGAACTGAAAATCGATGTAGAATATATTTTATGACCTTACACGCACACATACTGAAACGATGGGGAATGCTGATACTGTTGAGTGTCTTTGTGATCCGCATTGGTGAAGCGCAAAAAATAAATTTTGGAGCATATACAACTTCTCAGGGTATCTTTTTGACGAAGAGTGGTGATCTGAACTTCAACGATAAGCAGCCGATGATCGCCAGTAACAGCAGTTCAACGGTAACTATTGCGTTGAGCGATATCGAATACCAGTATATCAAAATCGTTGCCGATGCGGAAAGAGATATTACTATCACAGTCACTTCAGACACGTACCTCATTATCGGTGCAGGTGGTCCGGGCAAGCAGATACCTTTTGCCTGCAGCTTCGCCTACTCAAATCTAGGAAGTGCAGTTGTGGCTACGGCAAAGTCGAGTGCTGTTGAAATACCGGTAGGATTCACCGCTATAACTCTTCCGATGCTTCGAAGGACTGCGGGTGTACCCGCTCCTCCTCCAACGCCTGCACACGGTGGGTATACAGCTCCATCTGCAACGGCATATCTGTTTCTGTATGGAACGTTAGGGCCTGTGGGCAATGTGAGTGGAGGTTATTACTCTGGAACGATCAATGTCTCCGTCAATTACACAACATATTGATGGTAGAGCCATGACGAATCAACGATTGCCTCTCTTCTCCGCTCATGTGATTGGAGTTGCTTTAATTGTGATGGCAATGACCGCCGGGCTGTTGAGCGAGAGCCAGGCACAAATAAAACCGTCCATGAAGATCAAGCTTAATGTTTTGCCATCAATAAATATCTCGAGGATGGATGCCGACATGCAGAAATTGTTTACGGAAGATATAGCGCATCTCAATGAGTTGATCGCCGAGCGAAACGACGGAGCGGATCCCGTGAGTCTCGGTTGTGAATTCTCAATCTCTGCGTACGAAAACATCACAGTGCTTCTCAGTTACACCACTTTGGTACAAGCAGTCCAAAGCAATAATGATTCACATCCGATGCGAATCGTATGCGGATATCTCAATGACGGTACAACTTATTTCAAACGTGCAACAATCACAAACAAGAATGCCATACAATTCCGATTAAGAAATAACAACCTGTTAAAGCGTTCGATGAAACTTAGCAAACCGCTTTTTATCGCGTATGCATTTTTCTTAGTCAATCAAGAAAAAGAGAATACAAAAAATGAAAACCCGGTGCCGGTATCGACTATCACTGTCGAGTTCATGTAAAAAAAGTCCGTCCTCTTTTTTATAGATTCTTCATACATCCAAGAACGGTAAATTCCTCTCGACAATTCGACTTTTTAATCTTTTAGTATTGTAAACAGCAATATCATCGTGAGTTCTCTCAACACTATATGTTGTATCGTCGTGAGTTTTTTCAACACTATTTGCTAATGTTTTCATTTTTTAGTATATTAGGGATATCTGGAAATCAGAAGGAACTTGTCATTGCGATCCATTTATTAACAAGGAGAAATTTTTTTTTCACACTAATTTGATGGATTGCTCCATCGTCTCACTCCACGTAATGAACATAAGATGAACATTTCAATGTCTCTTGACTAATTATTTATCGACAACATAGTAGAGGTTTCGGAATCTTCAATGTGACACCGAATAAATTCAGGTTGCGATGTAAACGTTACCCGTAAATGAGATTATTTAAAACAGTAGAAATGATTATAAAAGCACTAAAAACTTGTAAATGATGCTATTAAATAAGAATGTAATAATTTTGTATCAATATGATACTCAATGTTATTAATAATGACGTTTTTTAAAGAATATCAGTTAATTAAGCCAAATAAGTAAATTCTCAATTTGAGTCTACAATCTCAATATGGGCAAAATAATCAACTTAATACTGGAAAATTGCTAAAAAAATGGAATTTGTAGTGGCACGAGGATTGATGTAAGTAATGAAAGAAATTAATGATAAATTAAAATCAAAAATTAATACACAATAAATAAATAAACAAAACAATGGAGGTATATATGTTACGCAATATTTTTACATCCGCCTTATTAGCTGCGATGCTGTTGGTCTTGATCGCTGGTAATATTCAAGCACAGACATTAGCGAATGCCAATGTTGGTGCCTCGGCAACAGTACTGACCGCACTAACTATTACCAAGAACACTGATGTAGCCTTTGGAAATATTTCTCAAACTACAGGAGGTGTTGTTTACTTAGATCCTAAAGGACTTGGAACGAGTGCTTACGTAGGTACTACGGCAGTAGTAGGCACATTGACAATTGCTGGTGCGAACTCCCAAAGTATTCGTCTAACTTGGCCGGCGACTCTTTCCTTATCTGATGGTGCAACCCACACAATGACCTATACACTAAAGGTGAATGGTTTGGATGCAAACACCCAGGCCTCATCGACCACACTATTGTTAACGAGCGGCTATTACAATGCGACAACAAGTGCGGGTGGTGGTTTTTATTTATGGGTTGGAGGTGACTTAGGGACGTTATCCAGTCAGGCGACTGGAGCATACACAGGCACAGCCAATTTCACGGTAGAATACAACTAAGCCGTAGTTTTTCATAATTGTAATCCTCAGCAGTAATTGCTTTGGTTGATGGTCTCTCAAGGAAGCCCTTGCTAATCGGGCTTCCTTTTGTTATTATTAAAGTATTCTAATCCCAAAGGAGTGACGTTTACAATTCTCTCTGGAGTTAAAAAATCTTTTAGAAAGGAGAAAAGTATCAGAATGAAACACCTGCCTTATTGCCGTTTCAGAATATTTATCTTCCTGATACCTGCATTGTTCTTGAGGATAGAAATGCTTCCTGCCCAGGTAACCGTAGCACCCTCCATACTCTTTATTGATTCGAAGAGCGGAATCGGGAATTTGTATATCACAAACAATTCTGCAACTCCTCAGGAAGTAAGCATCAGTTTTGCGTTCGGGTATCCCGATGCAGACAGTGCGGGGAATGCAACAATGAATTACAACGATACGATCGCTGCAAGTACATACGCGCTCAACCCAATGGTTCGGGCATACCCGCGCAGTTTTTTGCTCAGCCCTAAACAAGAGCAAACTGTACGGCTGCAGGTACGCACTAAGAGTTCTGTTAAAGATGCTTTCTTCTTTTCTAGAGTGAAGGTAACGTCGTCCCAGAAAACGCCCGACGTCGAGAAAAAGATAACCGATGCAGTCACAACGCAAATCAATTTCAAATTTGATCAGGTGCTTCCTGTGTTTTATCGAAAAGGGAATGTCTCTACCGGTCTTATCGTACACGACGTTAGCACTACATCCAAAGACAAGAAGCTTACCATTGTTGCGGATGTTGAGCGCACCGGGAATGCTGCTTTCATTGGCAGTATGAAGGCAGAGTTATATTCCGCTGCAAATGAGAAGGTAGCTTTGTCCGAGGCAACGGCGTCGATTTATTTTCGCATGAAGAACAGGATAGAGCTGGATATTTCAAAAGCTGCAAAAGGTAAGCATAAACTTCTACTGACATTTGAAACCAAACGTTCGGATGTTGCAGTGGAAGACTTACTGCAAGCACCGACGGTGACAAAAGAAGTAACCGTGAATCTTGAATGATGTATTGTGGTAGATGGGGCACTGTAAAAGAATGTTTATGTGATTCATTGTGGCATCGTTCGAAACGATTGTTCTCTGAGACACATGACAGTGTTATGGTTATGCCATCTATCATGGATGAGAATATCCAAATTCGCTATATAAAATTCAAGCATTTTTATTATTTTTTTTGCGTTGCGTCGATATTAAAGAGAAAGGTTTTAGACTATTTTAAGAAATTCATTTACTCAATAAGTAATGTCTGGAGAATCGCCATTAGGGGCGATGGTTGTTTCGAACAAAAAGGAACAAAGCCGACCCGGAATAATTCGTCTCTATATCGATACATCCCATCAGGCAACTTTCATGCGATTGTTCGAACATTATATTTATCACTAAGTATATTTTTTCTATTCTATTTCCTTGCCCCATCCCGATCGATAGCACAGCAATCCTCCCAATATGAAGAAGTGATCTTTGGTTTCACCCTCAAGGACTTGGGAAGTTATAATATATCGGTTGCCGTTAAGGATGACAGAATCTACCTTCCCGTCATAGAATTGCTTAACATTTTTGAAATTTATTATACCATCGAAGGGCAGAATATAATCAAAGGGACCTATCTCTCGTCTGCCTTCCCTATGACAATCGACCCTGTTAAGCATGAGATAACCATAGGAGACAAGCAATATGTATTGACATTGGAAGAGATGTTCAAAGGGGAGATGGATATTTATATTTCGACTGATAAATTTGAAGAAATCTTCGGCATCACCAGTACAGTCAATATCAACCGGCTTCAGATCATTGCCGAAACGGCCAAGGAATTGCCTGCACTTATCCATAAAAAAACCGCAATGGAACGATTGGAAATTGGAAACGGTTACGGCGCACCGGTGAAATATCCGCTTCGTTATGCTCTCGATCGTTCGCTCCTCGGCGGCGCCGTTCTGGACTACAACGTATCTACTTCGTTGGACAAATTTTCATCTCAGGGAACCAGCTACACTTTCACCGGCGGGGGTGAAGTGGCAGGAGGGGACGTACAAGGGAGCCTGGTTGGTGCTACGGGGCAGGCTGCTTTCTTCAACGACATTCATTGGCGCTACGTCGTACGTGGGAATAAATACTTCAGCTCAATCACGGCAGGTCAAATTGCGACCGGCAGCAACTTTGTTCCCAGGGTCATCGGAATTGCATTGTCAAACGAGCCGGTCGAGCCGCGTATAATGTTTGACAATTATATGGTTGATGGTTTCACCGATCCCGAGTCTGAGGTCGAATTGTACCTCAATGACCGCTTGATTGGTTTTCAGAAAGCCAACGCGGCGGGCTACTACCGATTTCAGTTTCCGCTTACGTACGGAACAGAGCGGATTACGGTTAAGACATTTTCTAAATATGGTGATATAAACGTTAATGAGAAACAGATCCAGATACCATTTTCGTTTGTGCCGAAGGGTATTCTGAGTTATAATATACAAGCCGGTAAAGTGGATGGCAATTCGACGTTGACGAAAGATGCGTATTTCGGAAATGCAAATCTGCTCTATGGTGCAACCAACTGGCTGACGCTCAATAGCGGCATTGAACGCAGCACGAACAACGATCTCCTCAAACCGATATATAACCTTGGATTTTCATCCCGCTTGTTTTCCCAGTACATTTTTAACGTGAATGTGGCACCGGATGCATATTACCTCTTGAATGCGAATGCACTATTTGCCTCCAACGCCGGTGTGTTTGTCTCGTACGCAAAATACGTATTGAATGATACTCTTATCGGTACATCGCCGCAGCAGAATGCAAGCTTGGCTCTCTCCTTGCCATTCACATTTATCTCGTCCGGCACCGGATTCAGAATCTCTGAGGACTACACCGATGCTGTGTCTGGCAAACGCTTATCAACACGACTGGATCTTTCAACCCGTCTTACCAACGTGCAGTTGCTGATGAGCTACAGTGAGTTGAAGGGCGGCGCCAATGTGATGAATCCATTGAACTTTAACGGCAACGGCATCCTCACAACGACGGTTATGTATATGCTGCCATGTGTATCGTTTCTTCCAAGGTTCTTGCAGGCATTTCTTCTGCGCGGCGGTGCAATGTACGATTTACAAGCCAAGGCCTTCACGGATGCCAGTCTGCAGGTATCCAAAACATTTATGCAGATATTCCAGTTCAACTTGGGATTTGAGCGCAACTTTGCATACAACGCGACCTCGGTTCAGGCCGGCCTGATTATGGACTTGAATTTCACACGTACATCCTCGGTCTTTGATGAGTCGAACGTAAAAAGCGTATCACGTCACTCTATCTACGGCTCGATAGCATTCGAGCGTAACGGTGCACCGTTCCTATCAAACCGCGAACAGATAGGTAAAGGTGGTATTGAAGTAGTATTGTTTGTTGATAATAACTATAACGGAAAATACGATGCAGGTGACGAGCTCATTCCCGCGAGAGGAGTTAAAGTAGACGGTATGGGCAAGATCGAACTTGGCAGAGACAGTATTATTCGTGTAACGCAGCTCGAAAGCTACTTCCGGTACAATCTGGAGGTTGACAGACAGCAGATTGACCCCAATTTGGTGCCGACAATTGATAAATTCTCATTCGTTGTTGATCCGAATCAATTAAGGCGTATTGAAATCCCATTCTATCGCGGCGGGACTATTTCAGGGACTGTTTATTTTGAAAAGGAAGGTGTGCGTATTCCGCTGAGTGGAAGTCGCGTTATTATGCGGTCGACCACGGGATCTTTCGGCGATACACTTCGGACGTTTGCGGATGGGGGGTTCTACGCAATGAATGTTGCACCGGGGAGCTATACACTCACGGTCGATCCCATGCAGCTTCAATTCCTTCAGGCGATCCAGAAGAACAGTCCGCTCAGAGTTACGGTGCATCACTCTCAGCAGGGAGACATAGTCGAAAATCTCGTTATCATATGTGAAAATCCGTTAAAAATTACTAAACCTGTTCGAGGATTGGATACAGCGAAGGCAATTGTCAAGGATACCGTCAGTACGTCGGCTGTTTCTCCTCCTGCACAGAAAGAAATTATAGATTCATCTCTTTATAAAGAATATGCAAAAGCAGTTTCACTTCCCGCACAAAAAACCAGTATAGATTCCTCTCTTCGTGAAGAATATTCTGAAAGACGTTCACCTCCTGCACATAATGCAAATGTAAATTCCTCTCTTCGCGAAAAATATTCTGATGGAGTATCACTTTTCCGACAGGGGAAATACGATGCTGCACTGGCGGCATTTACCAGTCTGCTTGATAAAGGGATTGAAGGAAATCTTGCCGGTAACTGTGAATACTGGATTGGTGAATGCCATTTTGCTACACATGATTTTCTTAATGCAATTGAACATTTCCAAAAAGTTATTACTGGTGATTCGTCGAATAAAAGATCGGATGCATACTTTATGCTTGGCAGATCATACGATCAAATTGGTGAACGAGAAAAAGCCCGAAATACCTATCAGACTCTCAACGAACAATATCCCAATAATGTACATGCCCGCCGTGCAGCGTCCCGGTTGAATGCACTACAACGCCTCCAGGATGAAAAGCGCAAAACGGGAAATGATCCGAATGAGTAATCTTCTATTCGTTCGATAGAACTTTATTGAGTTTTATAATAATCGAATAAATAATCCCAGCCGCAAGCAGTGAATTATTTGTTTTGCCAATGTACGCTGGCATCCTGGTTCCGGATTCTGGCATTCCCAAGGTGGAATGTTTGTAAGACAAATGTGATTACAACAGTTCCAATCGACAAAATATAAATTAATTATTAGACTCATCCTCAATTCAACTGCTGACAGTGTACCAACACTGTGTGATGATGTAGTAAAAAAAGTGTTGAATTATTTTCGAATTCGATAGAATTTAGGTGCCGGGTCGGTCTGAAAATCCATGTGCCTGGGGTTCAATTCCATCCCTGTCCACGAAAAAAGCACCTACGTTTATAGATGCTTTTTTTTTTGTAATCCCTCCTTTGTACGCACTCCTGTCTATAATAATATTATAAACAATAAGACTGCTGTTGTTGTTGAAGTTTGTGAGCAAAGGAAAGGATTCCTTGTCCATGGGTCACTGCCGAAAATAAATTATATTTTCTAACCCTTCTATTCAAACTGTTTATTTTCTTCTATCATTCCAACTATTTATGATTAAAAAATACTCAATGATTTAATTTTACCATGAAATTGTTTAAATGTTTCCAAGAGCATCATTCACAAAGAAATAATTTTTTTTCTGGTCTTTCATTTGAAAAAGTAATTCACGAATAGTTATACAGTGACCTTTCCCATTGGATACAGAAATAATCGGCCGCTTTATTAAAGTATAATTTTATTTCATTTTATACTTGACACTTATTTGAATAAACATTATTTAGTAGCAATAAAGTAAAGCGTTCTCTTTAGTTTATTGTGCAAGCGATAGATAAGTAAACCCTCATCGATCGTTTTAAGGGGTTGGTATCCGGAACATCAACCGAGTATCAAGTTCCCTTTTGATAGACATCCTAATTGGCGATACCAATTTGCATTAACCGATCTGTATCAAGCATCGGAGTATCTGAATACGGGCGAGTGAATTGTGACACTTCAAATATAATATGGCAAGAGGTAGAACGACGTCATAATGATAAAGAAGATTTGGAGATGTTGGTAACGCAGTTGGTTCAATGGGAATGATTAACAGGTATTTGGTCAATACTCATATTTAAAATGAAAAATCAAATAATCAAAATATCTCTCTTTCATTGTTCGAATTCAATATCCCCAGACGAAATAAATCAAATAGGTTCACAATTGGGTCAATGTGAATTAAATACGATCAGTGTGCCATGTTCAGGAAAAATCGCCACTGAATATATATTAAAATCTATAGAGACGGGATCCGACGCCGCAATACTTGCCGGATGTATGGTGGGTGAATGCAAGATGCTTCAAGGCAATCTCCGTGCACGTAAACGAATAGATGCCATCAATGATCTTTTAAACGAAACAGGCTTAGGGAACGATTGCGTATGGTTTGTTCAGATCGACAAAAAAAATAAAACCGATAATTTTATAAGTGAATTAACAAGTTGTATCTTACAAATAATTAAAGAACAGGAAATAACAACCGAAATATTCTAAGACAATACAATGAATAGTCTATTAGCAAGAAAAATTGAAGAAGGAGATTTCATTATTACCGCCGAATATCTTGCCGGCACTAATATTGATTCCGATCCTATCACTAAATCACAACTTTCTGGTGTGATAGCAATGAATGTGGCGGATAATCCGTACGGCCCTATTATATCGGGTTTGGCAACGTCCATAAAATTACAGCAGGCAGGAATTGAGCCGGTTTTCCAAATTGTTACTCGTGATCGCAACAGGATAGCTCTTCAATCGGATATTTTAGGTGCAGCATCATTTGGAATCAAAAATATTTTGTGTCTTTCCGGATACCATCAAAGCCTGACGGAAATTCCGCAATCTGCGAATGTATACGATATCGATTCTATTCAACTTATAGATATTGTAACAAAAATGAACACGGAAGGAGTTCTTCTCAACGGTAAAAAAATCAGCGGTAATTTTTCTATGCTTATCGGTGCAGTCGCAAATCCATATTTAAGGCCGCTTGAACTTAACATTATGCGTTTGGCAAAAAAAATTAGGGCAGGGGCAAAGTTCATACAGACACAAGGAGTCTTTAATACCACTGATTTTCATGAATGGTTAGACCTGGCTTATCAAGATGGTTTAACTGAGAAGGCTGCATTCATTGCAGGAATTTATCCACTTGAAAGTTATAACGAAGCAATCAGTCTTCTGAAAAAACACACAGATTTTTACATACCGGAGTCTCATATAAATAGTATGAGAGATGCCGGCGGCCTCGCTGAACAACAGAAAAGAGGTATCGCAATTTGCGTCGAAACGATCAATAAGATTAAAGAAATGAAAGGATTGAGCGGCATCCATATCATTTCAGGCGGGAAAGAAGATATCATCAGTGAAATCATTTCTCAAGCCGGATTATAAGTAGTGACGTATGCCTGAAAAATATCATATTAAAACAAGCCACGTTCTCCCAAGACTCCCACGAATAGGGAAATGCGGAATTGTGGACTGGCGCGAAGATTGTGCAAGTTGTCATAACTGTGTAAAAAAGGCATGCGTATACGACAAATACAGGGAAGAGAGCACATTCATTAGAGACTTGGACGAAGTGCATACACTGTATTATGAATGCATGGGATGTTTTTCATGTGTCCAGAATTGCACTAAAAATTTATTAACACTGGCCCTCAATCCAGAATATCAAAAACTCGGCAACGAATATTGGAAGCCGCAGATTTTAAGTACTACGTGGTTAGAAGCGGAAACAGGAAAAGTTCCGGTTTCAGGAGCCGGCTACAGGGGCAAATTTTCAGGTTCAGGGTTCGATGCGATGTGGACCGACATGTCAGAAATTGTCCGCCCTACTCGCGACGGTATTCATGGAAGAGAGTATATTAGCACATCCGTTGATATCGGAAAAAAACCTTTCTTCCTAAATTTTCAAGACAATAAACTGTCGACAATCCTTCCTCCTCTTATTTCCATTCCGTTCCCAGTTATTTTTGACATGCCTTCGGAAAAACATACGCTCCCCGTTCTCGAACCTTGTATTATTGAGACGGCAAAACAAACTGGTCTTATCGCTATAATCGATTCAAGCAAATGGGAATCGCTAAAACTGCAAAACAAAGAGGATTACCTGAACAATATTGCATTCTTTTTAAATCCGAAAGGGCCGCAGATATCAAAAGAAATCCTCGGTAAAACAAGACTGGTGGAGATACCCGACAATGATTATATCGGGAATCAAATCATATCGATAAAGAAAAATCATCCTGGAATAATCATAGCCATTCGGATATTGATGGATGAAAAAGTCACAAAACGTGTTGATGAGTTGTCAAAAATTGACATTGAAGCTGTGCATCTGGTTTCCGATCTTAATGGCAACGAAATCAATTCAAAAAATCCACGTTTCATGAAGGATATTGTCCGAGAAGTTCATGGATGCCTGATAAAAAATGAAAAGAGGGATGAAATAACTGTCATCGCCGGGGGCGGAATCGGTCTATCCGAACATGTCGCTAAGGCTATTATATGCGGTGCCGATCTTGTTTCTATCAATTTGCCGCTCTTGATTGCAATCGAGTGCCGCCTGTGCGAAAGCTGTAAACCTGGTAATTATTGTCCTGCAAAATTAGACACAGAAATCGATTTGCAATACGGAGCCGCACGCATGACCAATTTAATCGGTGCATGGCACTGGCAATTAGTTGAACTTATGGGAGCAATGGGTATGCGAGAAGCGCGCAGACTTCGTGGCGATGTGGGGCGTGCAATGTTTAAGGATGAAATCGAAGAAGAAATATATGGACCGATCTTTAGAAAATAAGATGAACCTGGAAGAGATACTTCCCAACAACACTATGAAAACCCGCGTTCCGCAGGTTGAGGTTGAAAGGAAAATCAAACTGGCTCCTTCTAGGTACCGTAATGAGATAGCAAAATATCTCATTTATCGTGATGAAGAATCATGTAAAATGTGCGGTACATGCGTCAAGACCTGTACAAACGGTGTTCATGTCCGGAAAAAAGGGTACACGTTATTCGCTACTCCATTAAGCTACAAATGTAATGGATTCGTTTGTGAGAAAACTGATCATTTTTGTGTTGCAAAATGTCCTAACGGTGCTTTAAGAATGGTAAAAAATCCGATGATGGAAGTTTTGGGAGATTATAGATGGACGTCGGACATGATTCTTGCAACATGGAGGATGGCCGAGACCGGGGAAATTCTTCCTGATGATTCCGATTTTGTATATGAGACTGGCGACTCCGGCGGCGGATTCGATAGAATTCGAATTGTGTTTCCCGACAAACCTAAGCAAGTCGACTTTGATGAGATTGATATTAGTCTTGAGCTAAACAGAAGAGACGATGGAAGGCCGAAGATAAAAATTGATGTTCCCTGGTACGGCGGAGGGATGTCGTTCGGTTCCATAAGTAATGTCACACAATTGTCAAAGGTCAGGGCAGCATCAGCATGGAATACTTTTTCCTGCTCCGGCGAAGGTGGTTACATGGAACGCCTGAGACCATATGACGACCACATGATCACACAGGTGGCTACCGGACTATTCGGAGTGAGAGAAGAAACGATACAAAGAGTTCCTATCGTCGAATTCAAATATGCCCAGGGCGCAAAACCCGGTTTAGGCGGCCACTTGCTGGGCACGAAGAACACTCCCGCAGTTGCAAAAATGCGCGAAGCTGTGCAGGGAATTCCATTGTTCTCTCCATTCCCCTTTCACAGCGTTTATTCAATCGAAGACCACATGAAACACATCGATTGGATGAAACATATAAATCCGAGGGCACTTATTTCTACAAAGGTCTCTACTCCAACCGATGTCGATATGGTTGCCGTCGGTAGCTATTATGCCGGCACACACATAATACATATAGACGGGGGGTATGGAGGAACAGGAGCTGCGCCTGATATAGCCAAGAAGAATATTGCAATGCCCATAGACTACGCGATCCCGAAAGTTCACAATTTTCTTTCAGCGGAAGGCGTACGGGACGGTGTTGTTTTAATAGCAAGCGGTGGTATACGCAATTATTATGATATCGCAAAAGCAATTTGTCTCGGTGCA
>Ga0182021_10004280_pt1 | contig 16777 bp, 11 predicted proteins | sample 612E3MmetaG_FD_120493 | JGI IMG/M metagenome (GOLD analysis project Ga0182021, IMG submission 120493) | Permafrost microbial communities from Stordalen Mire, Sweden - 612E3M metaG (Illumina Assembly) | ecosystem: Environmental > Terrestrial > Soil > Wetlands > Permafrost | place: Sweden...
ATGAATATGGGGCTCGTTGGGGCGGTGCTGGCATTGATCAAAATTACCGGCGGATCCCCTTGGAAAGTGGGAGTATTTGGGATCCTCCCTCACGGGTTATTCGAGCTTCCCGCCCTGATCCTGGCAAGTGCGGCGATCCTGTACATCGGTATCATGCTGGTCACGCCGCGTCCCCAGCGGACCCTGGGGGAGGTGCTGATCGAGGTCATTGCTGATTGGATGAAGATAGGGATCGGGCTGGTCCTTCCGCTCCTGACCCTGGCAGCGGTGATCGAGACATGGGTTACACCTGCGCTCTTGTTCTCGGTCATGAAATAGGGAGCGTGTATTTCAGGAAAGGCAGCGCGGATGCCAAAAATAATCATGCTGGGGACTTCGAATGCCATCTTCGACGAGAAGCACGCAAATACCCATCTGCTCCTGGTGGGGAACGAGCGCAGTGTATTGATCGATTGCGCCGACAGCCCGCTCCTGCGCTTCCAGCGCGTGGGTGTGGATTACAACCTGCTCAGCGACCTGGTGCTGACCCATTTCCACCCTGACCACGTTTCCGGCGTTCCTCAACTGTTGACGAACATGTGGCTGATGGGGCGCAGCCGTCCGTTGAATATTTACGGGTTGGACCACACCCTCGGCCGGATCGAAACCATGATGGGGCTCTATGGCTGGTCCGAGTGGCCCGATTTCTTCCCGGTGACTTTTCACCGCCTGCCTGAGCAGGGGATGGTTCCGGTGCTGGAATGCATTGAGTTCCGCATCCTGGCCGCGCCGGTGCGGCACATAATTCCGACGATCGGTCTGCGGATTGAGTTTCCCGGATCGAACAAGGTCCTTGCATATTCCAGCGATACCGAGCCCTGCCCGCAGGTGCTGCGCCTGGCAGGTGGAGCGGATGTGTTGATCCATGAGATGTCCGGGCCTCACCCGGGGCATTCATCGGCGACACAGGCGGGCAGGGAGGCCGCCCAGGCCGGAGTCGGAGCACTTTACCTGATCCATTACCCAACCGGGCAGTTTGCTCGTGGGGACCCGTAGCCGAGGCGCAGGTGGAGTTTAAAGGTCCGGTAACGATGGCGGAAGACTTCATGACGCTCTCGTTCGGTTGAATCTGGAGTGGAAAGAACAGGGATCGGGAAGCGGTATGCCGCTCCACGATCTTTTTAAAACCGAGCTTGAATTAACTCTCTTACCAGCCCTGGATGAACTGTTCCCATTCATTGTTATGCTCCAGGTGTCTCCCGAAGAGATAATGAGCGCTGGCCGGGGGTTCCCTGGGGGATTGGAGCAGGGTCATCTGGGATTCTTCCAACGGGCGTCCGCCTTTGCGATGATTGCAGGAGGGGCAGGCGGCAACCACATTCGTCCAGGTGTGGGCGCCACCCAGATGCTTGGGCACCACGTGGTCGACGGTGAGATTGTTCGAGCGCCGCCCGCAGTACTGGCAGGTATAATTATCGCGGCGGAAGACCTCGCGGCGGGTAAGCCTGACCTGCATGCGCGGGCGGTGGATCATCTGATCAAGTCGAATTACGGAAGGGATGGGGATCGATTGTGTGACAGTTTGGAGATAGCCGCGGCCGTTCATCACCAGGTCGGCTTTTCCAGATAGGATCAGGCAGACCGCCCGGCGGGTGTTACAGATATTAAGGGGTTCAAAGTTGGCATTAAGGACCAGTACCGGCGCATTCATGGCGCATCCATATTGGCGTGAATTATACTCCAGACCGGATATGGTTGAGAAAAGGAGGATTCAATGCATATTCTCATCAGCGGAGGCAGCGGCTTCATTGGAACGGCCCTGACAGATTCGCTTCTGGTCGATGGTCACCACGTCGTAATACTGACCCGCAACCCACAGAGGGCGATTGTTAATAAAGGAGCTCAGCTCATCGGCTGGGACGAGCTGGGGGATCCCAAAGGGGTTGACCTGCTTTCGCAGGTGGAGGCCGTGGTCAACCTGGCTGGGGAGAGCATCGGGGCGGGTCGCTGGACGAAAGGACGTAAGGAGTCGATACTTTCCAGCCGGGTAGGGGCCGGGAAACTGCTCGTCGAGGCCATCCGCAAGGCCAACCGGCGGCCGAAGGTTTTCATTCAGGCCTCGGCAGCTGGTTACTACGGTCCATGTCACGCTGGACCCGTGACCGAGACCTCCCCGGCTGGTAGCGACTACCTGGCAGAAGTATGCACAGCCTGGGAAGCCTCCTCCACGCCGGTGGAGGAGCTGGGTGTGCGGCGGGCCGTCATCCGCACCGGGGTGGTGCTCTCGAAGGACGAGGGCCCCCTGCCAAGGATGCTGCTACCCTTCCGCTTGTTTGTGGGCGGTCCGCTGGGGAGTGGGAAACAGGGATTCTCCTGGATCCACCCGGCGGATGAGGTGGCCGCCATCCGTTTCCTGATGGAAAATGAGCAGGCGGTGGGTGTGTTTAATCTGTGTTCACCAAATCCGCTATCCAACGCTGATTTTGGACGGACCCTTGCCAGAGTGTTGAAGCGACCGTACTGGCTCCCTGTACCAGCATTTGCTTTACGTCTGCTTCTGGGGGGGATGTCCACGCTCGTTTTGGACGGGCAGTTCATGATCCCTGCCCGGCTACAGGAGTTGGGCTTCCGCTTCTGCTTCGAAAACGCTGAATCCGCGCTGGAAGACCTGCTCAATAAGTCTTGACCGGTTAAGAGCAGGTAACCCTAGACGTTTATTATCCGGCATGGTAGAATACCGCCCGCTGGAACTGCCGCTTCACGCGGCAAGATCAGTGGGGGCTCGTCCAATGGCAGGACGACTGACTCTGGATCAGCCGATAGGGGTTCGACTCCTCTGCCCCCAGCACGAAATATGGCGGTATACCGCCAAAGACCGCCCAGAGATGGGGATGGAAGGAGCCTCCTGGAAAGGGAGGCTCTTTCTTTACTATAACCTAACTGCAAACCAGCTTACATTAACCTTGACGGTCTATTAAGTCCGTGTCCAAAAAGTAAGGGATAGCCCCATCGATTCTTATTATGGGGCTTGTGTGGACGTTGGTTTCACGAAGACCACCTCGGGGTAGCCGAGCGCCAGGAACAGGCGGCTGAGGTAAGTCTCAGCGTTCTGCTCGGCGAGGACCAGGATGCCATCGTCAAGGGCTCCTTGTCGGATCTGGTCCTCTGCCACTTGGCGGGCAGCCGTCTCCAGATTCAGGTCGCCATGGGTCAGTAAGCCGGTCTGTCGATCGTAGACGTATGATTTCTGGTTATCGAGAGTCGCGATGAATATTTCAGCTGACGGCAGGCGGACGTTGAGGACCTTGTCCTGAAGCCACATGTCCTGCGGGGCAATTTTACTCATATCGATCCCGGCAATCACAGTCCCGTGGGCGACGAATAGAAGGCGGTCGCCGAAGAGCGGCCCCAGCACCCCCTGGTTGACTTCGGCGGTGATCACCTTTTCGACCGTATACTGGATTGTCTCGAGCCGGGCCAGGGCACGCACTTCGTGGATGATTGTCACCGGGTCGGGGAGCACTGTGGGGGTGGGGTGGAGCAGTTCCGCCACCTGTGTGCTCAGCATGTTGTTAGTCTGGCGCAGCGGGGAGAGTGCCGTGTTGAGGCTATTGTTGACCGATGAAACGAGGAACCATACAGTGGCAATGACCAGCAGGATGACAATAAACCCCAGGATTGATTTCAACCAAATCGGAGAGTTTTGATTTGCCATAACCTATTATATAGGTATTTAAGTTATTTTTACTGGTTCATAACAAGGGTTTGAGCCATCATCTAGGTACTGATCAGATATCATAAGCCTCCCAGTATAGCAGGCGGTATATACATAACTGCTCCATCCGGGGCAAAGAATTGAAGGCCACCGCTGACAAACGTACTGAATCCCATTCAGAGAAAGTGAGAGAAAAGGTGAAAAAAGCCAAGATCTAATCTTAGCTCGAAGTTTAATAAAAAAAGTCCCTGACTAAAAATGGAAGGGAGTTTACACGGGTCGAGCTGCTTAGGATGATTTCTAAACAATTGGTTATAAAAGTGGGCACGGCAGGATTCGGACCTGCCGGACCACCGTCTACCAGTTCATGTGCTGGACGGCCGACCAGGAATTTTCCAGGGTGGTGATTTGTGGCAGGAGCAGGTATGCTGGCAATCCCAGAATGATCAGGATGGGTAAATTGTGTTGGGAGCGTATTGTGGGAGGGGTAAGAATTAATTCCTGATTATCCATGGTTTCAAATCTGACAATCAAACCAGCGCTTTTACCGATCGAGGTTAATAAAATCTTCGCTAAATATATGATCGGATGATTTATACAAACAATCCGCTCAATGCTGGTACTATTTCACAACTACTGACTGACTGCGCGCACGTAATTCCGAGATGATCTGCCGCAGTCTGTCCAGGGTATTCCCGGCCTTGTCAATACGCTCACGCTCACTGTGGACATAGCGTGTGTAAGGGGCGACGCCATCCTTCAGGCGGGCAATGGCATTTTCACTCTCGCTGCTGAACTGGGTGGTCAGGGAATCGAGCAGCTTTGTGCGCAGATCGAGCATTTTCTCTTTGAACCTGTCTTTAGCCTGTTTGCGTTTGAAGGGGATGACAAAAAAGCCCAGGATGGCCAGGGTGCTGGCGGCCAGGATGCCGGTTATATCCAGTGCAGAAGAGAGGACGGCTATGGTGAGAATCGCTCCCAGGCCCACAGCTCCAACTTCCAGCAGAGCGGTTTGGGCCACGGCGGCTTCCACGCTGGCGGCTAGTTCGCTGGCTTCCTGATTGCGGTCGTAGCTCTCTACAATGGTCTGAACGGTTTTACCTACGGTGTCGATCAGTTCACGTCGGTGGGTCTCACGCGGACCGTAGCTTTCGCCGACCATGTGGTCCAAATTCTGGGCCCGGCGGCGTTGCAGGTAGCTCATGATTTGCTGCCATTCGTGCATGTCTTTCTGCACCAGCCAATCGATCAGGCGCTGGACCTGATCTTCGATCTGCTGTGGAACATCGGTCAGGACCTGCTTTTCGAATTGAGCCCGGACCTTGTCGCCGCGCACCAGGTTCTGGACGTTGGTCAAACGCAAGGTACTGTCGAAGAAGTCGAGGCCTCGCTGCTCGAGACGATGCAGAATGTTCTCTACTTCGGCCAGGCGTGGAGGAAGTTCATTGCGTAGGTCGCGCTCATACTCTTTGATGACAGTTTCCAAGGCGGTGGCGGTCTGTTTGTCTTCATCCAGGGCTTCGGCCTGGGTTGCCAGGGATTGCCTGGCCTGGTCACCCAGATGTTCGGCCACACCCAGCGGGTTGTTGAACTTGAGCTGGAGTCGGGTGGTGTCGTCAAGGGTGGCGTTGATGAAATGCTCCAGGTCATCCAGCCGGCTGGCGCTGCGCAGATGGGCACGTTGTTCAGGGTCTGGTTCGGATTGGGCTCGCTGGGCCAATTTAGCGGAAACAGGAAACAACTGAGGTTGATCGCCAAGTATCTTGGCGGTGTGTTTTAGGACGAAATCACGGACGTCCTGCAGGCTAGAGTCATCTTCGAAGATATCCACCTTATTCAGAACAAAAACGACTTTCTTCCCCCAAGTCAGGATGCGTTCCAGGAATTGCCGCTCGCTTTCGGTCAAGGGGTGATCGGCAGAGGTGATGAATAGAACCAGGTCACTCCGAGGAACAAACTCGTCCGTCAACCGCTCGTGATGGCGGATGATTGCATTCGTGCCCGGTGTATCAACAATATTCAATTCCTTCAGGAGTGGCAGGGGGTAAGTATCGATGGCAAAGTTTTCATCAACTACTTGTTCGGCGGCCTGTTCACCCCATTTGACCAGGGTGACGTGCGATGTGGTTGGGGTTACGCCTTCGGCCAGGACTTTTTGTCCCAACAAGGCATTGATCAAGGCGCTCTTGCCAGCGTTGAACTCGCCCGCGATGACGATCAGGAACAGTTCGTCCAGCTGCAGGATGGCTTTCTGCAAGCTGTCCAGAGCTTCGCGCGGCAGATCGAATTCAGCCAGGGCGAGTTGGAACCCAGACAGGGCTTCTTTTTCGTCACGCAGGAATTGGGCTTGCTGATCGGTGAGCACAGATTGTTGCATGGTATTCTCCTTACAGTTGCTGGTATAACCGTTATCATTCTTGAAACTCGAACTCGCTCTAGGTGGCTTTGTAATAGGCTTCTCGGTAACGAACTAAGCGTATAGAGTTCCTTCTCATTGATTTCTTCCAATTGGTCTTATCCTTTGGTTTATTTTCTGAGTAGACTTCAGTTTTAGGGCCGCCGCTTCATTTTGCTGTTGTCTGAGCCGGTAATAAGAAGCGCTTAAGTAAGCGCCAAAAAGAAAGATAAGGCCGCTCAGATAGGCCCAGCCCAGGAAGGCGATAATGGCGGTCACCGAACCATAGACTAGGTTCGAGATAGAGATGTAGGTGGAAACAAAGAACAAAAAGATTTTCTTGGCAAGCTCCCAGAACAAACCGGCCCCAAGCGCTCCGGGAAAAATCTCTCGCCAAGTGGAAGTTCCATGGGGAAGTAGGATGTAGAGAACCATGAACAAGGCAACATCGAGGAAGATGGCTACTACAAAACCGATTACATCCCCGAAAGGAATGATTAGGCCGGGCAGCCAGTTGCGGATGTAGGTAATCATACTGCTGGCAAACGAAGTCAGGAAGAGAACCGGACCAACAAAGGCCAGGACAAACAGTATAGCCAGACCACGCCGCTTCCAAACAGGGCGATTTTGTTTAAGGCCCCAGATATCGTTTAGGGTTTGGTTAAGCATGTAAAAAATGGTGGAGGCCGACCAGACTAGAGTAATTAAAGCAACAATGGTAACTGGTCCGCGCACCCGGATGATTTCATCAATATTCTTACCTAACAACTGGCCCAGGGCTGGCGCAACAAACTCCAGCCTTTGTATGATGATGTGCTGGTCCATCAATGAGCCGAGGCTGAAGCTGGTGATCGCAATACTCAGGAGAGTGAGAGGAAAAAGGGAAAAGATCGCAAAGTAGGCAATCGCCGCGCCTGTAATCGCTGAATCGGGCTTTAAGGTTTCTCTGGTTGCACCCACCAGCATCTCTAACCAGCGATGTGTATGCTCGTTAAGTCTATGCACGCTAAGGTTACAATACTGCCAAAGCCGTGCCATGGCTCTGGCCATTCTGGGTAGGAACACCGTCTGTTTCTTCATGGTTTTTTAGATGGAAGGAAACTGCCTTCAACGGTGCCAGGCCGGGGTAATTGAAATGGTTCCGGAAGGTCAGTGGATAGGCTTACCCGCAGAAATAGATTACCTTCTTCAATCAGTCCAAGAAATTCGTCTTGCGTGTAGTTGTACATCCTGCATGTCGTTGGATTAGTCTCGATAGTGCGACCGGTTTCTAGATCGAGGATAATTAGCCCATCGATGGCGATATCGAATCTACTGCAAGATTGCCCCCTTTTTTCTTCAAATAAATGGGTTTTCTGGCTTTTTTTCACAAGGGTATCCAATGGCCTGAACCATCTCGAAGCCCCTAGCTTTTAAAGGAGTTGTTAACTATTATATTCAAGTTCGTGGGAAAGACAACCCTCATCTTTGAGCTACATCCCTGTTTTCGTAATCGCTGACCATCAAGTTCGTGTTTTGAGCCAGTCCAATAATCCAAGGTCAAGGTTTATCCTTGCCCGATAAGAAGAGATTGATTGATGAGAAAAACCGTGCTCACTAAAATGATGTTTATATTTGAGCAGATTTTGTAGTACTATATAGATAGGGGATCTATCAATTTTGGTTTATATATGCTCCTCATACAGGAGGCAGAATAAAATGTTCAAGCTACGGTTTCTCACTCTAGCCCTCATCCTGTTTCTGATCTTGACGTTACTAGGACCATCATTCGGTGTGTCTGCAGCGGGCACCTCGCCTACGGTGAACACGGCGGGGAGTTTCTCGGTGATAGCCGCCACAACAGTAACCAATGTTCCTACGTCATCTATCAGTGGGAGTGTTGGCGTCCATCCCGGTTCTGCAGATCCCGGACTGACTGCGGCTCAGGTTGGAGGCACGATTTATCTTGCCGATGCACAAGCGCTCGCCGCCAAGAGCGATGCTCAAGCTGCATTCACTAATCTTAATGGACAGTCCTGTGATACCACTTATCCTGGTACAAAGGACCTGGGTGGAATGAATCTTGTAGCAGGTGTCTACTGCGCAGGGTCATTTCACCTTACTGGAGTTCTGACTCTTAGTGGATCTGGTGTTTGGATATTCATATCAGCATCTGATATTATTACGGCTCCAGGCTCATCTGTTGTTGGTGGTGATCCCTGTAATATTTGGTGGACAGCAGTAAGTTCTATTACTATTGATACCACTACACATTTTGTGGGAACTGCTATTGCTGGTATCTCTATTACTATTAACACGGGTGCAACCCTTAACGGTAGGGCTTGGGCCTTGACTGGCCAAGTGTCACTGCAGTCCAACACCTTTACCGGTCCGATCTGCAGTGCGGGCACCCCGACCTCCACGACGGCCGCTTCCGGACCGGTGACGCTGGGCGGCAACATTACGGATACGGCTCACTTGGTTGGTGGTTCCGGCACGTTGAGCGGCGCGATTACATTCGACGTATTTGCTCCGGGCGATACGACTTGTGCCACGCCGCTTACGGCGTTAACACCTGTGACGGTTACTGGCGCTGGCTTTTACACGTCAGGCAACTTTGCAACGGCGACTTTAGGTAGTTATCGCTGGAAAGCGCATTACTCTGGCGATCCCAACAACACTAATGTGAACACTGCTTGTAATGACCCAAATGAAACATCATTGGTAACCGCGGCGTCTACAATTTTGCCCGTCACCGGTTTTGCCCCACAGCATATAACGGAGCTCTCCGCACAACCTGCCGCAGCGGCCTATGCTGACCTGGGCGACCTGTGGCTGGAGATCCCGCGCCTGGATGTGCAGATGCCCATTGTAGGCGTTCCGCAATCAGTGGATGGCACCTGGGACGTATCCTGGCTGGGGAATGATGCCGGCTGGCTGCAGGGGTCAGCGTTCCCGACCTGGTCGGGTAACTCAGTGCTGACCGGGCATGTCTACAATGCCAACGGGAAACCCGGTCCGTTCGTGTACCTGAACCAGATGTGGTGGGACGATAAGATTATCGTGCATGCCGGAGGAGCACAGTACATTTATGCGGTGCGCGCGGTCACGCAGGTAACCCCCAACGACACGGCTGAGATGATGAAGCACCAGACAATTCCGTGGATCACGCTGGTGACCTGCCGCGGTTACGACCAGTCCAGCAACTCCTACAAATATCGTATCCTCGTCCGGGCGGTCTTAGTGGATGTCAAATAAATTATAGAAAAGTTTTTTGGGGATCCAAAATAACCTATCATTTCGGAGGCCGCCACTTTTGGCGGCCTCGGTTATTAGTACGCCAGGTATCGGCATTGACTAATGGGTAAAAGACTTCTATTGAGGTTGATAGCAACGACCATTAGCGGAAGGCAAGGGAATCATCGTGAAGTGAGGTCTAGGGGAAACTGTAAGCAAATTTGCTGGCCGAGATCTAGAGGGCCATTGCCTGAAAAAACAGATTAGAGCAAGTCAGCATGGTCTGATAAAAGGGATATGCTAAGCTTGACCGTAGGTTGAATAAGTTATTCGCATAGCTAATTATTAAGTAGTAATATTCTTGAAATTGCTTACATTCCTGCATTTTCCACCGAACCTGCTTGTCGATGAGCTTCTTCTAGATCTATATTGGTCAGCTTCAGGCAACATTGCAAGACATTAACATAAAGATTTACTCCAGCAAGCTTACAGCAACCAGAATGGAAGTCATGGAAAACATAAGGATTATGGACATTTTCACATATCCCAAACCCAGTTTATCCCCCAGATATAGTACTCAATGGAATACATATTGCCATAAATACTGGATGGACAACGCTTTCGGAAATGCAGAAAATTCTTCGGGCAACTCTGGATCAGCCGATAGGGGTTCGACTCCTCTGCCCCCAGTCTAATATATGGCGGTAAACCGCCCTTTAGCCCCCTTATCTGGGGGCTTTATAGTTAAAAAGTGTCCAGATAGTCTATATGTACTAATTGGCTTTGCAGTCACGCTCCCCGAACTCAAGAAGGCTATGGCTTGCTACGATTTTGATTACGCCATGCAGATCCTTCGCCAGGCGATTGACTTCGCGGAGATCGAGCACGAGTTCGTCCCCCTGCGCAAGTGGGTGAACGAGGTCGAGCAGTCTGGTCACGAAATGGAAGCCATGGAAGTCAGGCTGAATCAGCCTGCAGGACAAGATTTCCTGATGAGGACCCTGCAATCGGTCGCTACCGGAACAATATCCCCTGAGGAAGCCCTCCTGCGTATCCAATATTGGCTCAACAGTGGTCAACTGCAGGCAGTCGAGACTGAACTCAAACCGCAATACCAGTTTGCATAAGCACTGAAGGGGCGGTGAGATGCTGCCCCTTCTTCCTCACTCCTTTTCGACAAGCTTGACCCCGCAGAGTATATTCAGAAATATCACCCCAGGGTGGCCCCAATTTGTCCCATATGTCTTGAACCTATTCACCCACTTGAAACTTAGGCTCTACTAGACTATAATCTATATAGATATATATCTATATAGACATACGTCTTGTGAGGAGGTTACTATGTTAAATCCTTTTATCTTTGGTCCAAACCGAAAATTGCAAAAAACCTCTCGGTTAAATGGGGAAATAAAATTCCCGGGTGAGGATAGCCATGTCTGGCAGTCGGTTGTATGGAAACAATTGACCTTGCGATTGGGAATGGTCTTGATTAGAATGGGAAATGGACTAATTGGAGAAAAAACCATTCGGGAGGGCTCCGAGGTACCATGTGTCCCGGTAGGCCAAGTCAAAATCCGGAAACCCCGGGGTTCACGATTACACCATGCCTGAAAGTTACTCCCAGAACATGAGTGATTTTCCGGAACGGGCTCTTGAAAAGGATCAGACGATTACTCGAAGGTAGTTTATATATGGAACATGCCAACAGAAACGTATGATAGATAAAACCCAACCTACCGCCACTCCCACCACCCTGGTGTGGGAAGTGGGCACAGCGTACGAACTTTTTGTGAGCCTGCAAGTCCTGCATGCGCCTGAATATTATGAGCTGCGCCCATCTTGGGCTGCTGGGATCCGTTCCCGGATTCCCCTGATCGAACGTACTTTCTTGGAAGAGGTTGTCCCGTTCCTAAACCTTCCGTTGAGTTGGATATACCGTCTTTCCAAACCAAAGGATGCCCGCGCCGTATTCTATGCTTTAAAACAGATCGAACCTGCTGATCGAGGCATTGCCCTGCTCGACCTCCGGCAGAGTCTCAGGCTAGAATCCAAGCGCCTATTGGAAATCGCCAAAAGGCGAACATGGGACAAAGATGACCTGGCTGCCTTAGTGCCGATCCTGTGTAAAGAGGAGCCCATACAAAGCGAAGAAGCGTTGATCAAATATCTGGATCGATGGTCGCACCCGGACGATTTCGGGAAGATGCTATTGTTGGCTCTACAGGCCTATAACCAGGCCTTTTTTGAAAAAGAAGAGCAGCGCGTCGAGCCGGTCCTGCAGGCCGGCCTTGAACATGCCCGCCAGCTTTCGAAGCACTTGGGTGTTTTGGAGCTGATCACCGAACTATCCCAGGGTTTCCGCCCCACGGAAGAGATTGGAAAGGAATTGATCATTGTTCCAGATTTCTGGATGACCCCTTTGATCAGCCTGGAGAAAATCAGCCCCGACCAAAAGCTGTTCCTTTTTGGCGCCAGGCCATCCACAACGTCTGCCATCCCGGGGGACCCGGTCCCGGACGGCCTTCTGAGGACGCTCAAGGCGCTTGCCGACCCTACTCGCCTGAAAATCCTCCGATATCTCTACCAGGAAGAATTAGGACCTTCTGAGTTGTCCCGGCGCCTCGATTTACGCGGGCCCACCATCATCCACCATCTGCGTGAACTCCGTCTCGCCGGCTTGGTTATCCTCACCCTGCGAGGACAGGAAAAACGCTATCGAGCCAGGCTCGACGCATTGGACTCTACAAATATCGATCTCAAAGGTTTTATCACCAATCTTTCCAAGGATGAACCTGATCCTCAATAATAAGTATTGAAGTGCTTAACAAGGTGATACTTAATATTGAGGCCACCAGGAATCAAATCCCCGGGATTGGACTGGACCCGATAGACAAGACATCCAAAAGAAAGACTCCGAATGAGCTATTAGGACAGGCACCTGAGTTGATCAGCAGTCTCGTTTTAAATTGCATCCATTTATAAAAACAATGGTATTCTTTCACCAATGCCTGGCATATTAGATCTCCGCGCAGGCTTAGACTAATATTACAGCGGTTTGTCCCAGCTCGAGCAAACCTCGCGCTGGCTCTTCTTGGTTAACGCAAAAGGCAGCATAATCCTGGATGTGGCTGTTGGGTGCGTGCTTCGCCACTATTCAAATACGGCTGCGGCACAGGTTTTACCACTTTGGATCATTTACTGCCATGGATAGAATTGCCTATTCATTTCGGTTCGTAAAAATCTGTAATCCAACTCTCTCTTGACTTAAATATCCTCACGGTAGTATAGTAGCCCCGTAAATTTAAACCTCGTTAGGCCAAGCGTCTGCGTGCTATACAGGCCATTGCCCCGAAACGTCCAAAGATGCCAAGGGGTAGACCAGGCTGGGTCGGCTTAAGGCCCAGTTCAAAGTGGCTGGATGGCAAGGTGTCATATCAATATGTCGTCCTACGACGCGCAGTGCTAAAGCTCAACCAGAGAGGCTATCTTGCGGACTTTCTCCGCGAGACACATGTGTTTGTCACGCAGCCTCCCTGGAACACGGGAGGCTTACGTTTATCCCTGCGCACTTGCCGAAGTATATTCCGGAAAATCCACGAACGCAGGACTGAAAGGAGGTGATGGTTATGGACAATGATGATAGTAGTATCCCTCTACCGGTCATAAGCTGGCGGTCGAGCCTGTGTAATTGTCTACGTCCATATCATCCCCTCCGTGAAATATGTTTAAGGATATCCTGACGTAGCTTTGCGAGGAATTAAGGCGTCACCGTTTGCCAGCCGGAACGAGTGGCGTTTTATTTTTAGCTGGTGCTACTTGATTGTTTATCTGGTTCAGTTCATATTTGGAGGCAAGTAATGGGCTTCTTCGGTACCATTCTCACGACGCCGGCCCGCTTGAAGAGCCTTGGACACAGTAACGATATTCAAATATCCAAAAAATTGGTGGATTCCGCACATGCTGAAGTCGCGACTGCGCTGACGCAGTTGAACACCACCTCGAACGGCCTCAAACCGGAAGAAATCGAAGCGCGCCTGGAAGAATATGGTCCCAACGTGGTCGCCAAGGAAAAGCGCCAGACATGGCTCATGCGCCTGTGGGAGAACATCAAAAACCCGCTGGTCATCCTCCTGGTTATACTGGGAGTGATCTCATTCCTGACCGGCGATATGCGCGCCACTATCGTGATCCTGACGATGGTCATCCTGGGGATTGTGTTGCGCTACGTTCAGGAAAGCCGCGCCAACAATGCTGCCGAACAACTCAAGGCCATGGTCCGGACGACTGCCACGGTCATCCGGGAGGGGCAGCGGCAGGAAATCTCCCTGAAAGATCTCGTCCCCGGAGATATCGTCGCCCTGGCAGCTGGTGACATGATCCCGGCGGACGTTCGCATCCTGACTGCCAGGGACCTGTTCCTCAACCAGGCAGCCCTGACCGGCGAATCCATGCCGGTGGAAAAAAGCCCGGCTGCTGTAGACGAATCAGCACAAAACCCGCTAGAGATGGCGAATATCTGTTTCCTGGGGTCGAATGTGGAAAGCGGCACCGGAACGGCACTCGTCATACAGACCGGCAGCGAGACCTATTTCGGTTCGCTGGCCAACAGCATCATCGGCCGGCGCGTCCTGACCAGCTTCGACAAGGGTGTCAACCAGTTCACCTGGTTGATGATCAGCTTCATGATCGTGATGGTACCGCTCGTTTTCCTCTTCAACGGGCTGAGCAAGCACAACTGGCTGGAGGCATTCCTCTTCGCCCTGGCTGTCGCGGTCGGCCTGACCCCCGAAATGCTGCCCATGATCGTGACGGTTAACCTGTCCAAAGGCGCCATCGCCATGTCCAAGAAAAAGGTGATCGTCAAGCGTCTGAATTCAATCCAGAACTTCGGCGCCATGGATGTGCTCTGTACCGACAAGACCGGGACGATCACTCAGGGAAAGATTATCCTGGAAAAGCATGTGGATGTCAAAGGCAATCCCAGCCAGCATGTCTTGAATTATGGTTATATGAACAGCTACTATCAGACCGGCCTGAAGAACCTGATGGACGAGGCCATCCTCAACCATGTCAACCTGAATGATGACCTACAAGTGGACGAGCTCTATCGCAAGATCGACGAGCTGCCCTTCGACTTTCAGCGCCGCCGTATGTCGGTGATCGTGGAGAACGACAAGAACCAGCACATCCTCATCTGCAAGGGGGCGGTTGAGGAGATCATGCAGCTGTCGACACATGTGGAGGTCAATGGTGAAGTCCTGGAAGTGACCCCCGAACACGATGAGCACCGCAAGAAGCGCGTCCGGGAATTAAATGCCGAAGGTTACCGCGTTCTCGCCATCGCCTACCGGGTCTTTCCCGGCGACGGCGATCAGCCACACTACACCGTCCAAGACGAGTCGAATCTGACCCTGCTTGGCTACATGGCCTTTCTCGATCCGCCAAAGGACACGGCCACCGAGGCGTTGAGCAAACTCAAAGAGCACAGCGTAATTGTCAAGATCCTGACCGGTGATAACGACATCGTCACCGGCAGCATCTGCAAACAAGTCGGACTGCCCATCGACCGCATCCTCCTGGGGGATGAGATCGAAGGGATGGACGAGACCCAACTGGCCGAGGCGGCCGAGACGACCACGGTCTTTGCCAAGCTTTCCCCGTCCCATAAGGAGCGCATCATCCGCGCCCTGCAGAGCAAGGGACATGTGCTCGGCTTTCTGGGTGACGGTATTAACGATGCGCCTGCGCTCAAGGCTGCCGATGTAGGAATCTCGGTCGACTCGGCGGTGGACATAGCCAAGGAATCCTCCGACATCATCCTCCTGGAGAACAGCTTATTGGTCTTGGAAGAGGGCGTGATGGAAGGTCGACGGGTGTTTGGCAACATCATCAAGTACATCAAAATGGCTGCCAGTTCGAACTTCGGCAATATGTTCAGCGTGCTAGGAGCCAGCATTTTCCTTCCCTTCTTGCCGATGCTTCCGATCCAGGTGTTGACCAACAACCTGCTCTACGATTTCTCGCAGACAGCCATCCCGACCGACTCTGTGGACGCTGAATGGCTGAAGAAACCACGCAAATGGGCGATAGGGGAGTTGCGCCGCTTTATTCTGTACATTGGACCAATTAGTTCCATCTTCGACTACGCCACGTTCTTTATCATGCTGTACGTTTTCAAGTGCTGGAATAATCCAACCCTATTCCACACTGGCTGGTTCGTCGAGTCGCTCTTCACACAGACGCTGATCATCCACGTCATCCGCACCAACAAGATCCCGTTCATCCAGAGCCGGGCTAGCAATGCCTTGATCTTCACGTCGATCATCATTGTGGCAGTCGGGGCATACCTGCCTTTCTCGCCACTGGCTGGGTGGCTTGGCTTCACTCCTCTGCCCTTGAGTTATTGGCTCTGGCTGGTCGGGATGCTGCTTTGCTATGTCGTACTGACCCAGCTCATCAAGGTATGGTTTGTTCGCAAATTCGTGGAGGATTCATAACATAAAACAAACGGACATTAAACTTCAATCAAATTAGGAGGGAACAGACACCTTTAGAATCCTTCATTATCCATCGACCAGCACGCCGATGAGCTTCTTCAGTATCCTGATTGGTTTGCTTCAGACAGCATTGCTAACCACATTCGTAACGATTTTTAATGCGAACAGAATGGAAGGCATAGAAACCATAGAGGAAATGTCAAAAGGAACATGGTATTCCCCCAAAATGTTGTACCCATTGGAGATAAAACCCCCATATTTATGGATAAGACAGTATGGAATCCAGGTATCCTCAACTCCGGATTAGCCGATAGGGGTTCGACTCCTCTGCCCCCAGCAGGATATCTGGGGGGAAACTCTGATCGATCACGGTTTTCATTATTTGCAGGGTTGTATTATCATTAGGGCAGCTGTGATCGTTCCCGGTTGTAAAGCTGGAGATGGAAACCTGATGACCATGATCGGGGTGCTGGTAAAAAAAAGGAGAAGCCATGTATTTCGACCTTCCACTTGAACAGCTCAGGACTTACAAACCTGACCGCCAGGAACCACCCGAATTCGATGCCTTCTGGAAAGAGACCCTCACCGAGGCTCATCAGTGGCCGCTGGAGGTGCGCTTCGAGCCGGTAGATTATGGATTAACAACCGTGGAGGCCTTTGACCTGACCTTCCGCGGCTACGGTGGACAGCCGGTGAAGGGCTGGTTCCTTCTGCCGCACCAGCGGTCCGGGACGATTGCCTGTGTGGTGGAGTACATCGGTTATGGCGGCGGGCGCGGCTTTCCGCTGGACTGGCTGCTGTGGAGCAGCGCCGGATATGCCCACCTGGTGATGGACACACGCGGCCAGGGCAGTTCCTGGCAGCCGGGTGACACACCTGACCTGCCTGTGGATGGAAGCAGCCCGCATTTCCCCGGCTTCATGACGCTGGGTGTGCTCGATCCGAAGACATATTACTACCGGCGCCTTTTCACCG